>Ga0074044_10005580_pt1 | contig 10232 bp, 6 predicted proteins | sample BogForMeECP23OM1_FD_94443 | JGI IMG/M metagenome (GOLD analysis project Ga0074044, IMG submission 94443) | Bog forest soil microbial communities from Calvert Island, British Columbia, Canada - Bog Forest MetaG ECP23OM1 | ecosystem: Environmental > Terrestrial > Soil > Wetlands ...
AGCTTCGGGCTGGCGCACGCACTTCGCGCTCACCTCCCTGGGGCGCGGCAATTCTTTCCGATTTCGAATTATCCCTGGATCATTCCCCTGATTGTGGCTTTGTGGGTCGGCGCAGGGGTCATGGCGGGAATCTACCGCGAGGTCCACGAGGAGGTTTTGCGCCGCGCCTTCGCTGATCCCCTCAAGGTCGGACTTGCTGCCACGGTCCTCCTCTTCGCCGTAATCTCGGTCGTCAAGTTCGAGTACATCAGCCGACTGCTGCTGGGAATCTATGCGTTGATAGATCTCTTCTTGATGGTCTGCTTCCGGCTGGTGGCTCGCGCCTTCGCTGTCCCCTTGCGCCGAAGCGTGTCCGGCCTTCGGACATTCCTCCTGGTGGGTGGAGGGCCCGAAATGGCGGATATTGCGCACACGCTGGAAGCCAATGAAAGCCGCGGTATGCGCTTGTTCGGATTCGTTCACACCGGGGCTGAACCGGCCGGCGCAGTGGCGTCCGGGCAGGGGCTCGCCAAGTCATATCCCGCGTATACCCTCCCGGACCTCCCCGATCTATTGCGCCGTCAGGTGATTGATGAAGTTATTTTTGTTGTGGCCAAGGAGGACTTGGAAAAGCTCGGCGACACTTTTCTTGTCTGCGAAGAAGAGGGGGTCAAGACGCGCGTCCTGCTCAGCTTCTTCCCCCAAGTCATTTCCAAAGTTTATCTGGAACGCTTGGGCTCAAAGCCCTTGCTGACCTTTTCCGCTATGCCCGAAGATGAATTCCTGTTGCTCAAACGCGCCATCGATTTCGTCATGGCGCTCATCGCGCTGGTGGCGCTTTCCCCGCTCCTTCTGATTCTCGCCGCGCTGGTCAAACTCACCTCGCGCGGGCCCATTTTCTTCTCCCAAACGCGTTGCGGGCTTGGGGGGCGTAAATTTACTCTCTATAAATTCCGCTCGATGCGGGCGGATGCCGACCTGGTTCGGGAAGAACTCGCGGCGTTAAACGAGGTGGACGGCCCGGTGTTTAAGATCAGGAATGATCCACGCTGCACGCCGATTGGACGATTCATGCGCAAGTTCAGCCTGGACGAACTTCCACAGTTAGTCAATATCATCAGAGGAGATATGTCCTTTGTGGGTCCTCGCCCGCCCCTTCCCGAGGAAGTGGAAAAGTACGAGCGCTGGCAGCGGCGCCGCTTACGCATGCAACCCGGGCTGACCTGCCTGTGGGCGCTCGAAGGGCGCAACAAGCTCAGCTTCCGGCGCTGGATGGAGTTGGATCTGGAATACATTGACCACTGGTCAATGACGCTGGATTGGAAAATTCTGGTTAAAACGATTCCCATCGTACTGGTGGGCCGTGGCGCGAGCTAACCCCTGAACGCCGTCGCGTAAGCCTCGAGCAAGACCCGCTTTTCGTTGTCCCAGTTCAGCTTTTCCTCAATGCGTTTTCGTCCGCGCGCCCCGAGTTCGGCGCGCAGGCTCTCCGAGTCCAGCAGAGTCAGGACCTTTTGGGCGAAGTCTTTCGGGTCATCATTCCGTGCATAGAGTGCGGCGTCACCCGCCGAACGCCGGCCTTCCGTGAGGTCGTAAAGCACCACAGGCAGACCAAACGCCATGTATTCCAGAATCTTATTCATTGTTGACTTGTCGTTCATGGGCGTAGCCCGGTCGGGGGCCACGCCGAACGCCGCGGTCGAAAAGTAAGCCGCGACATCCTCATCGGGCAGCCTCCCCATGAACTTCACATAGGCGTCGAGCCCCTTCTGGCTCGCCAGCACTTTAAGCCGCGGGAGTTCGGGACCTGAGCCGATCAGGACAAACAGCGTGTCTTCGCACCTTCGGAGCTTGGTGATAAAGGCAATCGACTCGAGCCATAGATCCAGTCCATCCTGATGACCCATGACGCCGAGATACACGACCAGAAGGCGCCGGCCTTCCTTGAGCTCGGGTTGCGGGGGGCGTATTTGGACTCTGGTCAGGTCCGGGCAGCTCCGCACCACGAAAGTGCGCTCGCGCCGCATGCCGCCGCGAGTCAGGGCGATTTCCCGGTAGGATTCATTGGTGGCAATGGAAACGTCCGCGGTTCGGAAAGTCAACCGTTCAGCCCAGCACACCAGCTTGTATCCGAGATCATGACGCTGGAATTTCGTCTCGTAGAGCTCGGGGTTCAGGTCGTGATGGTCGAAGATAAATCGCACGCCGAAGAGCTTGAAGAACCGTCCGATCAGAAAAATCGTGTCGGGCGGGTTGCACGCCTGGAGGACGCGGAAGCGGGTTCGCGCGTACACCCGCAGGGAAAGGACGAATTGGGCCGCGAGCGCCCAGGAATATTCGAGGAAATAGCCGAGCGGCCCGGAGGCCTCCCATAGCCGGTGCCGGTAGATCTCAATCCCTTCCAGGGTTTCGCGGCTCTTGTGGAATCCGGAGCCTTTCGGGCAGATGATGGAAACACGATACCCGGCGTCGCGCAAGGCACGGGCTTCCTGCCACACGCGCCGATCGAGGGGGACGGGGAGGTTTTCAACAATGATACAAACGGCGGGCCGTTCATTTGGCATGCCGGCACCACAATTCAAAATTCACCAAAGCCCAAAGTTGCTTTTGGCGGTCGCGGACCCCGTCAAAGTGTTCGCGAACAAATTTCTCCATGCTGCGGGCGTTGAAAAACCCGCGCGCCGCGGCCTGGGGAGAAAGGAGCAAGTCTGCAACCAAGGACCGCAAGGGTTTCTTAAACCATTCACCAATCGGCACGCGAAATCCGACCTTGCGCCGGAACAACGCCTCCTCCGGCACATACGGCCTCAGCGCCTCCTTCAGCAACGCCTTGGTTCGAAAGCCGCGCGCCAGCAGGCGAGTAGGAAGACGCGCCGCCAACTCCACCAGGCGCTGATCGAGGAACGGTCCGCGCTCCTCAATCGATGCAGCCATGGTCATCAGGTCGCCGCGCAAAAGCAGGTTATCCGGCAACCACACCTTCAGGTCGGCGTAGAGCATCCGCTTGAGGGGCGAGCGATCGCGGACCTTCTCGAGATAGCTTTCAAAGACCCGGGCTGGATGCGCAGGGTCGACTTGCGCCAGAAATTCCGGGGCGAAGAGGCTCTCACGCTCCTCGCGCGAAAAAGAGGCAAACCACGTGACAGAACGCTCCGCTTCATCGCGAATGGACAGAGCCTCAAGGGCGATTTTCGCACGGCGTTGCCGAAATGGCAGCCAACGGATGATGGCACGAGTGACCTCATGCGGCAAAGCTGAGACCAACCCCGCCAGCCGGTCGGCGGCGTACTTGGGGTAGCCGGCAAACAACTCGTCGCCGCCTTCACCGGCCAGCACAACTTTGACGCTTTGTGCAGCCAATCGCGAAATCAAGTAGAGGGCCACGTCGGTGGGTTCGGCGATGGGCTCATCCCGGAACGCCACCAAGCGTGGCAGTTCGTCGCTCAAGTTTTCCGGCCTGACGACGAGTTCATGGTGCTCCGTGGCATAGCGGCGGGCCACAGCGCGGGCGAAGGGCAACTCACTATACTCGGGTTCGTCAAACCCCACCGAGAAGGTGCGCAGCGGGTGCGCGCCGAGCTCGGCCATGAGCGCCACGACGGCGCTGGAATCTGTTCCTCCGCTCAGGAAAACTCCCAGGGGAACGTCGGCGATCAATCGCAGTCGCACTGACTCGCGCAGTTGCTCGACCACTTCGGCGGCAATATCCATGGGGCGCTTGGCCGTTTCTTCTTCCGCGGGGATATCCCAATAAGCCTGGCTGCGCACACCCCCGGGGTCAGCGACAAGGAAATGCCCGGGCAGGAGCTTTTCCACTCCTCGGTAGAAGGTCCGTGGGGCGGGGATGTAACGAAATCCAAAAAAGTCGTAGATCGATTGCGGGTCGATTTCGGGTGGCCGCAGCAGGAGTTCGCGTAGCGCGCGCAACTCCGAAGCAAACGTCAATCGGCCCGGTTCCAAACGGTAAAAGAGAGGTTTCACTCCCAGGCGATCACGGGCCAGCAACAACCGCCGCCTGCGGCTATCCCAAATAGCGAACGCGAACATGCCACGCAAGTGGTCAAGGAAACTGAGGTCATACTCCTCGTAAAGATGCAGAATGGTTTCGGTGTCACTGTTCGTCCGGAACTGATGGCCCCGCGCGAGGAGGTCCGGGCGCAGATCGCGATAGTTATAGATTTCACCGTTGAAGGTAATCCAGACGGACTCGTCCTCGTTGGCGATCGGCTGGTGGCCGCCGGGCAAGTCAATGATGCTCAGGCGCCGATTCCCCAAGCCCAGCGCGCCGTCCAGGTGAAAGCCCTCGTCGTCAGGCCCACGATGCACCATCGCGTCCGTAGCGCGCTTGAGCGCAACCGGATCAGCAGGCTCGCCCGTACCGAAATTGAAGACGCCACAAATGCCGCACATAAAGGCAGTGACAAGTGACGAGTGACAAATGGCGAGGACACTCACCACCCTCTTTTGCTTGCTCGTCACTCGTCACTTGTCACTCGTCACTGTCCTTTCAAACCCGTTCCCACAGGCCGGGTAGAGCAGGTGAAACAGCGTCATGACCTGCGGCCGTGGGTACGATCGGCCATCCCGCAATATGCCGTAGTCACCCGTCGTGTAAGCAAAGCTTCCATCGGGGCGCTGCCGCCGGAGGATGCGAGCATAGCAGCGCTCACTAAGTTCCCCAGCCTCCGATGCACCCAACCCCTTCGCCTCCCGCAGGGCCGCGGCCAGAACAGCGGTGAAGTAATCCGTCTCCGGCTTCCCGTGAAAACAATCGGCAGCGCTCGCGCCCGTTTTGGTAACGCCTTTGGCCAGGAAGCCGGCGAGCGTCGAAAGGATGCGCTGCGTCCGGGGATCTGCGTGCAGGGCGGCCGCCCAGGCAAGCTTCAGAAACTGAAATGCATTGTACTGGTAACAGAGATAATGAGTGCGGCCCTTCTCATGCGGGCCGACCACAATATAGGGCAACTCCCCGGTGGGAAGCTGGGTATTCACTAGAAAATCCAGCATGGCATCCACGTGCTCGACGAAGCGCCCATCACCCGTGGCCTTCCAAAGCCGCAATAAGAGCCACGCCGCCTCCACGGAATTGTTGGGGATTTTCCCCCGCGGCTTATCAAAATAGTTAATAGCCTTTCCGGGCGTGTGGGCTTGGAAGCCGATGCTCCCCACCAGGTAATCGTACCAGCGAACCGCCGCCTGGAGGAATTCTTTTCGCGCTTCGCGGGCATAAGTGGCGAGAAATCCAATCGCCCCCCAATTTCCCTCCACGGTGGCGATCAGATGCCTTCGTTCAGGCAGCGGGTACAGCCAGAAACCTTCGGGCTGCTGCAACCGGAGCGTCGCCTCAGTGCTCTCCAGGGCGAGAGTGCGATACTTTTGTTCTCCCGTCGCTTCATGGAGCATCCAGTTGGACAGGATCCAATAGCCCTGCGATTGCACAAAAACGTAATCGTCGTTCCAGGGGACAAAAGTCAGTGCGGCCTTGAAAAACCTCCAGAGGCGCAGATGGAAACGAACTCCAGCGTCCGGGCCATGGACCAACCCTTGGGAGTAATGGCGTTTCAGTAGGTGCGTGTGCAGGCGCTCGGCGGCGCGGGTAAGTTCTTGGTCGGTAGGCATTTTTGGTTCCACTCGCGCAAGGGGCGGAGGCGCCAGCAACGGCAAGCATCCCACCCCTCGATTGGAAGGGTGAGTTTAATCGAAACGGCCCGCCTCGGTGGGGGAGAAATTGAATGGGAAGATTCTCGATGCTGAGTCCCATCCGCCGTCGGCGGCTATCGCCGCAAAGCCGCCGCGTAAACTTCAACGATCTGTTCTGCCACTGCCTCCATGGAAAGTTTGCGTATCCAGTCGCGGCCGTTCGTGCGCCCGCCGCGGCAGCAGACTTCAATGATCTTTTCCGCCATCGCCGTTGCCTCACGCCGGACCAAATAGCAGCCGGCGGTGGGGCCGATTAATTCGGCGGCGTCGCCCACATCGACGGTAATCACCGGCAGGTTTGTCGCCATCGCTTCTTTGACCGCATTGGGTGAACCCTCAAATAGGGAAGCCAACACCAGGACATCGGCAGCGTTCATATAGATTGCAATCTGTTCCTGAGGCAAGCCGCGAGCCACCAGGAGTTCCAAGGCGGGCACCTGTTCGCGCGCCAGGGAAACAGCGGCCTGGATCAGATCAAAACGCTTGCGCGCTTCGTTGGGGTTGTAAGGAAACAGCACAAACTTCTTCCTGGCATCGAGGCCCAACACTTTGCGCGCCTGCGCCTGCTCCAGGGGCCGGAATAAATTGAGGTCAACCCCGTTGGGAATAATGTGCGCGGAGGGCATGCGCAACTGGGAAGCCATTTGCCGCGATTTCACGATCACGGAGTTGGCCAAGCGCGCCAGAATGAATCCCGAGATTCGCAGGATATGCCCGGCAAGGGTAATCCGCCCGCTACGGGCGGGCCGGCCAAAAACGTCGTCACCCATAAACGACACCACAACCGGCACACGAGATTGAAAACGCGCCACCCACCCAGAAAGGCCAAAATGCGCGTGGATCAAGTCGTACCGTTTCGCCCGAAGTTGCCTGCGAACCTGGCGGACTCCGCGAAAGTAATTCCATTTAGATTCCCGGCCATTAATGAAAAGAACGTCAAACTTAACCCCGAGCGGGCCGAGAGATTCCATTTGCGCCTTCACGAAGCTGCCATAGCTTGGATCAGCTTCTGTGGGCCAAAGGTTGGTGACAACCAAAACACTGTAGGAATTCATTTCCGTCCGGAAAGCCGGCTTCCCGCCAAGTCATCAGGCTTCGAGGTTATCTCAGGATACATTTTCACGTGACCAGAGCAAGGACAATGGCGCCAGAGGAAGAGCACGCAACGCTGCCAGTGTGGCCAAATACACAACACTGCCCAAACCGCAACTAATGCACAAGAAGGTGAAATCCTGGGGGGCCGTGTCCGGCCGTGGCGACCAAAAGTGCAGAGCTCCCACGCTGAGCCCGATAAAAAGCGCAGCGACGAGGTTCTTTACGACAAAGCGGCCCAGCACCCGGTCCATCGTCACATCCAGATCTCCAAGATTTCTGTGGATTGCCAGGCCACACGCAATCAGAGAGCCCGTAAGGAAACCCAAAGGAATTCCTTTCGCCCCCACCCGCAAAATGCCGACGTAGAAAAGGTCGAAGATCAGGACCAAGCTGTAATGAAGAAGGGTAAGGCGGAGGTAAACGCCCGGCTCGCGGCGTGCGAAAAGGCAAAAACTCAGCAAGCGAACAAAAGCAAAAGGCAACAAACTGAGGCTGTAATAAAAGAAAATCATCGTCATGACTTCCGTTGCCCCAGTCGTGAATTGCCCCCGCTGGAAAACCAGGCGGATGACGTTATGGGCAAGCATCAGGCAGAAAACCGCCATGGGGAAAAGAAGTAAGAGGCTGATCTCAAGCGTGTCACGAAAGGTTTTGTGCTCTTCTTCGCGGTTTCCTGATGTCACGGCGCGTGAAAGCATGGGTAAAGCTGCGGTTGCCACGCTGCCGCCGAGAAGTTCAGCAAGCGTGCCGAGAATCCGGAAACCATAATTCAAGGCGGTCAGCGTCCCGGCCGGAAGAAATGAAGCGATGATGCGTTCCACAACCACCACTCCCTGCCAGCCCAGAGCCCCTGCCAACTGCGCCGTCCCCGCGCCGCGCAAGTTGCTGAAGGATTCGCCACTGGCGGTTAACATCAGTGAATAGCGTGGGCGAAAGGACACCAGAATCTGAACGCCCAGGATGACCAACTGCAACAGATACCCGGCCAAATACCCGAGGAAAATGCTTTGGGGCCCGTAACGATGAAATCCCAGGAGGATGACCACGATGGAAGTGACGTTGCGGATGAACCCTGAGGCCGTCGAAAGCCCGAAATAATGCCGGCTGAGAAGGAAGGACCGCAACACTTCCCCAATTCCGGCGGGAATGATGATAAGAAAGAGCCAACGCGAGAGTTGCGTCGCAAGGGCATCTTGTTGGTGCGTGAACCCCGGAGCGATGCCGTGAATAATCCACGGCGACGCCACCGCGCCCACGACTGCGATCGCCCCCAACCCCAGGAAAAGAATATTGGCGACGTAGCTGAAGCCACGCCAGAGTTCCTTCTCGTCATGGCTCGATTCCAAGGAAGCGAAGAACGGCACCAGAGAAAACTGGCCCGTTGCCGTGAGCAAGTTGGTGATGATGTAAGGGATCGTGTAAGCGACGTAAAACGTATCGGAGCGTACCGAAAGCCCGAGGTTGGCCGCAATGCTGGTTTCCACCAGGATTCCGCTCAGCCCGCCCAGCAGGTTAAAAAAACCTACCACGATCGAACTTCGTAAAATCTGCTGCTTAGGGTTCATTTCAGAAACAGTGTATCTTGAAAAGTGCAATTCACTGAAAAATACGTTTGCACGGGGGTTAGATGGTTATTGCAGGTCTCTCCGACCCCCCAATTTCCTCCATCTCATCGCCGGAGGCAGCGACGCTTCCGGCTATAAAGGGCGCGGAGGTGACGAAAAGAAACGCCATGAGGACCGGCGAAGTTCCAAAGTTGAATTCGAAGCAGCCTTCCGCCAGGAAGGCCACCCAGGCGGCGAGAGACGCGTCGACGATCCACCTTTGCGTAGAAAGCCGCCGCCGAAGCTTCCAAGTATACCAGCCCAGCGCCGCCATGAGCCACACCCACGCGGCCAGACAGGGCAACCCTCGCTCAGCGCCGAATTGAAGGTAGTCATTGTGAGCATGGCTGTGATAGCCAACCTCAGGCGTCTTCCCCGGCGGCAAATAAAGGTCGTAAACTCCCTCGATGTTGTTGGGGCCCACTCCCACCCACGGGTGGGCGCGAATCATTCTGAGTGCGGCGCTCCACATCTCGAGGCGGATGGATAGCGCGGGTTCCTGAGTGGGATGCATCGCCAGATGGAGCCGCTCTCGAACCAGAGACGGCGCGCCGACGTAGGCCAAAGCCAGCAGGATCGGCAAAGCCCAGAGCCCCTTCGGCCGCCATCGCGCTACAAGGTAAATCCCCGCCAGGAAACACCCCAACCATACTCCGCGGGTGAAGTTCAGAATAATGGAAACCGCGATCAGGGCGAGTACCGTCCACCAAAGAAAAGAAACTCCAAATTTGAAACTCGACGTTCGGCGTCCAGTTCCCGAGTTGCGAATTTCGATTTTCGAGTTCCGCCCATTGGCGAGCAGCAGAAATCCCAGCAGAAAGGCGAAAACCAACATCTGCTGTCCGCCGAAGTTCATCCAATGTCCCATAAACCCATGGATGCGCGTAGACGTGAGGGTATGGTAAAGCTCGCGGGGATGATGCGCCCGCACATCGCGGTACTGGATGACGAATTGCGCGATGGCGACGAGGCTGGTCAAGAAGGATACAAGAAACAGGCCTTGCAAGAGGCGGCGCAAATGCCTCGCGCTGACCACCAGGTTGATTGCCAGCAACCAAATGAGAAACAAGACAAGTTTCTTAACCGCGAACCCTCCCGCTTGGGGGTTCGCCGCCCAGAAAATTGAAACCACTGAAAATACGCAGAAGAGCGCCAGGGGCAGCTTGATGGGCAAAAAGCGAACCTGCGGCGGCACTTGCCAGAGGTGAATCACATAGAGGACTCCGGCGCCCGCCAGGAATGCCTGCGAAGCGGCAATCGAAATCTGAAGGGTCAGAACAAAGAGAGTAAAGGAAACAGCGGCCCATCGTGCAAAAGGGGGCTTGGGGAGTTCGCCGCACGTCCGTTCCAGGATGTTCTCGACGCTAATCACGGAGATCTTGAGACTGTATTGGAATTGGGGGAGGATTTCAAGGCACCGCAAACAGAATAGGGACGCGGCTTGCTGTAGGCGCGTTCGGCACCTGCCCCGCTGCGGCGGGGAGCGCCGCCATTGGAGGAGCGATTGCGTCCTTCCCTGCAGCACGCTCGCTCACCAACCCGCTCCGGTCGCGCTTCTTCTCAGTTATGCATCGCCCGAATCCGGTGCATCATCGTCCGCACATCCCGGATTTGCGGGTCGTCGGGAGGGGAAAGGTTGAGGTAGGCCCGAAGATCGGCCATCGCTTTTCCATAGTGCCGAAGGAGAAAGTAGATCATGCCGCGATCATGGATTTCCTGGCGGGAAGCAGGGTCAACGGCCAAGGCCATTTCAATCATCATCAGGACTTTGGCGAAATCCTTGCGGCGGAAAAAAGAGCCCTTCAGGTTATTCAACATGCGGGTCAGGGTCTGCTTGGTTGACACGACCACTAG
>Ga0074044_10005581_pt1 | contig 10231 bp, 13 predicted proteins | sample BogForMeECP23OM1_FD_94443 | JGI IMG/M metagenome (GOLD analysis project Ga0074044, IMG submission 94443) | Bog forest soil microbial communities from Calvert Island, British Columbia, Canada - Bog Forest MetaG ECP23OM1 | ecosystem: Environmental > Terrestrial > Soil > Wetlands ...
ATCCGCCCTTGCCTCAACGTACATTACTTTCTCGTCAGTGAATTCTCCGGGAATTTCCGCGTGACCGATATGGATTAGGAGATCCGCATGAACTAGCTGTTTCGGGATGAGTGCTAAGTCACATGCTCCGTAGCATGGATCGCCGGATACGAAAACTTCAACTTTAGCCCTTTCTTCCAGTAGCTTCGCTACTCTGAAACCTATCGGCTTCAGACCTTCAGGCATTTGAAGCAGGATGCGCTTTGAACCGCGTTTTTTGACTTCGTCGAGTATCCTCTGTTCTTCTAGTTGGTACATTGGGTGACAAAGCTTAGCAGCTAATTGTACGACTTAACCGTTCCTTGCAGGACTCAGGACGGCAGTCCAGCTGTTTTGACGGATTTAAGCAGAAAATGATCTACGTAGCTTGGGGAGTTAGGGAGACAAGTTTCTCTTGTGTAATCACGCAAGCGACAGGAAGTTTGGTCGATCCCACTCGAAGTGCTGCCTTAGCATGATCTAAGGCGTTGCTGTTTACATGAATGTCTAGAATTGATTGACCAGTTTTAATCCGTGCAGCTCGTCCGCTTGGTTTGCCGAAAGATCTACGCATCCCTTCCTGTAACCTGTCGGCTCCCGCTGTGGCAATCATTCGATTCTCACGAAGGATGATATGTGGGTAAACGCGGAGCTGGATCCTGTATCCTGTTTCTCCCAATGCCTCGAATAGAACTTTGTTGGCGGAAACTCTGGCTGCTTCAAGCGCGTTGTGTCTAATTTGCACTGGACTCTGAGCAATGAGCGAAAATTTGTACTCAAAATGAGTTTTCATGTCTCCCATCGTGAACTTTGAAATTTTAGGAGGTGGGCTTCCGTGAATATATTTGCCCCTAGTGTATGCCTGCCCTTTTGGTTGCCTGTAATTTCGACCCTTCATGGCTCTATTCACAGTTTTGACGTGAGATGTGATGGCGCTTACTTAAGTTTACACCATACGTGCCGATGCTTTCCTAAATACTCCTAGTAGTAGTGATGCTTCGCGTTTAGAGATAAATGCTCGAGAGATGAGGTTACGGAAGGCTCGCCGCGCCAGTTCGCGTCTGTGTTTCTGGAGCCGAATTGACCTCAGCATAAGGTCAAATTGTTCAAGCAATTGACGTCTAGCCATTTCAGTTGCTAGTTGAAACTCCTTCATGTTGTCGTTCTTCTGTTGGAAGAGTTCGTATAGGATGATTGAAGTTGCCGACGCGAGATTTAGCACGTTATATTCGTGGTTTGCTGGGATCGTGACCATTAGGTCACATTTCTCCACTTCTCGATTGTTTAGCCCTGAGGCTTCCCTTCCAAATATGATTGCGACCCGCCCGTCTACAGTGCCAATCTTTTCTGCCAAATGCTTTGGAGTAATTGGGAATCGTGCGAGATTGGATGAGCTGCTGGGAACGATTGAACTGGTTCCCACTATCAGGTCAACATTCTCCAGTGCTTCTTCCATATTCTTCGTGATTTTTGCAGAGGTAAGGACATCTACTCCGTGCATAGCATATGCTCTCGCTTCGTCGTCAATGCGGGTTTTTGGGTTTACGATCCAAAGGTCGTTCTGAGCAAAATTTTTCATCGATCGCGCGATTGATCCAATGTTTCCTGCCTTCTCTGGTTCCATCATTACTATTCTAATCGTTTTTGGCACGTGCCGTATCCACTCTCACTTCTGAAATTATGTTTGATAGACCAATCAATTCCAGTGGAGCAATTTCGAATATACGCTTTTCAAGAAAACTCGTTCTTATGAGTATCTCATTCATTTCGGTGGGATACGTTTCCTTAAGATACTTTTTCAAGACTCCACGAAGTTTACGACGACGCTGGGTGAAGAGCGATCGTACTAATTCATTAAAGGTTCTTTGATCCTTGATCAGAAGGTCTGGTGTTTGGGGTTCAATTCGAACAATGGCAGAGTCAACTTTCGGTGATGGATAGAACGCTGATCTAGAAACTCTAATTATCCGCTCGGCTTTGGCCCTAGATTGTAGGGTTACCGTCAATCTGCCATAATCGCGTGAGCCGACCGGCGCAGTTAAGCGACTAACGAATTCGTCTTGTAATAGCAGTACCGCGAGTTTGAACTTGCTATTCAAAATTGAGAGGATTAGTTTGGAGGAGATGTTGTATGGTGGACTAGAGATGATCTTTGCTTGATCTTGAAACTGAAATTCCAGTGCGTCGCCCTGCACTATCGTTACGTTACTGTTTTTTATGAATCTGTTTTTGAGGTATTCCGCTAGGGTTCGGTCTTTTTCGATTGCGATGATGCTGCATGGTTGTGATGTTAGTGTTGCGGTGATAAATCCTAACCCCGGTCCGACTTCTATAACCGTGTCATCTGGTTCTAAGCGAGCGGATTCCATCATTATGGCACGAGTCTTTTTGTCAACCAGGAAGTGTTGTCCGAAGCGTTTGAGGGGCGGAATGCCAAGTGCATTCAGTTCGCGTCTGACCCATGACATGATCGCCCCTCGCTATTCCTGACTATGCTTGAAGGAAAGTCACGATGTCTGTCTGACCTGTACGTCTCTGTAAACCGGATAATCTTATTCCCACTCGTCGGATTACTGCGTTCGGCACTGATTCAATAAATCGCTCTAGTAGTGTGTTTGTACTTTCCGCTATCGTCTCAAATTCTTTGGTTGGGGATTCTAGTGTCACTGATTTAGTGTGAATGCTTAGGTCGGTGAGAATGACGATCAGGCTTACTGATTTACATTCCATTTTTTCCTCGTTCAGTTTTTCAAGAACGGAACGTGCTAACTTGTTGAGCAGCGGCAGGATCTCTTGTGGGTCTCGACTGTTCTGCTTGAGCGTAGCTATGCGGCTCAATTGGGTCGGTTGTTCCTTATCTTTGACTGGGTCATTGTCTTCGCCTCGCGAGGCTTGGAAGAGATAGTTTCCCAAGTTTTTGCCAAATTTGTCAATCAGACAAACTGGGCCTACTCGTGCAAGTTCGTCAATCGTACGGACATGTATTTCGTTCAGTTTTTCATCAACCTTCTTACCGACCCCCGGTATTCTGTTCACAGGCAGTCGTTCAAAGAATTTGGTTACATCTCCTTGTTGCAGTATCGTCAGGCCATTAGGTTTCTTGTAGTCGGATGCCATCTTCGCTAGCAATTTGTTTGGGGCGACGCCAACTGAGCAGGTTACTTGTTCCTTTTGTAAGATCTCTTGCTTAACTTGTATTGCAATCCCCTTTGCTTTATCGAAATTTCTTTCAGCCAAGTTAGAGATGTCTAGATAAGCTTCGTCTATGCTGACTCTTTCAAATGAGTCACCGTAGGTTCTTAGCATATTCATTATTCGGCTTGATACTCCCTCGTAAAGTGTCATGTTCATTGGGAGAAAGGTTGCTTGAACTGAAGTCAACATTTTTTTGGCGTATGCAATCGGGATTCCGGCCTTAACGCCGTATTCTCGGGCTTCATAATTACTAGTGCTAACTACTCCGCTTTCCGCCGTCCGACCAGAATAGACACATACGACTATTGGTTTTCCGCGAAGTTCAGGACGAACAATTTCTTCACACTGTGCATAAAAATAATCAAGATCCGCGTGAATGATTATCCGTTGAGTCAACCTTCAGATTCACTACAAGATGGGATCTATAACGATCTCGAGAATATGCGGTACTTCTCGCCTCCCGTGAGTTCGTCGAGTATGCGTTTCGCTATGACTTTGATTGGGTCACCAACGCTTGTTCTTGACTCAACGTCTTTGAAGCTCACGAACGTTTTCTTTTCTCGAGCATTGATTATCTGCCACATCGATTTCTTTCCGATACCTGGCAACAATTCCAGGGCGTGCATGCGCGGAGTTATCGCTTGAGAATTGTTGAAGAAGCCGACAAAACGCGGTTCCTGGTCTGTGATGAGTTTTTCAAGGACCGGTAACAGTTCCGCCTTTGCATTGGCCGTAAGGTCGTTGTAGCCGATTCGTCCGATAATTCGATTAATCTTTTCTCGGCGTTCTTTGCCAATGTAGACTCGCTCATCCAGATTCGGTTGTGTCCCTGCGCGAACTTCTGCTTCTAAGAGTGTAAAGTAGTTCTCACCAATCACCTGAACAGTGGGGAGGGCTAGATGCCTGGGTTTATCTGTTGAAGTTCTTCCGTGCTGCAAATAGTCGAGTACATAGGCATACTCCTCATACAGTCGTGGCGGCGAGCTTCCTAATGATGACTTAAGTCTTTGAGGTTCTGAAGCGCCCGGTATGCGCTCCCTATTAATACTCAATTTATCTGTCTCCAGAAATCGTTCCGGTAGTCTTCAAGCTTAATTGAGCCTGAAGCGGGATGTATGAATGGAAAATAACCGCTGAGAACACTTTGAACTTCGCAATGTCGAGAGCATCCACTAGGACGTGGAACTGCATGGAAAAAAGCCTTCCTATACTGGAAGGGTACTCTAAGCCTCTTCTCGGTAGTTGTTAACGACCTTTAGAATATCTTCTAGCTGGGCGCCGCCTATTATCCTGCCTTTAACTGTAAGTATAGTTCGTACCTCCTCCAGGTATTGCGGCATCGAGTTTGCTACCTGGATTGACTCTTTCCTATCGAGTTGGAACTTCTCGGTAAGCTCCTTCACGAGCTTCTCCACCTTAGTTGGTGAGACCTTAGAAAACTTCGACGCGTAGTCAAGCGTTCGTCTCTGAAACTCTCCGAGTTCGTCATCCTTAACACGTTCAAGAATTCGTTTAGCCTCGGCCGTAGTGGCGGGTTTAGACTCAATGATTTTTCTTGGCAATCTGACTTTCACTACCTAGCGGGTCGGCGTCAAATGTTCAGGTCGTGCGATTATCTGTTTTGTTTGATTACCGATCTGCACACCTACGACGAATGACTTTCCCCGTTTCTCTTGAACCGTTCCAACTCTTCCGTGATACCGCCTATGCGGCATTCCCTTATGTGCGGACGGTTCGATCAGAATAGTTACCCGGTCTCCGGGTTGATAGCTCCTAAGGATTCTGCTAAGCCCTATTTTCCCTCGTTCTCGGGGTTTCTTTGTAAGCAATCTGCGTGTCTTTGAGCGGTACCCTTTTGAGCGTCTCATGGAGCAGACCCTTGAATTTCGCTAGCAGACGGAGACGCGGGCTATTTAACCTTCTTGACTCAGGTCCTCACGGGGAACGGTAGTTTTCGACCCAAGGGACCTCCGCGTCGTTTCATGCTCCTCATCATTTTCTTCATCATGAAATATTGGTTGATGAGTTCCTTGACTTCTTTCTCAGTACGCCCTGAACCACGTGCTATTCGTCTAGCACGTGAAGAATCCACAAGTTTCGGATCTTCAACTTCTTCTTTCGTCATAGATTGAATTATCACTCGCCACGAGTCAAGTCTTTTCTCAGCAGTTTCCATTGCGTCATCAGGAATGTTCATTCCACCCGGAACCATTCCCATCAATTTCTTCAAAGGGCCCATCTTCCTGACCGCAACCATCTGATCGTACATGTCTTTCAAAGTGAATTTTCCCTCTAAGAAAGCCCGAGCTTTCTTCTGGGGCACAACAACTTCGGCTTCTCGCACCTTGTCAACAAGAGCTTTGATGTCGCCCATTCCTAGAAGCCTTCCCACGAAACTTGACGGGACAAACTGTTCTAAGTCGTCAATTTTTTCACCGGTTCCGATGAACTTGATTTTCGCCTTTGTGGCAGCAACTGCGGAGAGCGCACCGCCTCCCTTTGCTGTGCCATCCAGCTTCGTGACAAGAATTGAACCTATAGTCGTGGTTTCATTGAATGCTGTCGCTTGCGACATAGCGGCTTGCCCGATTGAAGCGTCAATGGCGAGGATGATCTCATCGGGAACAATTAGCCTAGCTAGGTCTTTCATTTCAGACATTAGTTCGCCTTCGTCTTTGTGGCGGCCGGCCGTATCGATGATGATCAGATCATGTTTCTGCTGCTCGAATTGTTCCTTCCCTTTCTTCACAATCTTCAGTACTTCCTTGGAGTTCGGTTCGCCGTAAACTGGTACATTCACTCTCTCGGCGAGTTGCTTCAGCTGGTCGAAGGCGCCCGGTCGATAAGTGTCCGCGCAAACTATTGCAGGTCTCATGCCGCGTTTCTGATAGAACCTTGCTAGTTTCACTGACGCCGTTGTCTTGCCGGTTCCCTGGATGCCGACTAGCATTATGACGTTTTTCTTACCCGGTTCAACCGTAATTTTAGCTGGGTCTTCACCGAGGAAACGTGTTAGCTCCTCGTAGAGCACCTTGATAACGTGTTCTCGTCTCGGAATTCCAGGCGGAAGTTTCTCTTCAAGTGATCTTGTCTCGACAGCTTGTGATATTTGTAGAACAAGGTTAACGTTAACATCAGATTGCAGAAGGGACCTCTGTAAGTCTCGAGCAAGTTCCTTAACGGCCTTCTCGTCCACCACTGTAAGGCGCAGGAGTTTTTTCATGACGTCGTTGAGGGATCTTCCTAGACCTTCCAGCGCGCTCAGCTCTCATTCCCTCCAAGCTTCAGTTTCCATGAAGTTGGCACGAACCTTTTAATTACTCGCTCAGGTTCAAGTACCGCTGGATTTCGGAAGTCGATCGATATGTCAGATAATGACGGCTTCCAGATAATGGAAACTGCGTCGATTCCGAACGACGCGGTAATGATCAACGGTCTTCCAGACGTGGGACTGGTTGGACTTCTCGCAGCGTCCCATATCGTAAGTTCGCTTAAACTCCGAGAAGTAGGCTCAATCGAATCGGACATGTTACCACCCATGATAGTTTTGCACGGCGGCTTGCCAAAGTCGCCGGTTCGTCTCTTTGCTGGAGATTCGTTAATTGTATTATTATCAGAAACAGCGATTCCACTACCCCTTCTGCGACCGCTAGCATCAGGTTTGGTGGAGTGGACTCAGAAAAAGAAAATTCAACTCATGATGTCATTGGGAGGAATGGCGGTAGCCAACCGACAAGACATAGACTCACCGAAAGTATTCGCGGCGTTGTCAGAGAAAAAACTCGAAGAGAAGCTGAAAGGATCCGCTGAAATTCTCGATGAAGGCTACATAGTTGGCGCATACGGTTTATTGCTTCGCAGATGCGCGCAAGCGTCAATTCCAGGCATAGCTCTACTTACCCAATCATATTACAACTATCCAGACCCAGTCGCAGCTGCAGCAGCATTGACGTCAGTTAACAAGATTCTTCAACTGAAGATTGACGTAGGAGAACTGCTCAAGCGTGGTGAGGAAATTCGTCTCCGATCGAAAGACATCATGCATCGTACTCAAGAAGAGATGTCACGAATGAATAAATCGCATGAATATGATCTGCCTCCACTATACGGGTGACCTAGAATGAGTTCAGAATCAAGCAAGGATCGTGCCGAACCAAGGCACTCTGATCATTCACCCATACACGGATCAGGATGGAATGCAGCGTCAGCCAGTATTGAACCGCTCTACAATTTGTTCGTAGCCGCATCCGAATTAGTCCTGACCGTTGACTTACCATATGTCAATGAGAAAAAAGTGAAACTGCGTTGTCCAACTAAGGAAGCAATCGAAATCTCCGCGGCCACCACGAGGAAGATTACATTCCATGAACTCGGTGCTAAGCACCGACACGGAGAGTTCACTTCATACCACGCTAGGATTAGAGTCCCTGTCCAAATAGATTCGAAAAAGATCAAATCAAAATTCAAGCATGGCGTGCTTGAGATTCATGTTCCACGCACGAAATGACGCGAGCTAAGCTTTTGCAATTTCCATAGCAGCCAACGCCAAGATGGGAAACATTGTTATCGCGTCTCCTGTTATTGTAACCAACTTATCTCGACGTCTGATCTTACCCCAACTTATCGCTTCCTCCAAGGGAGCTCCGCTTGCGCCTCCTCCCTCAGGTCTATCAAGCGTAATCTGGATAGCCGCATCTAAACCTCCCCTGTATGAGTTGGCCACGAGGACATGATGTTTAGGCATACCCCCTCCGAGAATTAATGCTCCAACAAGTTTCGCTTCAAACGTCATATCTACGAGCTTCGAAAAATCTTTGAACGGATTAATGACTAGCTGATTAAGTTGGCTGTAAGTCCATAAATCCAACCCCAACATCGAGTCGAATATTCCGGGACAAAAAATCGGTACACCTCTCTTCTCAGCAGTTTTAAGGAGCGAGTTCCTATCATCGAGTTGACGTCCGAACTCCCATAAGAGTTCGTAACTTGCAATATTTCGACGTTTTTGTTCCGGGATTCTAGACAACATGTGATGTGCTCGCTTCTCTAAGTCTACGATCGCCTTCTGTTTCACAAGAAGATCATAGATTCTTGACAGTCCTTTTCGTTTTAGAGCTGCGTCATCTAACATCTCCGACCCAACAATGTGTCGGTGCCCTAATCCCTCGAGCATATCGTGTGTAACATTGGCTCCGGTTGTGACGATCCCATCGATGAGTTTCTTATCAACAAGATCGGTTACTAGTGCTCTAAGTCCTCCTGGTATAATTGGTCCGGCTAATGAAATGAAATTGCAGTAATCGTCGTTGCTAAACATCTCTCCGAGGATCCTGGCAGCTTTGCCAAATCGCCCTGGTCCTAGAACCTTCACTTGCTCCATCTGTCGAGCTAGAGCTGAAATTGACATTCCGCGTTTGATCTTTACATGGGATACTAGCGGCATGGCAGATCAATCGCCAAACTAGGACCTAGCCCTTCGTTCGCATGATCTTGTTTTGACCGAGCATTTGCCAGTATTCGACTTCGACCCCTGGGGCGAGTTTTGATTTAATCTCCTCTTCTTCAGGCATTGGGGTTTCAAATGTCTCGTAACTTTGCATGTCCATTAACTGAACGTTCGATCCGACGAAGGCCAAAACTTGTCCTGTCTTTTTCTCAATCATAGGCACGTCGATTCTTGCATCGACGGGGCTAATGACATTCTTTTTTGTTCCAGTTGTCACGCTGATGGCCACTATTCGTGCCTTTGCAGCTCCATGTTTTCCTGGCTTAGATTTCTCATACTCAACAATCTTACATGGTTCTCCTTCTACGATAATGTATTGACCGATCTTCACTTGTCCAACGTCAACTGGTTTGCTCAGCCTTCATCGCCTGACCTTTCATCCAATAATCTTTGAATCAGTAACGAGCGCTTTATGTCTAAAAAGCCTTGCTTGACCGGATCGTTGCTCGCAAACAGAATTCTCGTTGAACCAGAGTGGATTACTTAATTACTTTGACGCGTGTGTCTCTTTGGAGAACTCACTCTTGGTCTTCAAAGTCGGCCTTGTCTCGCGATTGGATGATCAGCGTGCACTCGATGTGGCCGCTACACTAGCTAAACGGTTGAGAAGAGAAGGGATTCCTGTCACATCGGAGGCCGAATTGGCAAGACGAGGCCGATTGGGCGGTGGGAAGAGCCTATCAGAGCTCCATTCAGACCTCATAGTCACCGTCGGTGGAGATGGAACCGTTCTGAAGACTTGTATGAGTATCCCAGACCCGGAAACCCCTATCCTAGCGGTCAACATGGGCAGGCGCGGATACTTGACTGAAGTAGAACCTAGAAAGGCGTACAAAGCGATTAGACTCTTCATAAACGGTAGATGTTGGCTTGAGAGACGTGCAAAATTGGCAGTTCACTTGGATGGCCGACATGTGATTGACGCTCTAAATGAGCTTGTAGTATCGTCAGGGAGCCCCGCTAAAATGTTAGATTTGCGCCTCGGGGTCGATTCCGAAGAGCTCGTCAAATTCAGAGGAGATGGAGTCATCGTATCAACTCCTACAGGCTCAACTGCATACTCGCTCTCAGCCGGCGGACCGATAGTAGACTCGTCTGTTGATGTTTTCGTGGTTACTTTCATCTGTCCTCTAGGATTCGTTCGGCCAACTGTTGTCTCTATGGAACGCACACTATCCATCCGACTTGGAAACCCGAGACTCAAGGCACAAGTCGTGGCTGACGGACGGTTTCAGCGAGAGTTGAAGGAGGATATCAAACTTGAACTTCGAAAATCAGAACGCTGTTCTATATTTGTCAGAATGACACCTACACCGTCTCTAGGAAGTTTGCTTCGTCTTCAAGAAATGGAAAGGCCTGAATTGTGAAAGTCCTAGTCCTAGACACTTCAGCTCTGATAATGGGGCTTGATCCGTCAGGCTTAGACCTCCAAAGCTATTCAGTTCCAGAAGTCACAAACGAGTTGCGAAACCAGACCGGACCATCGTTCAGACTCTCTCTATCGACATCGTC
>Ga0074044_10005582_pt1 | contig 10230 bp, 3 predicted proteins | sample BogForMeECP23OM1_FD_94443 | JGI IMG/M metagenome (GOLD analysis project Ga0074044, IMG submission 94443) | Bog forest soil microbial communities from Calvert Island, British Columbia, Canada - Bog Forest MetaG ECP23OM1 | ecosystem: Environmental > Terrestrial > Soil > Wetlands ...
AAAATCGAGACTATCCCTGATGACCCGCTGTGGCTGGAGCACCCATGGCTACTACTTGACGCTTTCAACATCGATGAGGAGATGAAGAAATACAAGCTAGTGGACACAGACGGACAACCATTCGCCGATGCGGCTTTGAGCGAGCGCGAGAACAATCGGCAGCTTGGCGCTAATAACTTCTGGCTCGGGCCTCACTTCGTCACGCGCCTCGCCCATCTGGGATGGGGCTTCGGGCCATCCATTAGCGCGCTTGGTCTCCATAGCTCTTTTGACCATGACAACTCGCCGGTATCAGTCCACAAAACCTATGAACTTGCCATCGAGGCATTCCCGCGTGTCAAAAAAACTCTTTTCCAGGAACTGAATATGCCTGACGAAAAGTGGAACAAAAAGGGCTTGAACATTCCTCTCAGACGCCCGTTTGAGATCTTCATCCCGAATGTCTGCGCGATCGACATGGACACCACAGGTACCTGGCCGTTTGGGCGGCGACCCGAGGATCAGGTTGCTACGAGGTTCCTATCGATGTTTCTCGATATGGCGGCCGAGTTTAACGGCAAAAAGTATCACATCGAACTTCTGAACGATCAGTCCTTGTGGGACCAGGCACCGATCACTCCAAAGACGCCGCCGAATCCGCTCAAGAATGACAAGGAGTTCCTGAATCACTTTCCATATTTAGCAGACCCTTGGTAATCGGTTGGTTTTACCTTGGCTACGAAAGACTGGCTTACTTGGAAGATCGGTTCGATTTGAGCTGAACTCATTGTTTGGCACGGAGGCAAAGGCTGGAGCCTTCGCTTACGCACAGGTAATTCAACGATGAAAATTCCGACCGACTACGAAACCGAGCTGGGGCGGATGGACAAGGAGATTTCCGAGCTCGAGGAGAATATGAGCTCCGGCCCGATCGACGGTGGAACGACGACGAGATTGCTCTATCACATGTTTCATCGGGCCTCGCTAACCGGGAGTTTTGCCGAATTCGAAGTCACGGAAACGGCAATCAACAATGCCATTCGTCGGATCGGTCCCTGGGCCGATCTCTGCTTTCTGAAGGCCAGTCTTGATTTCAAGTTTCATCGGCTGCCGAATACGAAACAGGACCTGGAAATGGTCCGATGCCTGGCTGACTCCCCTCAAGGTAAAGTGTTGAAAGCGGACATTGCTTTACAAGAAGGCAGATACCAGGATGCTAGGACTGGGTATGAACGAGCCATAGAAGATAATCGAACATGGGACAACCTAGTTCGTCTCGCGTATTTCGATACTAAAATGGGCGACGAAGCCAGCGCCGAGCAGTTATACGTCGAGGCCGAAGACGAGATCACGGCGAAGGAGATGCGGTCATATGCGTGGGTAGAATTGCAACGGGGACTATTGGATTTAAGCCACGGCCGTTATGAAGAGACGCGGGTTCACTATAACCGGGCCAACGAGGCGTACTCCGGCTATTGGCTGATCGACGAACACGTCGCCGAGTTGCTAGGCGCTCAGGGGAAGTATGAGGATGCGGTCGCGCTTTACAAAGAAGTCATTGTCCGCGTGCCCAAGCCGGAGCTGCAACAGGCGATCGGTGAGCTCTATGCGCTGATGGGCAACCCCGATAAAGGGCAATCATGGTACGAAAAGGCGCTTGCCGGTTACCTCGAGTCAGTGCAGCACGGCGACGTTCATTACTATCACCACCTCGCTGATTTTTATGCCGACGCGCGTGAGGACGGCAAGGAAGCTGTGAAGTGGGCGCAAAAGGATCTCGAACTGCGGCAGAATTTCGCGACCCAGGCCGCGATGGCTTGGGCTTATTACCGCAATGGACAGTTCACCGATGCGCTCGACTTGATGAATAAAGCGCTCTCGTCCGGCGTGAGGGACGCGCGACTGTTCCGTGAAGCCGCGATGATACACATGGCCGCGGGCCAGAGCGGCGAGGGCAAACGATTTTTGAATGAAGCCGCCGAGATTAACCCGTGGTACGAGAACTTTCATGTACACCGCTGACCACGGCTATTTCGTTGCTCTCGTTGGATTTCCGCTCAGCATGGAACTAATCCGAAAGTGCTATATGCAAACCACGTTCGTTGAACAACAACTAAAGCCGATACGCTCAGGCCTATGAAATCATTAAACACGCTTGTGGCCCTGGTCTGTCTTGCAAGTCCGCTTACGGCCCAGCAACCCCCTCCGGACCAGGCGAAGCTTGCTGGAAAGCACGCGGAGGATTTCCCAGCTGCGACTAAGGACTTCTTCCATGAGATGGACATGGTCGGCAAGCCGGACGAGGACCAACCGGCGACTCCAGCCCCGCTCGAGCTAACCGATCCGGATCAGATCAGGGGCCGGAACACTTGGATAATGTGGTGCGGCGGTAACGAGTGGTTCTGGGACTGGTTGTCTCAACATAGTTACGGTTTTCTAGATTTCCTAAAACTTGTCGGCAGCCCTTCATTTGAAGCGGCTAAGGAAAAAAGGGCGAAACGGTTTAAGGAAACTGGGCTGATTAACGAGCCAGGCTGTCAACCTGAACAACAAGCCGATAACTATAGCGGCATCTTTCTAGAGCAACCAGACCCTCACACGGATCAGCCAAGGGAGGATATTTACGGACGGTCATCAGGCGTCGTCGGCCTGCGGTTGTTCAAAAATCCGGCATTCAATGAAGAAGCGCGCAAAAAGTGGGATACTAAACGCTATTTCGAAGACAAAAGCTATTTTACTGATCCAAAACTTGTCCGTCCCTACCGAGTGGGGATGAGCTGTGGGTTTTGCCATGTGGCGCCCCATCCGCTCAATCCTCCGGCTGACCCTGAAGAACCCAAATGGGAAAATCTTTCCTCCATTATCGGTAACCAGTATTTCCGGACAAGAGCGATCGTTGGTTCATTGCTGACCAGCGATAGCTTCCCATATCACCTTCTCGACTCGCAACCGCCCGGGACCATCGATACGTCCCTTGTTGCTTCGGACAACATCAATAACGCTAATACAATTAACGCGATCTTTGAGTTGCCCGAGCGCCTACGGCGCGCCGGCGCTTTCCTGGGAGACCCCGGAAATGGTACGCGCAGCGCTTTTGAAAATTCGTTGCAGATCAACGGAGTAAAGCTAGGCACGAACAAACCGGAGGAACAATCCTCTGTTTCAATTCAACTTCCATCCGTATTACAAGACACCCCTGACCCGAAAGTGAATCCGCGATTTGTTCCCCGTGTGCTCCTGGACGGCGCTGATTCGATAGGCGCATGGGGCGCGCTCGCTCGCGTCTATCTAAACATAGGAACCTATGGTGAGCAGTGGATCCAATTGCACAATCCCCTGGTGGGATTCGTTCCGCAGAAGCCGTTTAAAATCAAGGATTGCGAGGATAACTCTGTCTACTGGCGGGTAAACCCCAATCGCACGATTTACCTGGCCAAGTTCTTTCTAGCATCCACTCCAGCCATGCGGTTGAAAGATGCGCCAGGTGGGACGGAGTACCTGAAGAAGGATGCTGACGGAAAACCGGCGGGTGTCCCCTGGAATCCTGCGTTAAAAGAGGGTCGAAGAATTTTTGCCCAGAACTGCATCGCTTGTCACTCTAGCAGACAGCCGGATTTCTTCGAACAAGTGGACGCAAATGAGTTGCTGGATCTTCTTCACAAGCCTGCTCATCCTTTCTACTCCCGATACCGGGAGTGGGCGCTGGCAGCGGTGGAGAACCCGACTTTCTGGAAAGGGAACTTTTTATCTACTGACCGTCGAGTCCCTGTCAGTCTGATTGGTACAAACGCTGGCCGTGCGCTGGCCACAAACGGTATTGCGGGTCATATGTGGGAGGATTTCACCTCCGATACTTACAAACAGCTTCCTGCGGTTGGCCAGATCCAGATCTATGATCCTTACAAGCCGCTTAAGGGGGATGAAACTTTTAACGATTCGTTTACTGCTCCGGCCGGTGGCCGAGGCTACTATCGTCCGGCGAGTTTAGTCAGCATTTGGGCGACAGCGCCGTACTTGCACAATAATTCCGTCGGTATCTTCAATAATGACCCGTCCGTAAAAGGCCGGATGGAGGCATTCGAGGACGGAATTCGTAAATTGCTGGTGCAGGCCAGAAAAGATGCGAACGACACTCGTTCGTGGGACGAACTAGTGGCCGAGGCCGCAAAAAAGCGATACATGGGTTACAAGGATGAGCGTCTGGGGTGGAAAGCCCCGGATCTTGATCACGCCGATCCCGCTCAGTTAGAAAGGGATCATGGTCTGATCTGGCGAACCACCGAGGAGACTACAATTCAGATTCCGGGCTCTCAACTCGGTGATCTCGCCCACAGGCTCACCGGTTTGCCGCTCCCTTTCGTGGATCAGATCCCGTGGATTATACCGGCTGTCATCACGTTGGCCGGCTTCATCCTTTTGGCTTTCTGGTCCAGATTCCGACTCGTTCGAATAATCAGTTACGTTCTGGTCCTCGCCGGCATAGTGATCGCGGGGTGGTTTACGGTCGTCCTGAAGGGTGATCTCAAGATTGGACCGATCCCTGCCGGCACACCGGTCGACCTGATCGCAAATCTGGATCCAGATAAAATGGATAAGACCGTGGTGGCGTTGAAGGAGGCTATCTGGACGACAAAAGAGTTAAAGAAGCTCGATCCGAACAAAAAAGAGGACCAGCAAAGGGCGGAAGAACTCCGAAATAAACTCGGAGAGGATATGTTAGCCGCGAGCAAGTGCCCGGATCTCCTGATGGATCGCGGACACTACACCGCAGCGGCATTGACCGCGACGGAACAGCAGGACTTGATCGATTTGATCAAGACCTTTTAGCCGGCACTGATTAGCCGCCGAGGCGTCTTATTGGAGGGCAGCCAAATGACCGAATCAAAGGACGAAATTACGTATGACTATATCGTCGTCGGCTCTGGAGCCGGCGGTGGCCCCCTCGCTGCTCGTTTGGCGCAACGAGGGTTCAATGTGCTCGTGCTTGAAGCAGGAAGCGAATCCTATCCGCAGTACTCTCAGATTCCACTTTTGCATCCTCAATCGACAGAGGATCCCGCAATTAGTTGGGCATTCATGGTTCGGCACTACGCCGACGACGAGATTGCGAAGAAAGATCCAAAAGCGGACGTCGACGGCCGAATTTTTTACCCGCGAGCCGGGGCGTTAGGCGGTTGCACCATCCATAACGCGATGATCACCATTTGCGGTGGTAACGACGAGTGGAACCGAATTGCGCAACTTACGGGCGATGATTCCTGGACCGGCGCGCGCATGCGCAAATATTTTGAGCGGCTGGAGCGATGCACCTACGTGAGAAAACCGACGACATCTGAAGGAAATCCAGGTCGGCACGGGTTCTACGGATGGCTCACTACTTCATTTCCCGATCTCTCGATCGTAGGTAGCGATCTGCAGCTCCAGAAGGTCATCCTCTCCGCGGTGCATGCGCTATTCCAAGAACAAGTCGACGATCCGAAACAGATCGTTCGAGACCTGCTGCTCGGCCACGTAAAGAAAGATTTCGATCCAAACGACTGGCGCCGGCTGAAAAACGTGCCTGACGGATTTACTCTGGTGCCGCTCGCCACCAGAGAGTCGCAACGCAATGGACCGCGCGATTTTATGCTCGAGACGGAAAGGGCGTGCCGTGAACGCATTACGGAGAAAGGGCGCCTGACGATTAAAACACACGCGCTTGTCACCAAGGTTCTCTTCGAGGATGGAGCACCCCCTCGCGCCATCGGTGTGGAAGCCAGGCTCGGGGAACACCTTTTTCAGGCCGATCCAAGTTTTTCGGCGAGCGCGCCGTACGAGACCGTGCAATTCCGCTGCAAACGCGAAGTCATCCTCGCCGGCGGAACCTTCAACAGCCCGCAACTATTATTGCTCTCCGGTATCGGACCGGCAGAGCTCATTAGAAAGCTCGGTCTCCGATGCATTTCTGATCTGCCTGGAGTCGGCCAGAATCTGCAGGACCGGTACGAGGTGGCAATCATCCACCAGATGCGGGAGGATTTCGGGCTCCTCAAGAATGTGACTCTGGACGTAGCGAATCCCGATCCGGAATTCGAAAAGTGGCTCGCAAATAGAAAGGGCGTTTACACGACGAATGGCGCAGTCCTGGGCGTCTTTCTCAGGTCCGATCCGATGCTTTCTGAACCGGACGTGTTTGTGTTTGCGCTACCGGGTAACTTCAGAGGCTACAAAAAAGGCTATTCCAAAGAAGCTCTCACGAAAAAGAATCTGTTGACCTGGGCAATCCTGAAAGCCAGCACCAAGAATCGCGGTGGAACCGTTACAATTGAGTCGACGGATCCTTGCGCCGTTCCTGCGATCAATTTTCGATATTTCGAAGAAGGCACCGATTCCAGAGAATTGGATCTGAAAGCTTTGGTTCACGGCGTGCGGTATGTCGAAAGAATCGAGAAATACCTTGAATATCCTCTGCACCGCCGCGTCGATCCTTCGGCCGAAGAGAACATGGACGACGAGACGCTCAAGGAGTGGATTCGTACGCGAGCATGGGGTCATCACGCCTGCGGCACCTGCCGGGTAGGTCGCAGCGACGATCCTTTGGCGGTGCTGGATAGCCGTTTCCGGGTTCGGGGTGTTGGAGGACTCCGCGTAGTTGATGCGTCAATATTTCCAGAAATCCCCGGGTTCTTCATCGTGACGAATACCTACATGATCAGCGAAAAGGCCGCTGATACGATCGCGGAGGATGCCAGCGATCCTATTCCTCCCGATTTCGTTGCCGGCGCGAAAGAACCCGAGGACGTTCGGGAGCGTTACTGGCAGCGTTTTACTGAGGCGTATCCCAAAGAGCTTCGGGAGAAAGAAGCCAGACTGGTGCAGGAGCGCAGAAAGAGTGCTGGTATAACCGATTCCTCATCCAAGAGCCCGGCTGGCATGATCTCGAATGACTATGTCGGTCTAGCCATTTCGGGCGGGGGCATCCGTAGTGCAACTTTTCACCTGGGCCTGCTGCAAAGTTTGGCGCGTGCGCGTTTGATTTCACAGATCGACCTCATGTCCACCGTCTCAGGAGGCGGTTATATCGGAGCGTTCCTTGGACGACTGTTCACTCGTGCTGCGCCCAAAGCTCAGAACATCGTTGAGGGCGTTTGCCAGCGCGTCGAAGATTCGCAATCCGAAGAGGTCGAATGGCTGCGCCGGAGCGCAAACTATATCGCCCCTAACCGATCAGGTGATGTCGCAACTGGAGTTGGCTTTTATCTGCGAAGCTTCCTGACCGTTCATTTTATCCTCTTGCTCACCCTGTTCACTATTTTGGGAGTGCTCAATTTCCTGACGGAGTTAGTTAGGTCGGCAACGGCCATGATTTTCCAGGATTACTCTTCGCTCGGGCCTCCGTTAATTCAAAATTTGGCCAAATTCTTCCCCCATGTGCTAAGCCCAATCTTCTGGATAACAGAATTTGCCTTCTGGACGATGATTGTTGGTGGGATGACCGCGTTTTGGCTGGCTGCGCAAAAGAAGCGTGAACGCTTCGACCGAACCGGGTTGTGGCTAGCATGGCTGGCGATGGCCGTTTTTCTGTTTCTGACGCTGCGATCCATGGGCGATTTAACACCTGAACTTATCTGGGTTCTGGTCGCCCTGCTCGCCGCTCTTATCTGGGTGGAGATCGCTTGGGCGCGCGTTCGCGAAGAATATGGTTCGCCCGCCGTATCGACCGATCTGGTGGCAACGGAGGCCACCCGCAATCTGATTACACGCGGCCTGGGCGAAGCACTCATCGTCTTCGCCGCATTGTTCGGCTTGAGCTTGATAGATACTCTGGGCCGCTCTCTTTGGCGGGTCTACCACAGCGATCCATGGCGTATATTTTTTTGGTTGTCCGGCCTATCGATGGCCTTCCTGCCAATTCTGCAAATGCTGGCCAAGTTGCTGACCGGCCCTGCGCCGGCCGACGGCTCGATTGGTTTTCTGATAACATCCATCCGCAAGAATCTCGTCCCGACGTTCACTGTTTTGGTGCTCTCGTTGGTCCCTCTATCGCTCGTGTCGTTCCTCGTACAGGTTGCATATGACGGCAACCGGAACTTTATGCAGGGTGCTGGAGCGACCCTCGTGGCTATCATTGCCTCCGTATTGTTGAGCTTCGCCCACCAGTTAGTTAATCGATCCTCCCTTCATCAAACTTACGCGGCCCGGTTGGGACGCACTTTTCTCGGTGCTTCGAACCCGAGCCGTCGGGATTACGACGGAACAAACCGTGTCACAGACGTCATCCGGGGCGATGATGAATCTTGGTCTGAGTATCAACCTCACGTTTTCGGCGGACCTTATCACCTGGTCAATATAAGCGTGAACCAGACCTACAACGTTTCCGCTCAGGAGGAGATACGGGACCGTCGCAACGAGAACATGGTAGTTAGTCCACTTGGCGTCAGTGTCGGCCTGGAGTATCACTCGCTTTGGGAACCACGGGAGAATCGGATGTTCCTTTCGGCGATACTTCCGGAAAATCCTGGACCACACCCGTTTCGCGCCGAGGGCAAGATTGAGCCACCGGAGTCATTAACCGTGGAGGAATGGGTCGCAATCTCAGGAGCCGCGATCAGCCCGGGAGCAGGCCGTTCAACCGGGCTGAAACACAGCCTCGTCTTCACACTCGCAAACCTCAGAACCGGTTACTGGTGGGATAGCGGAATAAAAAGAGAGCAAAGACTTGATTTGCCTGGCCTCGGAAGGTTGAGACGTTGGCTTTTCGCGGTGCCTGCCTTTTTCTCAACCCAAACATTGCTAATCAACGAAGCGCTCGGCAACTTCGGCGGTCCGTGGTTCCAAACCTGGTATTTGTCTGACGGCGGGTTCTTTGAAGTGACGGGAGCATACGAGTTGATCCGTCGTCGGGTCCGTTACATTCTTTTGGGCGATAGTGGTGAAGATCCGCTCGGCCGGTTTAATGATCTATCGAATCTGATTCGGAAAGCTCGCATCGATTTCAATGCTGATATCCGATTTTTCCAGGATACCGAAGAACTGAACGCGGATCCTCGCGTTGAGCGAGTCTTTAATCACATTAAACAAAAAGACGAGCAGCGCCACGAAGCTCTCTTGGCGGCACTCGGCGGTTTGAACGACCTTCGCCCGAACGGGGCCGGGATAACTAAAAAACATGCATCGCTCGGGTTCGTCTACTATGACAACTCCGACGAACCGGGATCGGTAATTCTCTACCTGAAAGCAACCCGTACCGGCGACGAAGACCTTGATATCTTAAAGTATGCGGCAGAAAATCCGACTTTTCCGAACGAGAGCACTGATAACCAGTTTTTCGACGAGCCGCAATGGGAGAGCTACCGGCGACTCGGAGAGCATATAGGAACACTCCTCTTCTCGAAGAAGGATAATAGCCTCTGGTTTCGAGATCTTATCGATCCAGAAACCGAAGATAAGAGGTGAACTGCAGATTACACAGATTCCATCGTCCATGACCAATTCCTCACTGTTTGCGGAGGCCAAACGATTCATTCCTGGCGGTGTCAATTCTCCGGTTCGAGCATTTCGGAATGTTGGAGGAGAACCGTTCTTTGTCTCAAGAGCCAAAGGATCGCACATTTGGGATATTGAGGGGCGAGAGCTTATTGATTATGTCGGCACCTGGGGTCCGGCAATCCTTGGCCATGCTCCGGATGTGGTCGTGGAGGCGGTCCGGGAAGCGGCATTGGCAGGCCTTAGCTTCGGCATCCCGAACCCGCTTGAGGTCGAGATGGCGCGATTGATCTGCACGTGGGTGCCCTCGGTCGAGAAAGTCCGCATGGTAAACAGCGGCACGGAGGCGACGATGTCATGTATACGGCTAGCCCGAGGCTTTACAGGACGTAAGCTGATCGTGAAATTCGAAGGCTGCTACCATGGCCACGTCGATTCTCTGCTGGTCAAGGCCGGGAGCGGGGCGCTAACCCACGGCAGCCCGGATAGCGCCGGAATACCGCCGGAGTTCGCGCAGCTAACCATCGCAATTCCATTCAATAACCCAGAAGTGCTTGCCCAAACCTTCCAAAAGTTCGGCGAGCAAATCGCGGCGGTGATTGTTGAGGCTGTCCCGGCCAACGCCGGGCTCTTTCTCCCGCAACCAGGATTTTACGCAGGCCTCCGTCGGGTCTGCGATCAACACTGCACCTTGCTTATATTTGATGAAGTGATGACCGGGTTTCGCCTCGCGAAGGGCGGATACCAGGCGATAGCAAAAATTAAACCCGATCTCACGGCGATGGG
>Ga0074044_10005585_pt1 | contig 10230 bp, 10 predicted proteins | sample BogForMeECP23OM1_FD_94443 | JGI IMG/M metagenome (GOLD analysis project Ga0074044, IMG submission 94443) | Bog forest soil microbial communities from Calvert Island, British Columbia, Canada - Bog Forest MetaG ECP23OM1 | ecosystem: Environmental > Terrestrial > Soil > Wetlands ...
GCGGGGGCCAGATCGGCCTCTACCAGCCGAAACATGCGATGGCATTGGACTTGCGTTCAGCGTGACCGACCAATCTGTATATCAACTTGACGGAAGCGATTCGAAGCATGTAATATCAGACGCAAGTTTGCTCTTCGGAGCAGACCTTGGATTTCATGAAGAGTGGCTGAGGGACGAGCCCTGAGAAGCCACGACAACCGGATCGGGAGTCAACTCCCGGTCGTCTGGTGTCAACTCTCACCCGGAAACGGGGGACATGAGATTCGGGGTGCCCGCAGTTCAGCATCTCGCTTCCTTTTCTCCCCCTTTAAAAGTTTTCCGGTATAGAGGTTCTCGGTCTTAGGCAATTTTCTAAGGCTTGTCCCCCGGCTCCGGAAAGCGAGTGGCTGATGAGTGCTGCTGCGAGGGTTTTGACGGAGGTTACGACTGGCGTTGTTGCGCCTCTTTCAACAAAATATGAATTGCGCTGCCGGGAGTGCCACAAGAGTTGGGGAAATCAGCCGCGGTCGATCTGCGACGACTGTTTTTCTCCGCTGGAAGTTTCCTACGATTACGAGGCTGTTCGCGTTCGGCTCACCCATGACCGCATCGCGAGCCGCGCTCCCGACATGTGGCGATACGCGGAGTTGCTGCCGCTGCCACCGCATTATCAGCCGAATTTGCCGGTGGGCTTTACCCCCTTGCTTCGCGCTCCGCGGTTGGCTGCGCGCTTCGGCGCCAGGAATCTCTTTATCAAAAACGATGCGGTCTGTTTGCCCACGCTTAGTTTTAAAGACCGGGTGGTGGCGGTGGCGCTGGCGCAGGCGCGCAGCTTTGGTTTCGATACGGTCGCTTGTTCGTCGACTGGAAACCTGGCAAATTCCGTGGCCGCACAGGCGGCGCGCAACGGATTCAAAGCCTGGATTTTTGTTCCCGCCGATCTTGAGCCGGCAAAGATTCTGGGCACGCAGATTTATGGCGCCCGGCTGGTTCGCATTGCGGGCAGCTATGACCAGGTGAACCGGCTGTGCTCACAGATTGCGGATGAGCATCGCTGGGGATTTGTCAACGTGAATCTGCGTCCCTATTACGCGGAAGGGTCGAAGACGGTGGGATTCGAAATCGCCGAACAATTGGGATGGCGGTTGCCCGACAACGTGGTCGTGCCCATGGCGGGGGGATCGCTGATTACCAAGATCAAGAAGGCTTTCGACGAGCTGATCCATCTGGGATTGGTCGAAGCGAAGCCGGTGAAGTTTTTCGGAGCGCAGGCGAGTGGATGCTCTCCGATTTCGACTGCAGTAAAGGCTGGAAACGCCAATATAGAGCCTCAGAAGCCGGCGACGCTGGCTCGATCGCTGGCAATAGGCAACCCGGCCGATGGGCAATATGCCATCAAGGCCATCACCAAAAGCGGGGGATGGGCGGAGGATGTTTCCGATGCCGAAATGATCGAGTCCATTCAGCTTTTGGCGGAGACCGAAGGCGTCTTCACCGAGACCGCGGGCGGGGTCACGACTGGATGCGCACGCAAGCTGTACCGGCAAGGACGCATTGCGCCGGATGAGACGACCGTGCTGTGCATCACGGGAAATGGTCTGAAGACGACCGATGTGCTCGCTGGCAAATACGAGGCGGAAGAGCCGATTCGGCCGAAACTCGCGGAGTTCGAAACATTCTTGCAGAGAACGCTGGACATTGCTGCGTTTTCGGAAACGGCGGAGGCTTGAGATGACAGTTACCGTACAGATTCCGACGGCGCTGCGCCGCCTGACTTCAGGGACCGGGCAGGTTAAATGTTCGGCGGCGAATTTGGGAGAACTGTTCTCTGCGCTTGATCAGCAGTTTCCGGATCTCAAAGCGCATTTGCGCGATGAAGCGGGCGAGATTCGGCGCTTCCTGAACGTGTATGTCAACGAAGAGGACATTCGATTTTTGGGCGGGAACACGTACGCGTTTCAGGATGGTGATGAGGTTTTGCTGGTGCCGTCGATCGCGGGTGGGACTGCGTAACGATGCATGCGGCTTGGGCCGGGCGGGACGCCCGGACCTCCATTGGATCAGACATGGCTATTCGGAGATTGAAAATCGGATTGCTGGGTTGCGGAACGGTTGGCCGCGGTCTGGTGGAGCTCGTCGGCAGAAATGAGTCGCTCATCCGGCAGCGTTCGGGCGTCGAATTGCGCATCACTAAGATTCTGGTTCGCGATCTTGATAAAGAGCGGCAGGGCGTGGATCATGCGCTTTTAACCACGCAGCCGGGCAAAGTTCTGAACAATGGCTGCGATCTGGTGGTGGAGCTGGTTGGTGGGATCGAGCCGGCGCGAAGTTTTATCGAGCGGTCGCTGGCCCGTGGCAAACACGTGGTCACCGCCAACAAGGCGCTGCTCGCGCTGGATGGTTTCAGTTTGATGAAGGCGGCGGCGGTGCAGAAAGTCCGCCTGGGATTCGAAGCCAGCGTTTGCGGCGGCATTCCGATTATCCGCGCTTTGAGGGACGGTCTGGTTGGAAATAATATTCAGAAGCTGAGCGGCATTTTGAACGGTACCTGCAATTACATTCTTACCCGCATGACCGAGGATCGGGTCGAGTTCGAGGAAGCGCTTCGCGAGGCGCAGGCCAAGGGCTTTGCGGAAACCGATCCGACGCTCGATATCGATGGCCACGACGCGGCGCAGAAGCTGAAAATCCTGACCGAACTGGCGTTCAGCGGGCAGCTGGACGCCAACGCCGTTCAAGTTGAAGGGATCCGCGACATTGCCGCGGAGGACGTGCAAGCGGCCAGGGAACTGGGTTTCGTGATTAAGCATGTCGCGACCGCGGAATTGAGCGAGGATGCTGTATCGCTCAGCTGCGCTCCGGTATTGCTGCCCATGTCGCATCAACTGGCCCGTATTCGCGACGAGAATAATGCTGTACTGGTTCGCGGAGACGCGGTTGGCGAGATGCTTTTTTCCGGCAAGGGCGCGGGTTCTCTGCCCAGTGCCAGTGCCGTCCTTTCTGACGTTGTCGACATCGCATGCCACAAAGGCGGATTTTCCCTGAGCCCCGGGGGCCGGGTCCGGGCTACCACTCGTGATGGTGCGAGCAGACACTACCTTCGCTTCACGGTGGGTAGTCCCAGTGACATCGGCCCGATTACCACGGTTCTCGAGCGAAACCGGATTGGCGTGGCTAGTGCCGCCGCGGTGTGGGCCAGGAGCGATTCCGGCAGGCACCAGGTACGCGTGCTGACCCATTCTGTTGCCCGCAAGGCACTCGAGGCGCCGTTACGCGACATCGCGGCCTCGGGTATCGAAAAAGCCAAGGGCGTGGTTCTGCGAGTAGCGGATTAGCGGGGGTTGTTCGCCCTTCGCGCGCTTCCTGAAGGCCGAGTCATCCTGACGGGCGGGTCGCCTGTCTGCCCCCAAAATATCCTCGACACATACAACCGACGAACTTGTGTATCCTTCCAGGCTTTGATATAATCTAACTAACTAGTTAATTAAGAAAGCACAATGAAGAGTACCGCTTCCAAGTCGCGACTGGGGTCTCGTGGTCAGCCGGAGCAGAGCCGCACGGCGATTCTGCAGGCCGCGGTACGGGAGTTCGCGCAAGAAGGCATTGCCGGAGCGAGAACGGATGCCATTGCTCGCGCCGCCAAGGTGAACAAAGCCCTCCTCTATTACTACTTCAAAGACAAAGAGGCGCTATACGGCGCGGTGCTCGATCAGGTGTTTGGGGGCTTGATTGCATATGTTGGAGAGGTCTTGTCCCGCGATCTTCCGCCGCGAGAGAAAATCATCGCCTACGCAGGGGCGCACTTCGATTACGTCGCAAGCCATCCGCTGTATCCCCGAATCGTACAGGGCGAAATGATGGGCGCAGGTCGCGGCAGTGCGAACCATCTGCAGCGAATCGTGAAACAATATTTTCGTCCGTTGTTTGGTCGAGTAGCCGAAGTTCTCAAGACCGGACAGGCCACAGGCGAATTCCGACCGGTTGATCCCCAGCACTTCGTTCCTTCCATGATTGCGGTGATTGTTTTCTATTTCACCAGCGCGCCGGCGATGCGAGTTATGACGGGGAAAGATCCCATGTCTCCGGAGCGGGTGGCTGCGCGCCGCGCGGCAGTACTGGACTTCATTTCGGCCGCGTTGTTCCAGCGTCCCAGCCGGAAATCCAGAGGAGCACGACAGTGAGCGTACGCAATAAATTCCTCATCGTTCTAGGCGTGATCTTCAGCATATCGCTGACCTATTATTTGTTGTCCACACCCAGCAATAAGGATCTGATCTTGATCGGGACAGTCGATTCGAACCAGGTAATCGTGAGCCCACAGATCGAAGGCCGCCTGGCGAAGTTGCTCGTCGATGAAGGAACTCAAGTGAAGCAGGGCGACTTGATTGCCGTGCTAGATCCGTCGGAATTGGAGGCGGAAGAGCGCGCGGCTGCGGCGACTATCGACAGTTTGAAATCAAAGGTCGCGGAAACCCAGTCCACGCTGCAGGCAACGCAAGGATCGACGTCGAGTAGTGTTGTTAACGCGCAGGCGCGGCTGCAGTCAACCCGCGCGCAATTGCTGCAGGCGGAAGCTACACTGCAGCGCACCGAGAGCGACAGTCGCCGCATGATTGAACTCGCGAAAGAGGGTGTCGCGTCAGATCAGGATCGGGTGCAGGCGGAAAGTAATCTGGCGGCACAGAAGGCGCTGGTGCAATCGCTGAAAGACCAAGTCAGCGCTGCTGAGGCCGACCTGAATACCGCCATCGCCAACACTCACCAGGCCCACGCCGCGCAGAGCACAGTCGAATCTACCCGGGCGCAGGTTGCCAATGCGGAAAGCATGCTCAAGCAAGCGGAAGTTCGGTTGGGGTACACCAAGATTTATGCGCCGTTGACTGGCACGGTCTCGGTGCGCGCTGCCCGCGAAGGGGAAGTGTTGAATGCAGGGCAGGCGATCGTGACCATTGTCGATCTCGGAGACACCTGGGTACGCGCCGCAATTCCTGAGACGGATGCCGATCACATTGGTTTGGGAGACACGCTGCGGGTTCGATTGCCGGGCGGCACGATTACTTCAGGCAAGGTGTTCTTTAAATCCGCGGAAGCCGATTTTGCCACCCAGCGGGATGTTGGCCGCCGCAAGCGTGACATCCGAACTATCGTGCTCAAGGTTCGGCTGGACAATCCGAAAGGCGCGTACGTTCCGGGGATGACCGCGGAAGTGCTGGTCTCGCCCGATCAATTGAAAGGGACGCGAGAGAATGTTTCAGCGGAACAGCATCCATGATCACCGATCTCAATGGTCACGGCGGGACCAATGGAGGCGCTCCCATCAACGGGGGCGCGACTAGCACTGCCGCTATATCCAACGCCATCGAAGTGGAACACATCGTCAAGAAATATGGAGACTTCACTGCAGTCGACGATGTTTCCTTCAACGTGAAGGAGGAAGAGATTTTCGGTTTGCTGGGGCCGAATGGGGCGGGCAAGTCCACGCTGATCCGGATGATGACCACACTCATACCGATCACTGCAGGCCAAGCCCGCATTGCTGGTCACGATGTGCAGAAGGATCCAGACGCGGTTCGACGGGCAATTGGTGTAATTCCGCAGGCGCTTACCAGCGACCTTGACCTCACCATTGAAGAGAATCTAAATATCTACGCGAAGCTCTACGATGTTCCCGCGAAAAAGCGCAAAGCGGCGATTGATGAGTTGCTGGAGCTCGTGGATCTGACCAAGTGGCGCTCCGCTCAGACAAAAACTTTATCTGGCGGCATGCGGCGGCGGCTTGAGATTGCCCGCGGTTTGGTGCATAGTCCGCGAATTTTCTTTCTCGACGAGCCCACGACCGGTCTGGATCCCGTGTCTCGCGTCGCGGTTTGGGAGATGCTAACCAACATCAAAAGCCATCGGCAACTCACTATCCTCATCACAACCCACTACATGGACGAGGCTGACCGGTTGTGCGACCGAATCGCCATCGTGGATCACGGCAAGCTGGTTGCCCTTGACACACCGACAGCGCTGAAAGCTAGCGTGCCCGGATCAAATGTAATTGAGGCGCAGTTCGACAATGCGCCGCCAGATTGGGAGGACCGCTTGAAAAAGCTGACTGCGGTGACCTCGGTGCAACATGAGGGCGCCGGCATGTATCGCGTGCTGACCGGAGACGGATCGCGGACCACAACCGAACTTGTGGAGGCGGCGGTGCACGCCGGAGTCAAAATCCGGTCACTCTCCGTGCAAAACACCACGCTGGACGACGTGTTCGTCCACTACACCGGGCGGCAGTTGCGCGACGAATTAGTGAAGGCGCACGCCTTCGTCATGCCCCCCAGACCGGGGTTGCAGCCATGAACCATATTTTGGCCATTGTCGAACGTGAAATGCGCAAGTTCTTTCGCTCTCCGGCTCTGATGATGGCGTCGATGATTTTTCCGCTGGTACAACTGATCGTGCTGGGCAATGCCTTCGGCGGAAAGATTCGCGATGCGAAACTGGGACTAGTCGATCAGGACGGCGGCACGCAGGCGCTCAAGATTCGCGAGGCTTTTGACTCGGTCCGTGCCAACATGCGGACGTTTGAGCCGGTCTATTACAACGATCCGAAGACGGCCATGGATGACGTGCGCAATGGCAAGATCCAGGGCGCAGTCATCATCCCGCCACAGTATTCGCGGCGCGTGTATGAACAGGATCAACCGCGCATTGCGCTGGTCGTCGACAACAGCGACAACTTCATGAGTTCGACGCTTGAGGACGAACTCACTAGCATTACCAACGCACTCAATCAGCCTGCGGTTGAGCCTCGCATCCTGCAGCAGACCGTGCTGCAGATTGTGGAGCTTTATCCTTACATCGAATATATGAAGTATCTCTTGCCGGGTTCGATCACGCTGGCCATGTTTGTTTCCGTAATGATTGGCGGCGGCATGCTTTATATCGACGACAAAGCGCGCGGCGTGCACGAAGGATATTTGGTCACGCCCATCACCAAGACCGAACTGGTCTTCGGGCTGAATGCTGCAGGAGCTATCAAGGCGGTGATGACTGGTGTAGTCATCACGGTGATCGGTTCGCTGCTGGCGGGTGTGGGGACGGTGTTCAATCCGGCCACTGCGCTCGAACTGATGATCATGATTCTGCTAACCTCGATCGCCTTCAATACCATGATGTTTTTGCTCATGGTCCGGGTGGAAGATCCGCTGGTGCCGCGGGCGATTTTTGGAATCCTCAATACGCTGCTATTTTTCCCCAGCGGCGCCATCTATCCCATCCAGGCGTTTCCGTCGTGGTTGCGGGGCATCGCTAGAGTGGACCCGTTCACGTTTGCCGTGCACGGCTTCAAGTCTGTTCTACTCAAGGAAACTGGAATGGCCGCCATCTGGCCGGATATGCTTTATCTTTCCATTTTTGCGTTCGTCACGCTGGCAATAGCCACGCCGCTGTTTAAGAGAACCCTGTAAGGATGGGGCGGACGGCCTAGTCACAACTAACGCTTTCGGCAGTTCTCGTGCAGCACCACCAAGTGTCGTGAGCCCGGCTAGAATGGCCGGCACTGCGGAAGGTGACGGGAAAGGTTCTCGCATTCTGGTAAATCTGCGACTTGAAATCCGGCCGCAGCCAACTCATGCTCCATGCGGTCAAGGTCTCAGTACCGCAAAGTAGCAAGTCTCCCCTTTCGTCCGGGGGTTGCGTGCTACGACTGGCTAGTTGACACTCTTTGGTTTCGCCGTAATCCCATGTATCTGGCCTTACCCCATACGCTGCATAACCGCTTCGAATGTAGGCAACTGGCATGCTTCTATCCTTAGGTGCACATCCAGCTTCCAGGATCAGCACAACAATGGCGCAGCACCTTGGCACTTTCCGGAGCATATTGTTTGACCGTCTGGGACAGGTGCGCATAACCAAAAACGCAATGAGTTGCGGAGTATAGCACGCGCAATTCCGGAGGGCCTCGGCACGAGTGGCCTTGCCTGATGATTGCTGTTCCCACCCGAGATGCGTGCTCGGCAGAACGCTCCTTTCGCCCGATCACTTCCTCAATTATGCTTGTAGATGTTATGACACTGATGGATGCCGAGCAGTACGATCCTGGGCGCGACCGGCGGCGGCGAAGACGGATCGCGGTTGTGATTATTCTCGTTCTCGTCGCGGCGTGGCTGGTCTATCACTATCGCGCCTATCCGGAGCGGAATGCCGCGAACAAATTCTTTGCCGCATTGCAAAGTCAGAATTACGAAGCCGCCTACGCGGTGTGGTTCCGCGACCCTGAGTGGAAGCAACATGCGAACCAATATCCAAAATACGGGTTTAACGACTTCTACCGTGACTGGGGCCCGGGAGGAGAATGGGGTCTGGTGAAGTCTTATTCAGTAGATTGCTCTTTGAGCCCGAGCGGCGGGAGCGGGGTCATCGTTCAGGTCACGGTAAATTCCCGTGCAGAACACGCCTATGTTTGGGTTGAGAAATCCAACAGGACCCTGTCTTTCTCACCTAACGAGATCGCGTGCGGCAACTGGTGGACCTGGGTCACAGAATAATTCAGGAATAGGCGATGGAACTCGACCCGTAGAGAACCGGGACCGGTTCACTCGCCGAACTCTCATCCGCGTTCCTAGTCTTAATAATGGCTGCATGCCAATCTCAGCCAGAAACAAACTACGTGGAAAAATCAAGGACTGACCCGCGTCACTGCACATCGACAATCTTTAGCGCGGTCACCTGCCGCACCCATCGCGCCATCCTTTTTTCATCGGCTATCACGATCCGATAGGGCCCCTCTTTTTCGTCCAGCGGCTTCCCATCTTTCAAGAAAGCCAGAACAACCTGTTTATCAGTGAAAGCTGGGTCGAGTTCAGGCAGGGCAATTACGACGCGATAGCCGTCAGCTGCTTCCACCAGCAAACATGACGCCAGTCGCTTTCCCTTCAGAGTCTGTCCAAACCCAACCCCGGCTGTTTCCAGCAGAGCCTCAAGCGCGACCCCCTCAAATGTTGCAGACGCGCCTGAGGCACTGGTCGTGACCTTGACGTGCGGCAAGGCTTCGATGTCGGCCCGCGACAAGACAACCTGCTTCCCAGCCTCGACTTGAACCGTCAGCTGCTGACACTGCGACAAGGCAGCCTGCAGCACCAAAGCAAACAGCACAGCGGGAAAGAACAGTTGATGTCTCATCTCACACCCGCAGAATCATCACTTCAGTGGCTTTGATCAGGGCGGCCGCGGTCTGCCCCGGCTTTAGCTGCATTTCGCGTGCGGAACGGGCAGTGATAATCGACGTGATTTGCTGGCCTCCAATCGAAATAGAGATTTCCGCCATAAGCCCGCTAATGCGAACCGTATCGATTCGTCCTACTAGTTGATTGCGTCCACTGCAGCGGCGGATAACCTGTTTGCGTTCCTTCTCCGTTCTGCCTCGCGTTCTGAACAGCAGCCGGTCCACTTCGCTTTCCGGAATGCGGTGATGTCCCCCGGCCGTCCGAATGCTGCGGATTTTCTTCTTGTAAATCCATTGCTTAATCGTGGGAAAGCTGATCCCAAGCTGCAAGGCCGCATCTCGGAGCTTCATCAACTCTTCTGTCTTTCGTCCGGATTTGCCGTTCCTCCGCATGGAAACGAATCGTACAGTCAACGCAGAATACGGTCAAGACGCCAAGTCCCTCCCACAAGTATAACCTTGAACTAACAGTTAATGCATAAAACTGTGTCGTATTAGACATCACAAACATATTTGATATACACTTCTGATTCTTTAAAACAGTCACCTACATCGGGAGGCAAAATGTGCAGGACCGATCCATTTCTCGTAGTTGTGCTTCTCAGTCTTTCGGGGGCGTTCCCGGCGTGGGCCCAAACGGGGGCGAGCCTTTCCGGCATGGTGACGGACCAAACCGGCGCAGCCCTTCGCGATGTCGCGGTGACCATCAAGAACGCCGACACAGGTGCAACGCGCACGATCACAACCGACGGCGGGGGGCACTATCAGGCGTCCGGCCTGCCTCTTGGGCGCTTCGAGATTCGTGCGGCAAAACAAGGGTTCGCCGATGAGACGCGCACCGGAATCAGCTTGGCGGTTGGCCAGGATGCCACGGTCGACATTAAGATGCAGCGGAGCACCCCCGACGCCTGCGCCAGCGGCCACGAGTTCGCCACTACCGATTGCACGCTGACCTGGCGCGGCATCACGCTGTACGGTGCGTATGACGTCGGCGTCGGCTGGGTCAGCCATGGCTTACCGGAAAACGGCTATAACTATGA
>Ga0074044_10005586_pt1 | contig 10229 bp, 7 predicted proteins | sample BogForMeECP23OM1_FD_94443 | JGI IMG/M metagenome (GOLD analysis project Ga0074044, IMG submission 94443) | Bog forest soil microbial communities from Calvert Island, British Columbia, Canada - Bog Forest MetaG ECP23OM1 | ecosystem: Environmental > Terrestrial > Soil > Wetlands ...
GTCGCCATGGGAGAAGTGGCTGGCGCTGTCATCGCCACCTCTCTAGTGCTGGTTGCGGTGTTTGTGCCGGTCGCGTTTTTCCCCGGAACCACTGGTATCCTGTTTCGTCAATTCGCGCTCACCATTGCGTTCTCGATTTCCATTTCCGCGTTCAACGCCCTTACTCTCACGCCCTCACTCTCCGCGATTCTGCTCGGCCGAGAGCACGGGAAGAAAGGTTGGTTCTTTAGCCACGTTGATCGAGCCATCGCTGCTGTCACCGAAGGATATCGGCGCTCGCTGCACGCATTTCTACGCTTCCGCCTGGTTGCGGTGGTGCTGTTTCTCTCAGGATTGGGACTCACCTATGTGATCTTCCAACGCGTGCCCACGGGCTTTGTCCCAGACGAGGACCAGGGTTATTTTCCGGTCATTATCCAAGCCCCGCCGGGCGCATCCGCGGACTACGTCCGGCACATTGAAGATCAGGTGAGCGGAATCATGCGCCCCATGCCGGAAGTCTCAAACATTTTCGCCATCACCGGCAACGGCGCGCCCAACCGCGGAATCATTTACGTCGGGTTGCAAGACTATTCGAAACGCAAAGGCGCGGAGCATTCCGCGGACGCAGTGGTAAACCGGATACGCGGTTCGGTTTCCGGAATCACAGGAGCACTGGTACTCTGCTTTTTGCCTCCTGCGATTCAAGGTCTGGGGCAATTTGGCGGCTTCCAATTTGAAGTGCAGGACCAGGGTTCGCATTCGCTGGAAGAGTTGGCGAATGTGACTCAGGACATGGTTCGCCAGGGCAACTCGCGGAAGGACCTGACTGGCATGTTCAGCAGTTACACCGCGAGCGATCCGCAGTTCCTGGTCACCATTGACCGCGAGAAAGCCAAGAGCCTGCACGTCCCGCTGCAGCAGATCACGGATACTCTCGGCGTATACATGGGATCTGCCTATGTCAACGATTTCGATTTCAATAATCGTTCCTACCGCGTTTTTGTCCAAGCCGACAAGCAGTTCCGCTCCCAGGCTAAAGATATGAAGCAGTACTACGTACGCTCGGATAGCGGCGCGATGATTCCGTTAGAGAACCTGGCCACGATCACGCAGACTACGACGCCGCAGGTGATCAGCCACTACAACCTGTTTCGCTCGGCGGAAATTGACGGCTCGCCGGGCCCGGGCTTCAGTTCCGGACAAGCCATCGCCGCCATGGAGGATTTGAGCAAGAAAGTTTTGCCCCAAGGCTTCACCTATGAATGGACAGGACTGTCGCTCGAGGAACTGGCGTCGGGGAGAACAACGATCATATTGTTTGGCCTGGGAGTTTTGGTCGTGTATCTGACGCTATCCGCGCAATATGAAAGCTTCGTGCTGCCCTTCATCGTGCTGCTTGCGGTGCCTATGGCGCTGCTGGGAGCGCTCGGCGCACAAGCGCTGCGAGGCTTGCAGAACGATGTCTACTGCCAAATCGGACTCGTAATGCTGATCGGATTGTCGAGCAAGAACGCCATTCTGATCGTGGAGTTCGCTGAACAATTGCGGGAGCGCGGCCTTCCATTAGTCGAAGCCACAGTAGAGGCCGCCAGAATTCGTCTACGCCCCATCCTCATGACTTCGTTCGCGTTCATTCTCGGCGTGGTGCCGCTCATGGTAGCCCACGGTGCCGGTCAGGAAGGACGCCATTCCGTCGGAACCACTGTGTTCGGAGGCATGATCATGTCAACACTTTTGAATCTATTCTTCATTCCCGTGCTGTACCTGATCATCGAAGGCTGGCGCGAACGAGGCCGAGCGCATGCCACAGAACCCGCGCCAGCGCCCGCCGACTAGACCAGTTGCACACGTGGGGACAGCCGCCCTCGGAGCTAAGCTCCGCAGTGTGGTCAAGCTTTTTCATCCGTGATATAGCTGAAGCATGGAGATTCTGACGATTGCCCCATTCCTCGACTACTTTGAGAAGATACGCTCGCGCACCATGCGGCTGGTCGCGTGTATTCCGCCCGCACAGTTGGAATGGCGCTGTAAAGAAGGCAAATTTACCCTGGGCGATTTGGCGCGCCACATCGCCGCCGTGGAGCGAAATGTGTTCGCGGAGTCAGTGGCTGGCGGGAGCAATCGCTACGCCGGATGCGGGCGCGAGTTAGCCGACGGTTATGATCAGGTCATCCAGTTTATGGAGCGTATGCACTCCGAATCCATGAGCATCTTCTCCCGGCTTAGCGACGAGGACCTGTTGCGCAAGTGCGCCTCCGCCGACGGCACGCCCATGACCATCTGGAAATTCCTGCGCTCGATGCCGGAGCATGAAAGCCACCACCGTGGCGAGCTTTATGCTTATCTCGGGATCCTCGGCGTCTCCGTGCCGCCACTCTACGGAATGACCTCTGAACAGCTGCAAGAAATCGCGGCAAGAACACCACGGCCAGGCGCAGCGTAACGATGGACTTCCGCGGGCATCGCCCGGCAATGCAGAGCAAAACGCACCACCACCGTACGCTTCACTTCCTGGGCTCCGCGCTGGTTCTCGCCGTATTCGCTTTCGGCCAAACACCTTCCGCGAAAACTCCGCTGCCCAAGTTCGAAGACGTCGCCAAACAAGTTGGCCTGACCGTCTCGCATATTTCGTCTCCTGACAAACGTTACATCGTGGAATCGATGAGCGGCGGCGTAGGTCTGATCGATTGCGATAACGACGGCAAACTCGACATCATCACGGTGAATGGGTCGACCGTCGACCGCTACAAGCAGGGCGGCGATCCCATGATCACCCTCTATCACCAGGACGATAGCTTCAAATTTACCGACATTACCAAGTCAGCTGGGCTCACGCGTAAAGGGTGGGGCATGGGCGTCGCCGTCGCTGATTACGACAACGATGGCCTGCCCGACATTTACGTAACCGGCTTCGGCGGCAACGCGCTGTATCACAACTTGGGCAACTGCAAGTTCGAAGATGTTACGGACAAAGCAGGCGTAGCAGCAGGAGGATTCAGTACCGGGGCAGCCTGGGCCGACTACGATCGTGACGGCAACGTGGACCTATTCGTCTCCCGCTACGTGCACTTTGATGTGAACAAACTGCCCGACTTCGGAAAGAATGAGAAGAACTGCAGCTTCAAGGGCATCCCGGTGCAGTGCGGACCGTGGGGCATGCTCGGCGAGTCCGACTTGCTCTTCCACAATCGCGGTGACGGCACGTTTGAAGAAGTTTCCAAAAAAGCTGGTGTCGACGACCCCAACAAATACTACGGCCTGGGCGCGATCTGGGGCGATTACGACAACGACGGCTGGCCCGATTTGTATGTCGCCAACGATTCCGGCCCGAATTACCTTTACCACAACAAACACGACGGAACCTTTGAAGAAGTCGGAATGCTCTCAGGAGCCGCCGTCAGCGGCGATGGTTCCGAGCGGGGCAACATGGGAGTGGACTGGAGCGATTATCTGCACGAGGGCCGGCTCTCCATGTTTGTGACCACCTTCACCGAACAACCCGACAGTCTGTATCACAACCTCGGCGCGCAAGGATTCTCCGAAGTGAGTTACGCCGCCAAACTCGCCAAGCCCACGTATAACCCGGTAGGTTGGGGAACCGGATTTTTTGATATGGACAACGACGGCTGGCCCGACCTGTTCATCGCCAACGGCCACGTGTATCCGCAGATGGATCTAGTGCCCGGCGCTCCGCGCTATCGCCAGCCCATGCTGCTCTTTCGCAACAATCGCGACGGCACCTTCGAAGATGTATCCAGCGTGCTCGCGGCAATACCTGACGCTTCACGTAGAGGAGCCGCGTTCGGCGACCTCAACAACGATGGAAACATCGACATCGTGGTCATGAATACCGGCGAACCGCCCACGCTGCTGCTGAATCAAGGAGGAAACAAAAATCATCGCGTGCTGTTCAAATTGATTGGCACAAAGAGCAATAAAATGGCCATCGGCGCACGGGTGACAGTAAGAGCAGGAAAGCTGGTGCAATTCAACGAAGTTCGCGCCGGAGGCAGTTACCTCTCGCAGAACGATCCCCGCCTGCATTTCGGCCTCGGCGGCGAAGCCAGAATGGACCAAGTGGAAATCAAATGGCCAAGTGGTAAAGTTGAAATTCTGCACGATGTCCCCGCAGATTTCATCTATACGATCAAGGAAGGCGAAGGCATTCAACAAAAAACAGTCCTATCCGCAACCCAGTAGCGCCGCCGTCCCGAGAGCATCTTGCCCCCGGATGTGCGGCCCATCCGAGCGCGCCTGCAAGCGAGTATGATGGAATCCGCCGCAAGCCATCATGCTTCCATTCAAGCTGGTTTATAGCGACGACTATTATCTCCCCATCGGCGCCCACGTGTTTCCTGCCGAAAAGTATCGGCGCATCCATGACCGCCTGCTCGAGACCGGAGTCGCCGAAACCTCTGACTTCGTAACCCCGCAACCCGCCTCCGATCAGGATGTGCTTCTGGTGCACACGCCCGCGTACGTACACAAACTGAAAACGGGAACACTCTCCGCGCGCGAAGAACTGGAGTTGGAAGTTCCCTACTCACCCGAACTGGTAGAAGCGTTCTGGATGGCAGCCGGCGGCTCCATCCTCGCCGCCGATTATGCTCTGCAGAATGGCGTCGGCTTCAACATCGGAGGCGGGTTTCACCATGCCTTTCCCGACCATGGCGAAGGCTTCTGCATGATTCACGATGTCGCTGTCGCCATCCGCCGCATGCAGCGTGATGGAAAAATCACTCGCGCCATGACCATGGATTGCGACGTCCACCAGGGCAATGGCACGGCCGTAATCTTTGCCGGCGCCCGAATTGCAGGTGGGCCGTTGCCTTTGACGGGACATTCGATGCGGAGTTCGTCGCCTCCAGGCAAGACGCGCGGCGCACACGCCGAGGACGTTTTCACCATCTCGCTTCATCAGCAGAACAACTACCCGGAGTTCAAGCCCCCTTCGTCGCTTGACATGAATTTGCCCGACGGGATCGGTGACGGTGAATACCTGGCATGCGTCGGCGACGCGCTCAGTTTGGGATTGAGCATGTTAAAGCCGGAACTCATCTGTTACATTGCCGGAGCCGATCCTTATCGCGAGGATCAGCTCGGCGGATTGTCGTTAACGATTGACGGATTGAAGGAGCGAGATGCTCTGGTGTTCCAAATCGCCAAGGCCGAGGGCATCCCAGTGATGGTGACCCTTGCCGGGGGCTACGCGCAGCGCCTCGAAGACACCGTGACCATTCACTGCAACACGGTAATTGCCGCGAAGGAAATTTTCTCCGGGGAAGTATCCCGAGCCGGGTGATTCGCTTGCCTCGCCGCCAGGCTCGGTGAGTGCTTTGCATCCCAGACTGCTAAAATAGCGTCTTACGCCCATGTTCGAGAATCTTTCAGAAAAGCTTCAACGTGCGTTCAAGACCTTGCGTGGTCAGGCCGTCCTTAATGAAGAGAACATTCAGGAGGCGCTGCGGGAGATCCGTCTCGCGCTGCTCGAAGCCGACGTCAACTTCAAAGTCGTGAAGCAAGTGATCGACCACATTCAAGAAAAGGCTGTTGGCCAGCAGGTGGCGACCGCCCTTTCGCCGGGTGAGCAGGTCATCAAAATCCTGCGCGACGAGTTGGTCGAAACGCTCGGCCGCGATACCGCGCGTTTAAAGTTTGCCTCGCAACCGCCCACTGTCGTGCTGATGGCTGGCCTCCAGGGTTCCGGCAAAACCACCACTTCCGGCAAGCTGGCAAACTGGCTCAAGAATGGCGGGCATCGTCCTCTGCTGGTCTCGGTGGATGTTTACCGCCCCGCTGCTCGTGAACAGCTTAAGGTCGTCGCACAGGCAATCAAAGCGAATCTCTACGAAGGGGCAAACGTCGAAGCCAACACGGCGACGGTCGAGCGCCTGGCCAAAGAAGCCCGCCGCGAAGCAATCAATACCGGGTCTGATGTGCTGATCGTGGATACCGCCGGCCGCCTGCACATTGATGATCAGTTGATGGAGGAGATGCAATCGCTCAAGCGGTTGCTCAATCCGCAGGAAATCCTGTTCGTCGCCGACGCGATGACTGGGCAAGACGCGGTCAACTCCGCCGATGAGTTCCACAAAAAGCTCTCGCTAACCGGCGTGGTGCTCACCAAGATGGACGGTGACGCCCGCGGCGGTGCGGCGCTCTCCATCCGCCAAGTCACCGGCCAGCCCATCAAGTTCATCGGCGTCGGCGAAAAGTACGACGCGCTCGAACCGTTCCACCCCGACCGCATCGTGTCGCGCATCCTCGGCATGGGCGACATTCTTTCGCTGATCGAAAAGGCCGAGCAGAATGTCGACAAGAAAAAAGCCCAGGAAATGGCCAGCAGAGCGCTCTCCGGCGATGGCTTCTCGCTTGAGGATTTCCGCGATCAACTGCGCCAGGTAAAAAAGATGGGATCGCTGCAGAGCATCATGGGCATGCTGCCCAGCATCGGCCCCTTCGCCGGCTTGCAAAAGCACGCGGACAAAGTCGATGAAAAGCAAATCAACCGCGTCGAAGCTATCATCAACTCGATGACCGTCCACGAACGACTGCACCATGAAGTAATCAACGGCAGCCGCCGCAAGCGCATCTCCCGCGGTTCCGGCACCAGCGTGCAGGAGGTCAACAATCTGCTGCGCCAATACGCCCAGATGCGCAAAATGTTCAAGCAAATGGGCAAGGCCAGCTTCGCGCGCAAATTGGCGGGCATGAAGTTCCCCGGAATGTAGCCACGTAAAGGCGCGTCGCTCTAATTCATCAAAGCAAGCATTCTGCGGATGGAAAGTGCGGTCTGGCGAATTTCATCGGCGTCAGAGGCGTCGGGCGACATCTTCAGATATTGTTCCAGATCTTCTGCCGCACCCGAACTCTGGCCGAGGCTGTAGCGCACGAAAGCACGCTGCTTGACGTCTTCTGGGGAGCGCGGATAGATCACCAACACCAGGTCGATCAGGGGCAGCACCTTGCGAAAATTGCGCGTGGACAGGTGAACCGTTTTCAGATTGTTCAAAATGCGGGTGAGTATCTGGCGGCGGCTAACGGCGAACAGAAACTCGGGACGCAGAGTCATCTGGCCGGAATAAATCTCGTCCAGACGCTGCTGGCAATCCTGCGGGGTGAGAATATCTCCACCATTGAAGCAGTCGACCAGCGTCTCGCGGCCGTCGATGTCGTAATGCTTGAGCAGAAAATGTCCCGGCATGCCGACGCCAAACAGAGGGAAGCCGAGATGCCGGCCCACCTCCATGTAGATCAAGGCCAGCGTGATGGGAATTCCAAGGCCGCGGTCGAGCACATCATTTAGAAAGGAATTTCGGGGGTCGTAGTAATTCTCGCGATTGCCCCGCAGCCCGGCATCTTCGAACAGGGTGCGATTGAGAGCGGCGATCGTCTCAAGAGCATCGCCAACATCGGATATACGAGCCTCCGCTATGCGAGCCAGTTTCTCGACGCGTGCAACGTAAGATTCGATGTCGAGATCCGGATACTCCGTGCGGGCGATGGTAAGGGCGGCGCTGACCAGATCAATATCCTCGTCGCTGACTTGAGGGCCCGCCAGCGCCGCGAAGGCCTCAGCAATTGCGGTCTGGCCGGGGTTGCCCATCCATTTATGCTAGCAGAATCGAGGAGGAATGGCCGCCGAACACGGAGCTAGTGCCTCAGCCTGCTCACTGCTGGGCGTCTCCGCGTGCTCTGCGGCTGTTCTCTGCGACCTCCGCGATTCAGGACTTTGACTTTGTGTTTTGCGAGTGTCACCAAAAAACCTTAAAACGCAGAGACCGCCGAGAACTACCGCAGAGTGCGCGAAGTTTATCGCCGCAGCAAATTCTTGGCGATGAACAACACATTCGCCGGACGCTCCGCCAATCGCCGCATCAGGTATGGGTACCACTCGGTTCCGAACGGAATGTAAACCCGCACGCGCCAGCCATCGCGCACCAGGCTCTGCTGCAAATCGCGGCGGATGCCGTGCAGCATCTGGAACTCGAACGCGTCGCGTGAAATTCTTTCTTTCGTGGCAAAAGCCTTCGCCTGGTTGATGATCTTCTCGTCATGCGTCGCCAACCCGTGATAAACCTTGCTCTTCATCAAAATCTTCATCAGCTTGACATAGTTGGCATCGACTTCAGACTTCGGCTGAAAAGCAATCTCAGTGGGCTCTTTGTAAGCGCCTTTGCACAGGCGAATGCGGATGCCTTCCGCCAAGAGTTGTTCGACATCGCTCTCCGACCGCCGCATGTAGCTCTGAATGACCGTGCCCACGCATCCCTGATTGGCGGGCAGGCGGTGCAGTTCGCGGACAAAATCAAGCGTGCGCTGCGTGTAGGGCGAACCCTCCATGTCGACGCGGACAAAATTGCGCGGGTTCATGGCCGCAGCCTTCGCCACTAGTCCGGCTACCTGGTCGCGCGCCAGCTTTTCATCCACGTCAAGGCCCATGTGGGTCAGCTTCAGGCTGATGTTGGCGTTCAGCTTTTGCGCGGCGATGTCATCCAGCAACTGGTGATAAAGCTGAGCGCTGGTCCGCGCCTCATCGGCGTTGGTGACGTTTTCCCCAAGGTTGTCGATGGAAACGCTCAGGCCGGACTGGTTAACCGCTCCCGCCACCCGAAGCACGTCTTCGACCTGCGTGCCGGCAACAAAACGGCTGGAGAATTTCTGTCCGATGGAAGAACGCTCGGCGACGGCACGCAGCCAGTGGCTCTCCGACAGAGAGATAAAGAGCGCCCTTAGCACCGTACGCCTGCGCAGGTAGATGAGATGAAGTTATGACTACCTTGCACGTGCATGAAGATCACAGAAATTTGTACCACAAGTGGGGTGGTCTGCGGTGTGAGCACAGTCACTGTCACCTGTAAATCGTCATGCTAGAAATATTTCATCCACATAACACCAGCGCCAATTCTCACCCGGCTCAAACGAGTGCATTATCGGGTGCTTGGTCTGATGAAAGTGCTTGGTGGCGTGCTTGTTTTTGGACGAGTCACAGCAACCAACATGACCGCAGACGAGGCATTCCCTCAAGTGAACCCAGGTATCACCCATTTCCAGGCACTCCTTGCAGCCTTTGCCGCTCGGCTTGACCTGGCGAATTTCCTTTACGTGTGGACAAGTTGCTTGTGCGCTTGGCATGCGTGACCTCCGGATTTCCTGTGTGCACCTTCGTGTCCTTTGTGGTTAATGAATTCAAATGCTGGAACCACAAAGGACACAAAGGTTCACAAAGGACGTCTCATTTGAGATTCATACTCAATCAGAATCTCCTTCCTAGCATCAACCGCAATGCGGTTCGCACGGGCGTGGGCGCCCGCGCCACACACTATTGCCCCAGCTCTTCCAGAAATTTTTCCACTTCCAACGCGGCCATGCAGCCAGTGCCCGCAGCCGTGATCGCCTGCCGATAGCGCCGGTCTTGCACATCGCCGCAGGCATAGACTCCATGCACTCGAGTGAAGACGTTGTTGGTCGTTTTCAAATAGCCATCCTGATCCATATCGAGTTGGCCCTCGAACACCCTCGCGTTGGGAATGTGGCCAATCCCCAGAAACATCGCGCTGGTAGGAAACTCCCAGACTTTATCGGTCTTGAGATTTCGCAGCGTTAAGCCCGTGACTTCCTTCTGGTGAACATCGTGTACATCTTCCACGACGGTATCGAGGAGGAACGAAATTTTCTCGTTGCGCTGAGCGCGTTCCAGCATGATCTTCGACGCGCGAAAATGTTCCCGGCGATGAATCACCGTGACTTTGGTGGCAAAGCGAGACAGGAAAATCGCTTCCTCCATGGCAGAATCTCCGCCGCCGATCACGGTAATTTCCTTGCCCGAGAAAAAAAAGCCGTCGCAGGTGGCACAGGAAGAAACGCCGTGTCCGATCAGTTGTTGCTCGTGCGGCAACCCCAGCCAGCGAGCCGAAGCCCCACTCGCGATGATCAGCGTGCGAGTGTGAATCGCTTCATGGCTGACTTGGAGCTTGAGCGGATTCTGGCTGAGATCGACGCTAGTCACGTGGCCATGCTTATATTCAGCGCCAAAGCGCGAAGCTTGCTTGCGCATATTGTCGAGCAACTCCGGCCCTTGGATGCCTTCAGGAAAGCCGGGAAAGTTCTCGACCAGCGTCGTGAGTGAGAGTTGGCCGCCAGGTTCGTGGCCCTCGAGCACCAGCGGTTTCAGATTCGCCCGCGCAGTGTAGAGCGCAGCAGTATGCCCGGCGCAGCCAGAGCCAATGATGACGACGTTGCGGATA
>Ga0074044_10005588_pt1 | contig 10228 bp, 10 predicted proteins | sample BogForMeECP23OM1_FD_94443 | JGI IMG/M metagenome (GOLD analysis project Ga0074044, IMG submission 94443) | Bog forest soil microbial communities from Calvert Island, British Columbia, Canada - Bog Forest MetaG ECP23OM1 | ecosystem: Environmental > Terrestrial > Soil > Wetlands ...
CAGGCTGACCAGCGACACCACGGTGCCCATGCCGGTCTGATCTTCGCGGCGGCGCGATTCACTGATCTTCAGCAACGCGCGAGTGGCGTCGCCGGTATCCAGCGGGAGGAACAACAGTTCATCGGCACCGGCGCGCAGCACGCGCTTCATCAAACCGGGCGAGCGCTCCCGCAGCAAAGCGAAGATGGCGGGACGCGGCTCGGTTTCGCCTACCCCCTGGAGGTAGTTCAGGGCCTCTTCTTCGTCGCCGTTGAATACCACCATCACCACGTCGGGTGCGGCGTGTCCGTTGCCGTTGGCCTTACCGTTGCCGTTGCCATTTCCGGATGGGAGAGCATCCGGGGACTTTTCGGTTATCTCGAGCGGGGGCTCAGGCAGGTTCTGCAATGACGCCAGTACTTCCGCGCGATACGCTTCCGGCGCCACCAGCAGGACATTGAGAGCTCCCCGCTTTCCCTCACCCTTTCTCAATACCGACACTTGCAGACTCCCCCAAATTCGACCAGCGTTGCTAGAACCGTGGCCGCGCTGCGTTCTCCGTCGCGGTAGGCTCGGTTTTAATCTCCTCGTTGGTCAGAGGCGGACGTGAGGTCGGGAGGTAGACCTGGCCTCCCGAAGGCAGCGGCCGCACGATTTCGGGCGTAACGCTCATCACGAGGTCGGTCTCGGTGTCATCCCATTCGGTGTTTTTGAACAGACCACCGAGGTAGGGGACATCGCCGAGATAGGGGACCTTCTGAATGATCTCCTTCTTCTCGTGCAGGATCAGACCCGCGATGATCAGGGTCTGGTTGTCGCGCAAACGGACCTGGGTCTCGGCTCTGCGCGTCACAAACGCCGGAACCTGGAAGCCGAACAACTCTACGCCGTGAGCGTAGTCGGGCTCGGAAACCTCCGGCTGCACCAGGAGCTCGATGTCGTTCACGCCCACCACGGTCGGAACGAAGGTGACCTTGGTGCCGAATTCCTTGAAGACGATCGAGGTATTCAACGCCTGCGCGACGACAATCGGAATCTCACCGCCGGATAGGAACTTCGCCTTCTCGCCGGTATTGGCCAGCAGACGCGGCTCCGCGAGAATCTTTGCCATGTTGTGGTTTTCGAGGTACTGGAACAGGGCGTTTGCCGCGACATTGGAGTTCTGCGCGGCGATTCCGTAGGTTGCTCCCTGCGATAGCAGCAGCGGTATAAGCGCACCGCCAGTGGGCATTTGACCAGGCGCGCTGATGGTGTTGCCGAGCGCGTTGACGACCGTGGGCGTCAACGCCGTGGTCGCGTTATACGGCGTACCGACCGCGCCGGGAACTCCGAACAGCGAAATCCCGTACTTTTCCAGCGCTACCGAAAAGTTAGTGCCCTGATTTTCAACCTGCCCGCGATCCAGCTCGGCCACAATGCAGTTGAGCAGCACTTGCTGTTTTCCATCCGGGCTGATGCGGACTTGACGCTCCTCGTAATGACCCTGGCCGGTCCATACGGTTAGCGTGGTGAAGCCCGGCTTGTGGCCGATCAGGTTAAGCTCGAAGGGATTAATCACCTGCACGTCAGCGACTGAGGTATCGGCAATTGAGACGCGGCGCATGCGCTGCGGAAAATCGATCACTTGCGAAGTGCCGTTCATCATCGAGATTCCGTCCGCCGGCAGAAAATGATTCCCCCCCGAATAGGTGACGCCGTCGGTGGCATACGAATCGCCCGAGGAGACAATCGAGGGATCGCTGGTGAACTTGCCCTTGCGCATGATCGCTGCGGAAACCGCCTGGCTCGGAATTACCGAACTGTCGCTCGGAGCCGCGGCTCCGGGAGCCGGTTCGCCCATTTTGGCGGGCTCGCCAGGATCGGTCTTATTCAGGTCAGCTCCCGGAATGTATGGCGTATGGATATTGCTCGGCGGCGCGACCGGCGTGTCACTCATGGTTATGGTTTCGGTGGTCGGTTTTACGACCGGGCCAGTCCCGCTATCCAGCGCGGTGGCGGCCGGCATCGATCCGGTAACCGCAGCCGGCGCGGCCATGCTTTCATCGCCCATCGCGGCCGGGGCGGTGCCAGGCTTCAACGGAGCGGACCAGTTTTTGATCGCGCTCACGTTGATGTTGTACGTCACGCTCTCGCCGTCCTTGAGCTTGACCGAAATGTTCCACTGACCGGTCTCGGCGCCGAGCAGTACCAGCTTGGAGGGATCATCGTTGTGCACGACGAGGGCGTGCGGATTCTGGACCACGCTGATCGATGGTTTGTCGCCGGGATCAAGATTTTCGATGACTTGCGATTGACCCGCATTGAGGTTGATCTCCTCCTGCCGGGTCGCACTATCAGCTGCCCTGGCCGGCTGGCTGAGTAACAAGCTCATCGCGACTAACAGCCACGGAAGCAGGTCAATCGTTCCACTACCACGACGTGTTTTCATGTCTTGATACCTCATCTCCCCGCCTCCCCTCACGGAATATCGATGGTCTTGCCCTTAGGGGCGAAAGAGGCCGATTGATCGTCAGGAACGGTCTCCGAAGGAGGCAACGTCGGACCATGCGAATTGGAAGCATGCGAGACGGCGCTATCGTCCTTGTCCGCTGATGGGTCGGTCATCGCGCTCTGGTCGGAGTTGTGGTCTTCGTCGACGGTGGAAAAGCCATCTCCGTCCGGCGGCGCTGAATGGTGCCGGCCGGTATTCGCGGCTGCCTCTCGGACGAAAGAAACCGACTCAGAGCTCTTTCCGTCGCGGTAGATCTCGACCTGGAATTTGGGCGGTGGCCGATAGCTCACGGGCGCCGGATCGTGCTGCACCGGGAGCACCGGCGTTCCGCCAACGGCGTACTGGTGAAGCAGTCCTTCGACGTCGGCGCCGCTGGTCAGGACGATCTTGTTGTCGGAATAGTTGCGCATCGCAAGATGGAGCACTCCCTCGCGTGTCGCCAGCGCCAGCCGTTCAGCATCTTGCGGAGTGACCAAAAGGGTGACGACCTTGACCAGGTCGGGCTCGTCCTTCTTGTTTTCGACTTCCTGCGCGACCGCGAGGACCTCCACGTTCTGGAGAACAATTTTGGAAAATGGCTTGTCTCCGCTGCCGGCGCCCTGGTTTGCGACCGCGACCAGGATGTCAACATGCGCATGCGGCAGGATGAAGCCCGAGATATCGCTGACCTCATCCACCGGGACCGAAACCGCACGCAGTCCGGGCGGAATCAGCAACGGCAAGACCCCGGCAGTCTTCTGGCCGAGGAATAGCTTGGTCGCGACGATCGGTTCGTTAGTGACGAACTGGTTTTTGACGAACGCACCAGCCACCTGGCTGGGATTGGTGAAGGCGCCATCCGGAATCGCGTCGGCGGACCATCGGGCCAGCTTCAACTGGCCGGGATCGATCTTGCTCCCGAGCGGCAAATCGGTCGCGGCCACCACGATATAGATGGTTTTGGCCATCGCCTTCTCGACCTCGGCCTCCCTCTTTTTGAGGGCGTTGTACACCACGACCGAGGCCAGCATCGCCGCTAGACCCGCGAGCGCGACAAAAATCACTGGCCGTTTCATTCTCTTCTCCCCCCGCCGGCCCCCATCAGGCAGCCGGCCAACTCCTTACTTCACGAGATCCAAGTCTCCAGCCCAGGCTGGTCACGATTCCTCCTCGAACGAAAAACGCGCCGGCAAAATCGATTGCCCGCGCGCTGGCGCAGATAGAATTGGTCGCTGGTCATCGTCGCCGCGAGACGCGATGCGCTCATAGGGAATTGTCGATCGTGTTGATGAGACCCTGAACGATGGTTCCCGACGTGTGGTAAAGCGAAACGACGACGGCGGCGATGGTGGCCAGGATCAAGGCGTATTCGGTCATAGTCTGGCCGTCGAGACCTCGTATCCTCGCAACAGTACGTGTCCTCCAGTTCATAGAATGATTCCCGAGTGGCCAGTTTATAGTTGTCAGGTAGGAAGCAGGGTGCGGCCAGCTTCCTACCCGAGCCAATTAGAGGTTGCTGTCGACCGCGGTCAGCAGACTCGAGATGTCGCCGCCCATCGTTTGATATCCGATGTAAACCACGACTGCGACGGCCGATAAGATCAGCGCGTATTCGGTCATGGTTTGGCCCTTGCTCCACTCGCGTGCCGATAGATAACTGCGCGTAATCCACTCCATGTTGATTGACTCCCGTTGCCTCTCTGGCATCCCGGCGGTTGCCCTCGCCGGATGCGGTTGCGGAGTTTTCGCTGCGTACCCTTATCTCGCGCCGGAGCAGACATGAACGAGGTCGGACGATGCGACCGGATCGCTCAGGATGATCAACGTAGGCGCCGGCCGTGGCGGCGACCTCGGTCATCATTTCTGGATGATCTGATCTCACCTTCCCTCCCAGTCCGGTCTCCTCCCGCGCACCTTCCAAACGCTTGCCCCAACGGCAGAAGCTTCGGTTTAGCTGCCGCCGGCGGTAATCTCCTTGTGGTGTGTCCCTGGCTAATCGGTCTGCACCTGGTGTCAGCGGCTCCCGTCGAGCGGGCTCAGTGAAGCGGCCGCCGATGGGACCCCCGGGTCGATGGTCATGGTTCCGACTTCCTTGTTATTCCGCGCCGGAAGGCCGGAGCGTGGGCGGGTAGCGCCGGGACCAGGTCGATCGAAAATCTGCCCCTCCAGGCAGTACGCCGAACAGTAGGATTTACTGATCAGCCTGGTCATATGTTCCGGCGGCATTCCCGCCCTGCGCATCATCGGTCCCCCCCTCGGGATCAAACCAAGGCACTCTCCCCCCTTGCCGTAGCAACGGAGATGTACCGCTGGTCCGAGCAGAAGGCGATTGAGCATCTCCCATGCCAAGCGGGCCTAAAGGGAAAAGACAGCGATTGCGAGGAAGCGATGCCGGCGGGAAAAGGCGCTTCTGCCACTGCGGTTGCGGTTCAGCAACAAAATGGTTGAAGCGCAAAGGTCCGGGCCGGGCGGTTTTCCCGCGGACTCAAGCCGCCCTCTATACAAATTGTAGGGTTCGGGCGGTCGCGCGATCCGGGTGAGGTTCGGGACGGGAACCAGATTCAGCAGATGACGTGCCAGCCGCCATCCCCATCATTGCTAAGCGAGGTCCTACCGAAGGCGATCCGGTTGCAACTCAGTTTTGCCCGCCCGCTACAAGCATGCACTCCAGTCTGTAGGGAAACCCTACCGAAGCCCCTGAAACCGCCATTCACGGCGAGACCTCGGCCAACTCCAATTGATCTCCTTTCGCGGTGCCGCTGCGCAGAGCGGCGCCCGCTTCGAGTTCCAGCGCTCTTCGTGCGCCGAATACCACCGAGGAGACTCGCCACGGGTGCAGGCTATGATTGATCCGCAAGACCCGATTGTCGTGGTTGAGAAAAACGATATCGATGGCGAAGCGCATAAAGAACATGTGCATCCACATCAGCGGGAGCACGCCGCCGTTCTCGAACAGCATCCCGGCGCCCGGCGCGAGGCTATCGCGCCCCAGCAGGCCGCGGCTTTTCGCAGCCATGCTCGCGGCGACCTCGAGCCGCTCGCATAAGATGGTGCCCCGGGTCGGATTCAGCGCTCGAAACGTCTTCCCCACCTCGTCTTTGCTCATCGGCAAACTGCCTCCACGGCTGCTTCGCGGCACTGTCTAGCGCGCCTCACCTATAATAGGATCTCCCCGAAGCGAATCGATGGCTTACCTTCCCATATTTCTCGACGTCTCGGGCCACCGCTGCATGGTGATCGGCGGAGGCGAGGTCGCCGCGCGAAAGGTTGCAAGCCTTCTGGAGGCCGGCGCCAAAGTGACCGTCGTCAGTCCTTTGCTCATCGACGAGCTGAGCAAACTCGCTGGCGCGGGTCGAATCGAGCATGTCCAGCGCGAATATGCGGATGGAGACATGGCCGGTGCGACGCTGGCATATGCCGCAACCGATGATGCGCAACTTCAGCAGCGGCTCTCCGTTGAGGGACGCGCGCGCGGAATTCCCGTCAACGTCGCGGATGTCCCCGCGCTCTGCACATTTATCGGCCCCGCGGTGATGAGGCGTGGTTCGCTCTGCATCGCAGTGTCGACCGACGGCGCCAGCCCCGCGCTCGCGAAACGGATCATCAAACGCCTCGAGCGTCTGTTTGGTCCTGAATATGGCCTCGCGTTGGAAGTGCTGCGCGCCGCGCGCCGGCACCTGCAAGCGAACGAGCCGAACATCCGAATCCGCGCCGCGAAGCTTACCGCTCTTGCGGCGTCGAGGATTCCCGAATATCTCCGGGATGGCGAGCTCGAGGAGGTGGACGGAATCGTCCGCCGCGAGATCGGCGTCGGCTTCGATAAGCTTGGGTTGGAAGGCTTTGGCAGCGCGCGCGGAAAGACTACCGTGGAAAAGCCGATCGTTCGATAAAGCGTGTTCATGATTACTCTGTTTCTTCCACCGGCTCTGCTTTGTTACGCGCTCTCCTCCGCGGGTTTCATCGCGGATCGCGCGATGGGCCGCATCCGGTGGACCGGTTCGGCAGCCATTGCGTTGGGAATCGGCGCGGTTTTTCACGCGCTCGATTTGGTCGCGCGAGGCATCCAGACAGGCAATATCCCGGTGGCTAATTTCGCGGAGTCACTGTCCTTTCTCGCGTGGCTGATCGCCCTGATTACCCTGGTCCTCATTGTGAAATTCCGGATGGCGATCATCGGTGCCGTGGTCGGTCCGATTGTCACGCTCGCAGCTTTAATCGCCTTAATGACGATGCAGAACGCGCGCCTCGTTTTGCCTCAGAGCCTGCGCAGCATCTGGCTCCCGATTCATGTCACCCTCGCGTTTCTCGGCTACTCGATGTTCGTCCTCGCGACCGCCGTCAGCCTCGTTTACCTGGTCTACGAGTCGAAGCTGAAGGCCAAGCGCACGATGCGGCCCGCGAACAGCGATGTCCCGAGTTTGGAAAAACTCGACCGCATCAATTATCGCTTGCTGGTGTGGGGCTTCCTGATGCTGAGCCTCGCGATCGTCAGCGGCGCGATTTGGGCTGACGCGACTTGGGGGCATTTCTGGAATTGGGAGCCGGTCGAATCATGGTCGCTGGTGATTTGGATCCTCTATGCCGCATTGCTCGAATCCCGCCTCACGGTGGGATGGCGCGGCAGGCGTGCGGCGGCCTTGACCATCGTGGTTTTCAGCGTCCTGGTCGGGTCCTTCGTCGGCCTGAGCCTGGCGTTTCCGGGCAAGCATGGCGGGACCTTCGGCTAAATGGAAAACACGCTCTTCATACTCGGCGTGAATCATCGCACCGCGCCGGTCGCGATCCGCGAACAGCTCGCGTTTGCGGAGGCCGAGGTCGCGCCCGCGTTACAGCGGCTCAAGCTGGCTACCGGCGTTGGTGAGGCCGCGCTGCTTTCGACCTGCAATCGCGTCGAGGTCATCGGCGTGACCTCCGATCCTGATCGCGCCGAGGAAGAAGTCGTCCGCTTTCTCGCCGGCGATCGCAAAGTCGAACGCGCTGCGTTCGGTGATGCGCTCTACCATTTCAGCGGGCGCGACGCGGTCCGTCATCTGTTTCGCGTCGGCGCCAGTCTCGACTCGATGGTGGTTGGAGAGCCGCAGATTCTCGGCCAGTTGAAACTCGCTTACGCACAAGCCGCCGAGGCGGCGACCGTCGGGCTCGTGCTCCATCGCGCGTTCCACAAGGCGTTCCAGGTCGCGAAGCGGGTCCGCAAGGCCACTTTGATCGGCCATGGTTCGGTGTCGATTAGCTCGGTCGCGGTAAGCCTGGCCGGGCAGATCTTCGACACGCTCGGCAACAAGACCGCGATGCTGATGGGCGCGGGCAAGATGGCCGAATTGACCGCGCGTCATCTGAAGGCGCTCGGCATCGAGTCGCTGCTTATCACCTCGCGCACTTTCGATCGCGCGGTCGCGCTTGCGCGCGAGCTCGGCGGCACCGCGGTGCCGTTCGAAAATTACAAGCCCTACCTGCGCATCGCCGACATCCTTATAGGGTCGGTCTCGGTGACCAAACCGATTCTGGCGCATCACGATGTCGAGGCGATCATTCGCGAGCGCAAGTATCGCCCAATGTTTCTAATCGATCTCGGAGTGCCGCGAAATTTCGACGCGCGCCTCAACGAAATCGAAAACCTCTACCTCTATGATATCGACGATCTCGACGCGGTGGCGCAGAAGTCGCTGGGCGAGCGGGAGCGCGAGGCCGAGAAGGCCGAGGAAATCGTCGGTGAGGAAATCGAGGCTTTCCTCAAATGGCTCGCCGAGCTCGAAATCGTGCCCACCATCAAGGACATCCGCGTCAGCGTCGAGCGGCTGCGCGATCTGGAGCTGACCCGTCATCGCGCATGGCTGAAAACCCTCGAGCCGGCCGAGCGCGAGCGCATCGAGATGCTCACTCGCGGTCTGGTAAACAAGCTGCTGCATCGTGTGATGGCGGGTTTGCGGCATCACGACAGCAACTCGCCCGATGCGCTTTACACGGCGGAAATCGCACGCCGGCTTTTGGGGGATTCCACCGACCTGAACCTGGCCTCGATCGAAGCCGACGACCTCGACGACGATCTCATCGAAGATTCCAGCGACGACGACCCGCTCTGAGGCCTTCGCAATCCACCATGAAAGCGACGCTCCGAATCGGCTCAAGGCCCAGCAAACTCGCGATCGTCCAGGCCGGGATAGTGCGCGATGCGATCGCAGCCGCGCTGCCGGCGCTCGAAATCGAAATCGTCCCGATCAAAACCAGCGGCGATAAAAATCTCTCGCCCTCACTTGCCGACGTCGGTGGCAAGGGGCTCTTCATCAAGGAGCTGGAGGCCGCGCTCGCCGAGGGGCGCGTCGATATCGCCGTCCATTCGATGAAAGATTTGCCGGCGGTGTTGCCGCCGGAGTTTCGTATCATCGCGACCCCGCCGCGCGAGAATCCGCATGACGCGTTGATCGCTCAGAGTGGCGCGTCGCTGACGTCGCTGCCGAAAGGCGCGAGGCTTGGGACCACCTCGCCGCGCAGGAAATTCGCCGCGCTGCGGATTAACCCGGGCCTCGAGGTGGTGCCGCTGCGCGGCAACGTCGACACGCGCCTGGGACGCGCGCTGTCGGGCGAGATGGATGCGGTCATCCTCGCGATAGCGGGGTTGAAGCGCCTCGGCAAACTTGCGGAAATCAAATACGAAGAGTTGGACGAGCGCGAGTTTGTGCCGGCCGCGGCGCAGGGGGCGCTCGCCATCGAAAGCCTGGCGGATGGAAAAATTTGCGGCTCCGAGGAAATCGATCGCGCGGTTTCGTCGTTGAATCATCCGCGGACCCAGTGCGAAACTACCGCCGAACGTGCCTTCCTCGCGTCGATTCATGCCTCATGCGTCACCCCGGTTGGCGTCAAGGCCACCCATATAGATGATGGACTCGCGATGCGCGCTATTCTGTTCAGCGCCGACGGCGCCCGCGATCTCGCCGAGGAGATTTCCCAGCGCGTTGCGGCGGGCGATGCGCGGACGGCCCTCCACCTCGGTCAGGCCCTCGGTGCTAAGATGATCTCGCGCGGCGCGCGCGACCTTCTTGATGGAATCTGACAGCAGCGGAAAAGTTTTTCTGGTCGGTGCCGGACCGGGCGCAATCGATCTGATCACCATGCGCGGAGCGGAAATCCTTAGCCGCGCGCAAGTCGTTATCTACGACAGCCTCGTCAATCCCGGCTTGCTGCGGCTGGCACCCGTGTCGGCCACTCTGATTCATGCCGGCAAACGTGGCGGCGCGCACAAAGATCTCGAACAAGCGGAAATCAATGCGATGCTGATCGGGCATGCCCGCAAAGGGATGGCCGTGGTCAGGCTCAAGGGCGGCGATCCGTTCATCTTCGGGCGCGGTGGCGAAGAGGCCGAAGCGCTGGCGGTGGCGGGGATCGAATTCGAGGTGGTGCCCGGAATAACCTCGGCGATTGCCGTGCCGGCCTTCGCGGGAATTCCGCTCACTCATCGTGAGCACGGCTCGTTCGTCGCATTCGTCACCGGCCATGAAGATGAGAGCAGGGGTGAATCGTCGGTGCCGTGGGATGAACTCGCGCACGCGGCCAATCCGCGCGGCACCATCGTGATCCTGATGGCGACGGCGCGGCTGCGCGGAGTGCTGAAGCGCCTCGCAGACGCGGGTTTGCCGCCGTCGACGCCGGCCGCGGCGATTCAATGGGGCACGACCGCAAGTCAGAAAACGGTGGCCTCGACGCTGGCAGCGCTGGCGGAGGAGGTCGAGCGAGCCAAGCTTGGCGCGCCCGCGGTGGTGGTGGTCGGCCAATGCGTTGACCTGC
>Ga0074044_10005589_pt1 | contig 10224 bp, 6 predicted proteins | sample BogForMeECP23OM1_FD_94443 | JGI IMG/M metagenome (GOLD analysis project Ga0074044, IMG submission 94443) | Bog forest soil microbial communities from Calvert Island, British Columbia, Canada - Bog Forest MetaG ECP23OM1 | ecosystem: Environmental > Terrestrial > Soil > Wetlands ...
ACCTATTGGGACAATTCCAATTCGCAGTTCGCCGTCCTGGGCCTGCACTCGGCGGTGCATTCCGGGATCAAGATTCCCCGCGAAGTCTGGGAGCGGGTCGAGAAGCATTTCCACGAAAAACAGATCGCCGACGTGGGAACATCCGGCGGCTGGGGCTACCAGAACTTCGGCGTCAACGGCAGCATGACGTGTGCCGGGCTCGCCAGCCTGGTCGTCGCCCGCCATCACCTTGGCCTGGACAAGTCGGCTGCCGATCCGGCCGTGGTGAAGGGATTGGAGTGGCTCGCCGGGCATTTCACGGTCGAGGAGAACCCGGGCTACGATTCGGTGTCAGCACCCCATGATCTGTACTACTTCCTTTACGGATTGGAGCGCGTCGGCGTGCTGGCGGGCACCGAGTTCCTGGGCGACCACGAATGGTATCCCGCCGGAGCACGCTACCTGCTGGGGCAACAAGCCGCGGACGGCTCCTGGCTTTCCGCAAAGAGCCCGCCGACGACCGACGACAGAGGCCGGAGGCGCTATCTTGACACCTGCTACGCCATCCTGTTCCTGCGGCGGGCGACACTGTCCCTTACCGGGATGGTGCCGCCTCGGCCTGTCGCCATGGTGGAAAAACCAAGACCATCAACCCTCGCCGTTCGTTACCCAGGCAAAGGCCTGCCGCCCGTCCTGGTGCCGGCCATGGAGCTGGTGCTCGATTGCTCCGGCAGCATGAAGGACCCCGTGGAAGGGGAGCCCAAGTACCTGGTGGCCCGCCGGATCATGCTTCAGGCCGTCGACGAGCTGCCGGAAGATTTCCAGGTGGGCTTGCGGGTCTTCGGCCACATGGGCTTCTGGGGCAACAACCCGGGCCAGCCGGCCGACGACGACCCGCGCTGGAACACCGACAGCGAGCTGAAGATCTCCATCGGCTCCCTCGTGGATGCGAAGAATCGCCGCAAGCTGATCAAGGACTGGATCAATTACGTCAAGCCGGCAGGGGCGACGCCGCTGGTGTATTCCTTGCTCCAGGCCAAGGCGGACCTGTCGGGGGGCTGGCCCGGACCCAAGATGGTCAACGTGGTCACCGACGGCATGGAGACCTGCGGGGGCAAGCTGGAAGACGTGGCCGCCGCCTACAAGAGCGGGGAGATGGAGCTCGTGGTGAACATCGTTGGCTTTGGGGTGCCGGCGGCCGAGGAAAAACAGCTCAAGGAAATTGCCCGCCATGCCGGGGGCAAATACTATGACGTCCACACCGCCCGCCAACTGGCCGGAGCTCTCCAGGAGGCGGTCAAGACTGCCTACTTGGTCTCGGAAGAGAAGAGCAACGTCGAAGTGGCGCGTGGTCAGGTCAACGGCAATCCCTTGTCCCTCAAGCCGGGGCGGTACCTGGTTCGCCTCATGGGAACCAAATCGCCCCCGGTTGCCATCGAGCTTCAAGCTGCGCAAAACTTGGAGCTGACTCTCGACAGTGAAGGACACCTGCAAAGCCCGCAAAAGTAGATCGGCGGCGGGAAAAACAGCCATCTCGGTTGTCAGGCTGAGCGTAGCGACGCGTCTCGAGTGCCGCAGTCTCTTCGGGAGGACTTGTCATGAATTCCGTCGTCAGGAAAGGGCTGAGCTATTTGCTGGCTCTCCTCATGGTTGCAGATCCGACAGTCCTTCAGCAACGGGTGGCCTGGGGCCAGCAGCCGGCGAAAACTGCCAAGAAGGAAGCCACTGACGGCATCGAAGCCAGCAAACGCTCCATCGAGGCCCTGGAGCGTACGTTCCTCGAAATGGAGCGGGTCAAACCGCAGATTCCGCGCGTGACATTTGACCCGGCCGCGATCGTGCAACAGGTGGGGAAGGACCCGGCCGCGCTTTTTGAATGGGTCCGTGACAAGACCTTCTGGATCGGTTACCGCGGTGCATTGCGCGGAGCCCAGGGCGTCTTGATGGACCGCCTGGGCAATAGCCTTGACCGGTCGCTTCTGCTTTGCGCCCTATTGCGCGCGGCCGGCCACGACACCCGCCTCGCGCGCGGTTCACTTACGCTTGAACAGGCTGGCGCGCTGCTCCCCAAAATCCGCTCGGTGCCGCGGGATAGAACGCCGCAGGCCGGGGCGAGCGAGCCCGGCGCGGCGGAGGCGGCACTCGAGGAATTTGCCCGTCGAACCGGCATGGACCTGGGCACATTGCGCAGCCGCCGCCAGCGCAACATGATCGCGTACAACCGGGCTGCGGAGGGCATCGTTCGGCGGGTCGATCAACAGACAACCGCCTTGTCGCAGGCGCTGGGCCCGCTCGCGGGTAAATCATCCGATCCAAAAGAGGACGCGATCGCCGCACTGCGCGACCACTGGTGGGTGCAGCGGCACGTCGGAGCGCAATGGCAAGACCTTGACCCGCTGCTGGCGACGTCAAAACCGGGTGAGGCGCTGATCGCCGCCGGTCAAACATTGACCGCAGACCCTCGGAGCGGCCTTTTCCCCCTCGATAGGGAATCCTATCAGGAGACGGAGTTGCGCCTCGTCATCGAGAAATGGGACGGAGCCCAGTTCCGCGAGCAAGAGGTGTTGCGCGAAGCCATCCGGCCGGCCGAGATGGTTGCCGGATGGGTTTCCTTGATGCACTCGCCCACCAACTGGCCTCAGGACCTCGGCCGCGGCGGCGCGCTGCCCTCCGCTCCGGAATTCGAAGCCTTATTGGCGCGCCCCGCGGAATGGTTGCCGGTCTTGGTTATCGGATCGCGGCGGATCATGAAGAAGAGCTTTACCGACTCGGGCGACGTGAATGATACGCCGACGGCGCCGATCCTGGGTAGCGCCGCTCAGACGGTGGGGCGGGAGATCGGCGGCATCCTCGGCGGGCATCGCATCGGCGGAGGCAATCAGAAGCCCTCGGTTCTTACCGGGGAGTGGCTCGAGTACGTGATTCACATACCCGGCAAGTCGCCGCGCGTCGTGAGGCGCCAGGTCTTCGATCTCGTCGGGCCGGCGGCTCGGGCGAGCAAGCTCCCCCCGGCGCAGCCGCCGTCGGAAGCCATGCGGATCAACCGGGCGCTGGCGCTTCTGGGAGAGTCGGAGATCCTCGTGCTCGGCGCCCAGCCTTCTCCGGAATTCGTGATCAATGAGGGGTACGAGACCATACTCGCCAATCGTGCGTCCCTGCTCGGGCTGCTCCGCCAGCCGCCAAACAACCTCAAACCGATCGCGGACGCACTTGCATCGGCCAGACGCATCCCGGCGCTTGGTTTCAGGCTCGCGCTGGCGAGGCAATTCTGGAGCCCTGTCCGTGGGGATGTTTTCTTGGATAGCCCGAACATCTTCGCGTACCACCGAGTCGTCCAACGCCTCGGTCCCGGCACGTTCGACCGCCGGATTGGCTACGACATCGTCGAGAACCACGTCGCGGTTCGGAGCGGATCCGACGCGGTGCCCTTCCTCGTGCGCCTCCGACAGGGCATCGTCGACACCAACTGCGAAGCCATTCTGATGGGTGCTTCAGGGAAGGTCGAGAATACGTCCGAGTTGTTCGACATTTCCCTGGCGCAAGAGGTCCCCTGGTCAACGGTCCGGCAGCTCGGCGACTTGCCTCCCGACGATAGGATCGGCAAGGACGTACGCGCGCGGCTCGCCGCGGACCTGGCCGCGGGCGCCGTCGTGGTTGCGCCCGAGCGCAAGCTATCCCTCTCGGGTCGTGAGGCCATCGGCTGGTGGCGCATCGACGCGCAGACGGGCGACACGCTGGGGGTGGGCGAGAACGGAGACGGTGAGGGCGTCGAGGGGAACCTCGTGCTCGCGGGTTTCACAGTCGCGCTGATACTCTTCACGTCGTGCATCTTCAGGAAGACCTCGCCAATGAACGGTCCATTCGACGCAAATGATCCGCAACAACAGCAGGAGGTTCGTAACAGAGGCGAGTGCCTCCTGGGTCTCGGCATTCACCTTCTGACTGCCGTCGTGAGCGGTATGTTGGGGTGGGTCGACGGTTTGATCGGGTGGGGGGGGCCCGTGATGGTCCCCGTAGGGCTCGGCACGGAAACGGGAGTCGGGATCGGCGCCGAGTGGGGCGTCGGCAAGCTATCGGGCGAAGGGGGACCTGGAGGCGACAAGTAAATCATCGGCAGGGCAGCAGGTTTCCGTGTCAGCGGGGTCGGCCATGTCTTTTACTCGTTTCGTTGCGTTTTCTAGCTTTGTGATACTGATTTGCTCGGCAACCGCGGCCGCGCCTCCGGGTTCGGTCCTGCTTCTGACTGCCGATACCGAGGGGCACGTCGGGCCCTGCCGCACCTGCCCATTTCACGCAGGGCTCGGAGGATTGGACCGCCGGGCCACCTTGCTGCGCGCGTCCCGCCGCGACTCCGAGGTTCTCCTGCTGGATGCAGGCAACGCACTGTTCGGCGACGAGAGCGTTGACAGCGGGGGAAAGGTGATCGTGTCGGCTTATGCGGCCCTGGGGTACGACGCTCTGAACCTGTCGTGGCGAGATTTTCGATTTGGGAAGGACCAGACGCTCGCCCTGCTCGGGCAGGCCAAGTTCCCGGTTCTCTCCGCGAACCTCCTCGACAGCGCAACCGGCCGGTTGCTGACGAGAGCGTTTGCTGTCACATCGATCGGCGGCAGGAAGTTCGCGGTCGTCGGCGTCACCGAGATTCCTCCGGGAATCGATCGCTTGCCGCATCTCAAGCAAGAGTTGGCTGGTATTCGGATCCGTCCGCCTGTGGAAGCTCTGGCCGAGTGGCTTCCCAAAGCGAAGGCCGCAACCGAAGAGGTGGTACTGCTTTATTACGGCTCCGCGCCGACGCTTCGAGCGATCCGCGAGAAGTTCCCTTCCGACATCTCGCTCATTTGTATCGGTGGCATGAGTGTCGATCAAATCCCAGCCGACGGCTCACCGCTCCTGGTCACTGCGGAGGAACATGGCAAGTCCGTGGCAGAGCTTGATCTGTCAGGAGGTAAGTCAGCGGTGAAACGGACGAAAACCCAGCACCTCGTCGAACCATCGCTGGTCCCGGACGGCTCGATGCAGCAGGTGCTGGCGGCATTCTCGAAGCCCGCGGAATCGCCCGCGCCCCAAAGGTCTCCATCGCACCCATGAGCAAGCCGGCTGAATCGGCGAACGTTGCTGTAATCGTGGCGGAAATCGTTCATGCCATTTACGTGTCCAGAATGTTCGAGACCTGATGGCCTCATCGTCACGGCGTTCATCGAACTTCCTCCTGACGTGTGGTCTGACGAGATCGAAGTCGAGATCGTCGAGTGTTCTGGCTGCCGATTCCGCGGCGTCGCGGTGGATGAAGAATCGAGACGGGGCGCCCTGGATTCGGAGTGCACGCGCCACGTGGGTTACCGCGTGACGGAAGAGGAATTCGAATCGTTGAGAGATGCGATCAAACGCTGCCCCGATCCTGCGAACCGGAGTTGCGAGTGTCCGTATCATCGATCGGTCGCCCAGGCATTGGCCGGGGGAGAGGAGCTCAGGGGCGCGAACTGGCGTCATCGGTTCCGGATGGAGCCGGCTTTGTGAGTTCTACGTGAAGCGCCGTTTTCACTGTGGATGATCCTGACGACCCGCTTGCTCATCTGCGGATTAGCCTACCGTCTGTCGGGAAGGACGCGGCCTCTTTTCCGACACATCGACGAGGCTTGGCCTCGGTTCGTCTGATGGGCGTGTGAAACCCGAGAGGCCGCCAGGCAATACCTGTTCTCTTCGTCTCACTAAGAGACGTGTATGGTGTCCCCGGAACTCCCATGTCCCCGGAACTCCCAAGCTGTTTCTCCCACTCTCCAGACGTTTTGCCCTTTACTCATTATTCTACGATGAGGAAAAAGTGCCGCGAACTAAACGGCAAAGAGACCGAACAATCGTCCATTGACGTGAGCTCATCAGGAATTCGCAATGAATCTCGCTTCCCAGGACGATCCGAGCTTACCGGACGATCGAGTCGAAAAAGTGGCGAGCGGCTCTTCCCGTGCCTCTCGGTCGCGCCGTCAACGCCGGCTGCATCGTCTCTTCGGGGTATTGACCGCGGTCTTGCTGTTCGCCGGTCAGGAAGCTCTCTTTCGAAGCCTCTTCCCTTTCCCCGAGGTTGCCGGTTTCAATCGCATCTCGTACCAGATGACGGCCCAGGGCCACCCAAAACTACGCGCAATGCCCGAGCAAGGGCTCGTCTACGATCGCCTTCTCGTCGAGAGTGAGCCAGACGGATGCTCGGAGATCCATGGGCTAAACGTCTATGGGTTTCGGGGGCGAGATTTCGCCATCGACCCTTCCCCCGGCCAGCGTCGCCTCCTGCTTATCGGCGACAGTGTGACCGAGGGGATTGGCGCTCCGGATTCCGCCACGATCGCCTGTCAACTGGAGCGGCTGCTGGCCCGCGATGGCGACCGCGCCGAGGTCATCAACCTCGGGGTCATCGCGGCTACACTGAATCTCACGATGGTTCTGGCTCGTGAAGCTATTCCGTTACTCAGGCCGACCGGCGTGGTGATCGTCCTTTACGCCAACGACCTTCCCGCCCCTCCTTACGAGCCGGGCTTCGATCTACCGGCCCGAGTTTCCGGCGCTCGAAAGAGATCCGGTGGATGCCCAGAGTCGTCGCGTTGTTCCTGCGTTACGCGCGTGCCGAGCCGATTTGCATCCGCTGGCTGAATGCACCGATCCGCTTCTTCCCCCCCGTGCCTGATCCCGCCAACCCCTGGAGCCAACCCACCCAGCAGCCAGGCCGGCTCGAGCCCGCTCTGCATCAGGCGATGATGGCGGGAAAGCTCAACCCCTGGCTCAATGCCCAGTCTGACGAGTTGCCAGGCCAGCTCGGGCATGACTTCACGAAGGGAGGAGCGCCACCACTGTCCGTTGTCCGTTGTCCGTTGTCCGTTGTCCGTTGTCCGTTGTCCGTTGTCCGTTGTCCGTTGTCCGTTGTCCGTTGTCCGTTGTCCGTTGCGGCCCTACCCGATCGCAGAACGTCGCCGGGCCCCCGGCCGGAGGCCGGGGCGGGCAGGGCTTGCCACTGCACACAACGGACAACGGACAACGGACAACGGACAACTTCCCGAAAGAGATCGCAAAGGTGTTGCCGACGGTGGTGAAAAGCTGAACATATCGGGAGGACGATCTACGGGGGTCAATTTACCGCCGCCGCCCGGGGCCTCTGTGCGGCCCTTCGAGGCGTTGCGGGGGGCAGCTTCAAGGCCGGGGCCGAAGCATCGGCCTGGTGCTTGAGGAGGGCCGGAAAATCAAACGCGTGATATGGCTGCTCGGCGGCGGGCTTGCCGTCTTTGGTGGCGTTGGCAATCCAGAGCTTGCCGGTGGTCGTCTCGAAGAGGACCGAGTGCAGGTTCGATTTCATGGCCACCGGCCGGTCCATCAGGTGCAGCGCCCTTTCGGCGTCGATCTTGCCATGCTTGTCTTTCACCCGCCGTACCAGCTCGGTGTAGCGGTCGCCGGCCGAGAGCACCACGGCATCCTTCACAGCCTCGGGCAGCTTGGGGTTGCTCTCGCCCATGCACACCACGTTGAAGGCGTTCCACGACGCTTCCATGCCAACCCCCTTGCCGGTCTTGCCGTCGGCAATCACGAAGTAGTATTCACAGGTCCGGGGATGATCATGAAAGATCGAGATCGCCTGGTCGAGCGTGAGCGCCTCCTCGAGCACCATCCGCATCAGGAAGGCCATCGGAACGCCGTCCCAGTGTCCCATCCCCTTGCCCCCCATCTCGCCGATCGAGACCTTCTCGGCGTTCATCCCGGTCACCGAGCCGACGAACCCGGCATAGGTCACGTTCACGAACGGGATATGCCCGGCCGGCTCGGCCACCGTCAGCACGGCGTGCTCCTGGAGCCGCCAGTCACACCCGTAGTCGAGGATCCGGCCGTGGTAGAGCGTGCCGTCTTTTGTGGCCGAGCCGCTGAGGGCAAACCCGGAACAGTGAAACAGCTCCGGAATGAAGTTGGCGACGATGACGTCCTGGACGTCCATCCCGGCCCCGTCGGCGATGCCGCGCATCTCCTCGAAAAAGCGCTCGGGCACATACTTGCGCTGCTGTGCGGCGATACCGGAGATCACCCGTTTGGGGTCGAGCAGCTTGACACCCCCGAGCTCGACCTTCATCTCCGTGCCCTTGACGTCGAACAGGTAATGAACATTCTCGCGGATGTCGTCGCGAAGCAGGGCCCCCTGCTGGTAGCCCATCTCGTAAGGAGTTCCCTTCAGGTGCAAGACGCGATACCCGTCGACGTCCTCGAGGAACCCCGCGCCGCAGCGGGCGATCGTTTTCGTCTCGGAGCGCGCCTGGCCATTAGCCAGCAGGACGATCAGGGTCAGGGCCGCGAATCGGGTCAACCTCAAGGCCATGGCTGGAGTTCCTTGCCTTGTTTGGGTGGGGGCGACGCTTTCAACCGGCAGGATGAATCTTGCATTACTGTATAAACGAGCGGAGGGGAACTTCCAACGGGCTACTCCCACTCGATGGTTCCAGGCGGCTTGCTGGTGATATCGTAGACGACGCGGTTGACCCCCTTGACCGAGTTGATGATCCGGGTCGAGGTTCGTGCCAGGAGGTCGTGGGGAAGCCGCGACCAGTCCGCCGTCATGAAGTCTTCGGTCTCGACGGCTCGAATTGCGATCACGCTCTCGTAGGTTCGGGCATCGCCCATCACGCCGACCGACTGGATCGGCAGCAAGACCGCGAAGGCCTGGGCGACCTGATGATCGAGCCGCGCGCTTCTCAGCTCCTCCAGGAAGATCGCGTCGGCCTGGCGGAGCACCTCCAGCCGCGGCGCGGTCACTTCGCCCAGGCAGCGGACCGCCAGTCCCGGGCCGGGGAACGGATGCCGCCACACCAGGGAGTCGGGAAGGCCCAGCTCGAGCCCCAGCCGCCGAACCTCGTCCTTGAACAGGTCGCGAAGCGGCTCGATCAGCTCGAAGCCCAGCTCGTCGGGAAGTCCGCCCACGTTGTGATGGATCTTGATCGTGGCCGCCGGGCCGTCGGGCTCGCCGCCGCTTTCGATCACGTCCGGGTACAGCGTGCCCTGGGCCAGGAAATGAGCGCCGGGAATCGACCGGGCCTCGTCGCGAAAGACTGCGATGAACGTGTGGCCGATTCGCACTCGCTTCTCCTGGGGCTCGGTCACGCCGTTCAAGGCGGCAAGGAACCGATTGGCCGCATCGACAACTCGCAGCTCGGCGTTCGTTCGCGAACCGAAGGCCTCGGCCACGGCAAGCCGCTCCCCGGCGCGGAGCAATCCGGTGTCCACGAAAACGCAAACGACCCGCGGACCGAGTGCTCGCGCCAGGAGCGCCGCGCAAACCGCCGAATCCACGCCTCCCGACAGACCGCAGACGACCCGGTCGGACGGGCCGACCCTCCGGACGATCTGCTCGATCGACCTCTCGATGAACGCGCCCATCGTCCAGTTGCGCGGGTTCTTGCAAATCCGATCGAGAAAGTTGCCCAGGATCAATGAGCCGTAGGGCGTGTGCGAGACCTCGGGATGGAACTGGAGCCCGAAGAACGGCAGCGACCGGTGCTTGACCGCCGCGATCGGGCAGGTCGCGGTCATGGCCAGCGGCACAAACTCCGGGCCGGCAGCCTGCACCTGGTCTCCGTGGCTCATCCAGACGATCGTCTCGTGGGGTACGCCATGGAAGAGAGGTTCGTTGGGGTCGACCACCTGGCATTCGGCGCGGCCGAACTCACGCGCCGGAGCGCCCTGCACTTTCCCCCCCAAGGCCTCGGCCGCAAGTTGCATCCCGTAACAGATCCCGAGTACCGGGATGCCCATCCGGAAGAGCTGCGGATCGCAATGCGGAGCGCCGGGCTCATACACGCTCCTGGGGCCGCCTGAGAGGATCAATGCCAGCGGGTTCAGCTCCCGCACGCGCTCGGGTGTGATGTCGTGGCGGACGATCCGCGCGAAGGCGTGCCGCTCACGAACCCGGCGTGCGATGAGCTGGACGTACTGTGCTCCAAAGTCGAGGACCAGAACAGGCCGCGCCGCGGGATCGATGAGCTCCATGAGCTTTTGCGTTCTTCATGGAAGGAAACCGGCGGATGGTGCTGAACGCCCAGCAATCATCAAACCGTTAGTGTAACAGGCGACAATCGGCCCGAGAACCCGAACACACCGCGGTGTCGTACGACAATAGAAATGTCCGGTCTTAACGCAATAGAAATGTCCGGTTCCAATGGCCCCTTCAAGGCACCACGCCAAGGAGGGCCCGATGGAGAGCCGGATCGAGATGAGTCAACACGA
>Ga0074044_10005590_pt1 | contig 10222 bp, 8 predicted proteins | sample BogForMeECP23OM1_FD_94443 | JGI IMG/M metagenome (GOLD analysis project Ga0074044, IMG submission 94443) | Bog forest soil microbial communities from Calvert Island, British Columbia, Canada - Bog Forest MetaG ECP23OM1 | ecosystem: Environmental > Terrestrial > Soil > Wetlands ...
GAACCGGTGAACGCGATTTTGTCCACATCGGGATGAGCAGCCAGGGCCGCGCCCGCAGTCTCGCCATATCCCGGGACGATGTTGACAACGCCCTCGGGGAAACCAGCTTCCATCACGAGTTCGCCCAGACGGAGCGCCGAAAGCGGCGTTTGTTCCGCGGGCTTCAGCACCACCGTACATCCACAAGCGAGTGCCGGACCAAGCTTCCACGCTGCCATCAGCAGCGGAAAGTTCCAGGGAATAATCTGTCCCGCGACTCCGACTGGCTCCCGCAACGTGTAGGCGAGATACTTGGCACCGGGCGTGTACGGAACGGAAATGGGAATGGTGTTGCCTTCAATTTTTGTCGCCCATCCAGCCATATAACGAAACAAATCCACTGCCAAGGGAACATCGGCTGCCTTGGCAATGGCGAGGGGCTTACCGTTGTCAAGACTTTCGAGATAGCCGAACTCTTCCGTATGCGCTTCAAGTAAATCCGCGAGCTTCCAGATCAGGCGTCCCCGCTCGGACGCCGTCATTCGCCGCCAAGGGCCGTGATCGAAGGCCTTGCGCGCGGCCTTCACTGCCTCATCAATATCCTGACGATCGCCTTCTGCGACCTGCGCAAGGATTTCGCCAGTGGCCGGATTGTAAGTTGGAAAAGTTTTGCCGGAAATGGAGCTCACCCATTTGCCGTTAATCAACATTTTGCGAGGTTTATCGATGAAATCTGCGACCTGCGGGTGAATCTGCGGCGACACTGCGATGCCCATAACATCCTCCTTAGATCAAGAACGAAAGTTTGACCAAGTACTTGCACGATGTGAAGCTGATGCTAAAGATGCCGGGCGGAGAAAAAGACCGGGGGATATGCTAGCTCCGACCGGGAACAAAAGCAATCCGCCAAGAAAAAGCGCTGGACGGCGAGGGCAGGGTTTACAATGGCCGTCGATTTCCTCTGAGCCGCGAGACGTTCTCCGTTATGAACAAGACGACCATGCCTGCCACTGTGCCGGCAAAACTGCTGCGGTCTGCCAAGAAAGCGATGAAGAACGCGTATGCGCCCTATTCAAAATTTCGGGTCGGCGCGGCCGTTCTGCTTTCGAACGGGAAGACATTCTGCGGTTGTAATGTGGAAAACGCTTCGTATGGAATGACGAACTGCGCCGAGCGCACCGCGATTTTTGCTGCCGTCGCGGAACTCGGTCCCAAAATCGAGATCCGCGCAGTCTCCGTCGTTAACGACCAAGGCGTGCCCTGCTCGCCGTGCGGTGCATGCCGTCAGGTCATCTACGAATTCGGCCCCAACGCAACGATTTTTTTCCAGGGCAGCACGGGTCCGAAGCGGGCTCATATTACCGAACTTCTTCCGGAAGGATTCCGCCTGCAGTGAATCCGACCTCTGCTTCAGCGCAGACTTTTCGTGCCATTGATGTGATCCGTAAAAAGCGGGATGGCGGCGAGTTGTCTCGGGGAGAGATCGACTACCTCGTAAACTCCTACACAGTCGGCGATATCCCTGACTACCAGGTTTCGGCTTGGCTGATGGCAGTTGTCTGGCGCGGGATGACTCGTGCTGAGACTGCGGCGCTGACCGATGCCATGCTGCACTCAGGCGAAATCCTAGATCTGTCCGCACTTGCGGGGAAAAAAGTTGACAAGCACTCAACGGGCGGCGTGGGCGACAAGACCTCACTGGTGCTGGCGCCGCTTGCGGCTGCGGCAGGTGTGGCGGTTCCGATGATCAGCGGTCGCGGCCTGGGGCACACCGGAGGCACGCTGGATAAGCTTGAAGCGATCCCGGGATTCAACGTGAATCTGCCTGTCGCTGAATTTCGCCGCGTACTGGAAAGCTGTGGTTGCGCGATGATTGGACAGACGGCTGAAATCGCTCCGGCGGATCGCAAACTCTACGCATTGCGCGACGTGACGGGAACGGTGGAAAGCCCTTACCTCATCTGTGCCTCGATCATGAGCAAGAAACTTGCGGAAGGTATCGATGCGCTGGTTCTCGATGTAAAAACCGGGTCCGGGGCCTTCATGAAAAATGAAAAGGATGCCGCCTTCCTAGCTGAGTTGATGGTGGAAACCGGCGAGCGAATGGGCAAACAAGTGGTTGCGCTGATCACGGATATGGATCAGCCATTGGGATGCATGATTGGCAATGCGCTTGAGGTGGTCGAAGTCGTGGAGGTGCTGCGCGGCGAAGGACCGCAAGATTTGCGTGAACTGTGCCTCGAACTTTCGGGTTGGATGCTGCATCTGGGCGGGGTGGCCGGCACCGTCGCGGACGGGAAGAAGGAGAGTGAGAAATTGCTTGCGTCCGGCAAGGCGCTCGACCGATTTCGGAAGATGGTGGAGCTGCAGGGCGGAGATCCGCGGACGATCGACGACCCCAAGAAACTTCCGCAGGCGCGTAACACGACGATCGTTTCCAGCCCGAGGGGCGGGTATCTGGCATCTTTGCAGTGTGAGCAGATAGGAACGGCATGTGTAATTCTTGGCGGCGGCCGCGAACGCAAGGAAGATTCAGTCGACCCCGCGGTGGGAATCGTACTCCACAGGAAAGTTGGTGACGCCGTATCCGCGGGCGAGCCGCTGGCGACGATTCACTACAATTCGGAATCGCGAGCGGATCGTGCCAAACAGTTGCTCACGGAAAGCTATCGGATATCTGATGCGCCCGCAGGCGAAAAAAGGCCGTTGATCCATAAAGTGATCGGAAAACCGGGAGAGAAAGACTGAATGGGACGCTTCACTGGAATCCTTGGCCTCGTGACCATGCTCGGATTGGCCTACGCCTTTTCCACCAATCGCCGAGCCATCCGTTTGAAAACCGTGGCGTGGGGCTTGGGCCTGCAGTTCGCTTTTGCGGTCTGCGTGTTGAGGATCGATGCCGGGCGGCGAATTTTTCAGAAAGCCGGGGACGTTGTCAGCCGCCTTCTGAGCTACTCTTACGTCGGCTCACAGTTTGTCTTCGGCGATCTCGGCAAACAAGGCTCCCATTTCGGTTTTTATTTCGCCTTTCAGGTGTTGCCAACAATAATTTTCATCTGCGCGTTTTTCGCCGTGCTCTATCACTTCGGCGTGATGCAGTTCATCATTAAGATTGCGGCCTGGGTCATGACGCGGGTGATGGGTGCGAGCGGCGCGGAGTCGCTCAACATCGCGGCCAGCATTTTCATGGGGCAAACAGAGGCGCCGGTGACCATCCGTCCGTTTCTGCCGGATCTGACACGCTCGGAACTAATGACCGTGATGACGAGCGGCATGGCGCACGTCTCCGGCGGAATCATGGCAGCCTATATCGCATTTGGCATTGAACCTAAACACTTGTTGAGTGCGGTGATCATGACCGCGCCCGGCACGCTGCTCATGGCGAAGATGCTCGTGCCGGAAACCGAGGAGCCCAAGACCGCCGGACGAGTTGTCATGCCAGAGAGCGAAGAGGAAGCGGAGAAAGAAGAGAATCTGCTCGGCGCGGTCGCCCGGGGAACGACTGACGGTCTGCATATGGCTTTGAACATTGCGGCCATGCTGATTGCATTCCTGGCGCTGATCGCGCTGGCGGATGGCATTCTTGGTGGGGTTCACCATTGGATTGCCTGGTTCCCGGAAAGTCTGGAGAAGATATTCGGAGCCGTCTTCGCTCCAGTTGCGTGGGTGATCGGCGTTCCGTGGCACGACTGCGGGGTGATCGGAACCTTGCTTGGCACGCGCATGGTACTGAACGAACTGGTAGCGTTTTCCATGCTTGGACCGATGAAGGCGGCGCTCGATCCCCGCTCATTCACGATTGCCACGTTCGCGCTTTGCGGCTTCGCGAATCTTAGTTCCATCGGAATCCAGATCGGCGGCATCGGCGCACTCGCGCCGAACAAGAAAAGCGAACTGGCTCGGCTCGGAATTCGCGCGATGCTGGCGGGAACGATGGCAAATCTGATGTCGGCATCGATCGCGGGTATGCTGTTATAAATCAAACCAATCCTAGTTTCACATTCAGAAAGGACCTTTTCCTGTGAGGCAAGTTCGGGCTACGTCGCTCCTGGTTTTGTTCGCATTTCTAATTCTTCTGACAAATGCGTTTGCGCAGAGCTCGCCCAAGCGAGTGATCATCGACACCGACCCCGGGACCGACGATGCCATGGCGATCATCCTGGCTTTGAATTCTCCCGAACTCAAGGTGGAAGCGCTGACGGTTGTGCCCGGCAACGTGGACGGGCGGCAGGGATTGGAGAATGCGCTAAAGATCGTTTCACTGGCGGGACGCTGCGACGTTATCGTCGCAGGCGGAGCGCAATATCCACTGAATCAGAAATTGATTACGGCGCAGTTCTGGCATGGAAAGAACGGCCTGGCAAATGTTGAATTGCCGGCTTCGAAGTGCAAAGCGGATCCAAGGTTTGGTCCGGATCTCATCATTGAAATGATCCACAGATATCCGCATGAAATCACTTTGATCCCCGTTGGGCCGCTGACCAACATCGCGCTTGCGGTCTCGAAGGATCCGTCGATTGCTTCGCTCGTAAAAGACGTCGTTATCATGGGGGGCTCAATCACGGGCGGAAACGTCAACGGAGCCGCGGAAGCGAATATCTATAACGATCCTGAGGCAGCCGCCATTGTCTTCAATGCGGGATGGATGGTGACGATGGTCGGCTCAGATGTGGGCGAGCGAACGCTGATTACGCGAAACTATCTTGCGGAGCTTCAGTCGTCGCACGGACCCGAAAGCGATTTCATAGCCAAGATTGCCGACTTCTATCTGAACCGCAGCGAGAAAAGCGGGTACAGCGGTGCCGCGATGTATGACCCGCTGGCAGTGGGAATTGCTCTGGATCCGACTTTGGGCACACTGAAAGAAATGCACGTCGACGTGGAAACCAGAGGCGAGTTCACCCGCGGAGAAACCGTGGCAAACCGCATGGGCTCGGACGAGAACAACGTCCTGCACGGAGACCACTACGAAATCGAAGGCGTCATCGAACTGAAGCCGAATGCACGAGTGTGTCTGGCGTCCGATGCCGACCGATTCTTACAGTTGTTCGTGAGCCGCATCCGGGGAAAATAGGCGCTCCTAGCCATTCGCTCGAGCGACCAGGAAAATCGCCAGGCCATAAAACACGAACATTAGTCCAAGATAGGCTTTCGCTCTGGGTCCTGAATTCGCAAATTCTTTCCACACAAGAATTCCCCAGAGCGCTGCCACCATGGGAGCGCTCTGACCAATGGCGTAGGAAATTGCAACTCCGGTGAAGCTCGCCGCCACAAGATTGAAGACCGTACCCACGCCCCAGATGCATCCGCCAAGAAGACCGAGCAGATGGCCTGAGGCGGGGCCGTTGAAGAAGCCACTAAAGCTCACAGGCTCCCCTACCAACGGGTGTTTCATAAAATAAATGTTCCAGATAAAGCATGAGAGCAATGCGCCGAGCGTGAGGAACACGGCGGCACTGTAAGGGCCGAGAGGATTACCCCGCGTCATCGCGTGCGTCATGAACGGCGCCCATAGACCCATCAGAACGCCAGACACGATGCATGTGATCACGCTTTTCTTTGACACGGACCGGCCGGCAGCCGCGAGACTTCCGTAAGCTTTGCCATCAAGAAGTACCGCGAGAAATGCGCACGCTACTCCAAACGCCAAGAAAGCAGGGTTCCCTCTTGGCTGCAGCACATAACTCAAAACCGTTCCCACCACGAGCGCAATTCCAATTGAAATGGGAAAGGCGACGGCGAGTCCAGCCATGTCGATCGCGGCCACAAGCAGGAGGTTGGCGAGATTGAACAGCGCGCCACCGATGAGCGCGTTGATAATGTTCGAAGAGTCAGCCGCATGAACGTTGTTCAGAAAACTGGAAGCATCGTGACCTGTGCTTCCCATCGTGAGAGCGATCAGGAGCGAAACGAGGAAAATGCCAACCGCATAGTCCCAGTAGAAGAATTCGAAACGATAGCCCTTGACGCCTTTATAGGTATTGGCCCACGATCCCCAGCAAACAGCGCTCGTAATCATCATCAACAGCGCAATGCTCAGACTTGATGGTGTGAACAATGGGTTCTCCTTTGGGCGTTGCAGGGGTCGGAAACATGTAACTGCACACTAGCTATTTACTTGCGAATAGGTTGAGCGTCTTAGGAATTCTCCTTGTCCGGCACGGCCGAGAAACTTTTCTCCGTTCACCACGACGCGCCCTCGCGAGAGCACAATGTCTGGCATGCCGGTGACTTCGATGCCCTCGAACATCGAATAGTCGACGCGCATGTGGTGAGTCTTGGCGCTGATCTTGTGTTTACGGCGGGGATCGAAGATCACGAGATCGGCATCACTGCCGACCGCGATGGTACCTTTGCGCGGATATAGACCAAAAAGCTTTGCCGGAGTTGTCGATACCAGTTCGACAAATCGGTTCACGCTGAAGCGGCCTTGGGCGACTCCCCCGGAGTAAATCAGACTCATGCGATGTTCAACACCAGGCCCGCCGTTCGGAATCTTGGTGAAATCGCCGCGTCCGAGTTCCTTCTGCTCCTTGAAGCAGAACGGACAATGATCGGTGGAAACAACCTGCAGATGATCACGCTTGAGGCCGTTCCAGAGTTTTTCCTGATGCCACTTCTCGCGAAGGGGCGGAGTAAAAACGTATTTCGCACCTTCGAAATCGGGCACGTCGAAGTTTTCAATGGAGAGATACAAATATTGCGGGCAGGTTTCGGCGTAGACGGGAAGGCCACGGTCACGGGCTTCGCGAACTTTTTCTAAGGCTTCATTGCAGCTCAAATGGACGATGTAGATGGGCGCTCCGGCCATCTCGGATAACGCGATGGCGCGAGAAACGGCTTCAGCCTCCGCCGTGGTGGGCCGAGTAAGTGCGTGATACTTCGGCGCTGTTTTCCCTTCGGCCAGGGCCTGCTGCACGATCACGTCGATCGCGCTGCCGTTTTCGGCATGCATGCAGATGAGGCCGCCATTCTTTGCTGTGGTCTGCAGCGCGCGGAAGATGCTGGCGTCATCGAGCATGAACACGCCGGGATAAGCCATGAAAAGCTTGAAACTAGTGACACCTTCACTCACCAGGCCGTTCATCTCCTGCAATTGACCGTTGCTGATATCAGTAACAATGCAGTGAAAGGCATAGTCGCAAACTGCTTTCTTCGCCGCTTTGTCCATCCATGTGTCGAAGGCCTTCCGCAGAGGTTGGCCTTTGTACTGGATGGCGAAATCGATCAGGGTGGTCGTTCCGCCGAAGGCTGCGGCGCGAGTTCCAGTTTCAAAATCATCGGCGCTGGTAGTGCCGCCGAAGGGCATATCCAGATGCGTGTGGACATCAATGCCGCCAGGGAAGACATATTTCCCTGACGCGTCGAGCACCTTCGCGGCATTCTCTCGAGGAAAATCTTTGCCGATGGCGGCGATCCTGCCATCCGTGATTGCCACATCGGCAACGTAGGTATCCGTTGCTGTTACCACCGATCCGTTGCCGATGATCGTGTCGAACCCCATCGATACCTCCGCTCCGGCTGAGATGAAAAAGGAATTCTATGCTAAACTGCCGGACTTCACTTCCTCATAATCTCGTGAGGTGATAAAAAGGGGCGGCCATGCAGTTTGGCATCACTTTGAAGCCAGACATTTCGGTTGAGCGGATTCTCGGTTTGACGCGACAGGCGGAGGCCGGCGGGTTTGAGTATGGATGGCTTTTCGATTCCCATGTTTTGTGGATGGATCCTTACCCGCTGCTTACGCTCATGGCGGCGAACACGCAGCGGATGAGGCTGGGAACGCTGGTCACGAATCCGGCGGTTCGCGATCTGACGGTCACGTCCAGCCTGTTTGCCACCCTGAATCTGATTTCCGGTGGCAGGATGGAACTGGGCATTGGCCGGGGGGACAGTTCCAGACGCGTTCTGGGAAAGAAGCCGGTGAGCTGGTCGCAGTTGGAAACTGCGGTAAAGATTTTCCGCGACCTCACGAGTAGCAAGGAAATTGAGTATGAAGGTCAGCCCACGCGACTTACTTGGGCGAAGATTCCTCCGCGAGTGTGGATTGCTGGCTATGGACCTAAAGTGCTGCACATGGCGGGCAGAGTTGCGGATGGAATCATTTTGCAGTTTGCCGATCCGGATTTAATTTCCTGGTGCATGGGGTTTGTAAAAGAGGGCGCGCGCGCCGCGGGCCGCGACTCTGGACAAATCGAAGTGATGGCGGCGGCGCCGGTTTGGGTCTCTGATGACTTGGCGGCTGCTCGCGAACGCGTGCGCTGGTTCCCGGCGCTGGTTTCCAACCATGTGATGGACCTTATACGGCAGTATAAGCCGGAGGATTTGCCTCCGGCGCTGACGTCATACGTGCATGACCGTGGCGGCTACGACTACCTTCATCACTGCGTGGTTGAAAGTGATAATGCCAATTTTGTTTCTGATGAAGTGGTCGATCGCTTCTGCGTTGTGGGGCCAGCGAAGGCTCATCATGAAAGGCTGCGCAAGCTCGCCAGCGTTGGTGTCACGCAGTTTAATTTGTATCTGATGTGTGGAGACGAAGAAGAATCGCTCGATACTTATCAGCGGGAAGTTTTGCTGGGATTTCAGAAGACGCAGCGCTAAAGTCAGGAAGCCGCCATCGGTGAGAAGACAGCCCGGCGCTGAAGCTTCATCATCGCGTAATAGACGGCAAAGGAAACGGCGAAGCCGACGAACCACGAGTAGTCATAAAGAACACGCATCGACGGCACCGCTAGTCCCACCAGCGCACTACCCGCTCCAAGCGCAAGGGCGATGACCGCGCGCCAGTTGATTCCTCTGGAATATTCATAGATTCCGCCGCGAAGATAGAGATCATCTACTTGGAGAACACATCTTCGCACCAGGAAATAGTCGCAAATCATGATGCCCGCGACCGGTCCCAGAAATGCGGCATATCCACCGAGCCAGCCCAGAATGAATGTGTTGTAGTCCGCGAGCAATTTCCAAGGCATCAGCGCGATACCCATCAAGCAGGTGATCACTCCGCCGGTTCGGAAGCTGATTTTCCGCGGCCACAGATTGGAGAAGTCGTTGGCTGGCGAAACAACGTTCGCTCCAATGTTGACGTTCAGCGTGGCCAGCAGAATCGCGATCAGCGAGATCACGACGGCGACGGGAGAATGAAAACGGCTGAGCAGTTGGACAGGATCGGAGATAGGAGTGCCATAAATCACGACAGTGGCCGAGGTGACGGCGATGCCAATGAATGCGTAGAGAGTCATGGTCGTCGGCAGCGACAGAGCCTGGCCAATAATCTGTTCGCGCTGATTCCGCGCGAATCGCGTGAAGTCAGGAATATTCAGCGAGACTGTGGCCCAGAAACCTACGGTGCCATTCAAGGCGGGGATCAGAAATTTCAGGAAGTCGGCAAAGTTGGTGAAGCGCGAAGGCGCGGCCAGCATGGGACCGAAGCCACCTGCACGGTAATAGGCCCAAGCCAACAGCAGCAGGCCAACTCCCAGCAGTACGGGGGCGCTAATCCCCTGCAGAATCCGGATAGATTCGATGCCCATCAGAATGACGGCGAGGTTGATGAGCCAGAACAGAAAAAAGCAAACGGCCGTGGCGTAGGGGAAATTCTTCCATCCTGGCGCGACCGTTCCCAGCAGCGTGCTGATTGCTTCACCACCGATCCAGGTCTGGATGCCGAACCATCCACACGCGACCAGCGCCCGGAGAACGGCAGCCACGTTGGCTCCCAGCACGCCAAACGATGCACGAGCCAACACTGGAAATGGAACTCCGTACTTGGCGCCTGGGTGTGAATTCAGCAACATTGGCACCAGCACGATCACGTTGCCGATAAAAATCGTCATGACCGCCTGTTTCCAGTTCATTCCACCCTGGATCAAACTTGCGGCCAGCATGTAGGTGAGGATGTTGACGGACATCGAAATCCATAGCGCTGCGAAGTTATACGTTCCCCAATGCCGACGTTCAGCGCGGGCGGGCGCGAGGTCCGGATTGTAAAGAGGGCTGGATTCGATGCGGGATTGAGGATGAGACGGATCGGGCGTCGTCATGAGCTTCAGTTCAGGGAATGGCTCAAATATTCAACTAAGGAAAACGGAGCAGCAGTTTCGCTTAGTCAGCCTGCTGCTGCCTCTCCGGTCTGCGCTGTAATCGGACCGTAGCTTTCCGGGCGGCGATCGCGGAAGAACTGCCAGACTTTACGGACTTCCGCGATCATGTCCAAATCGAGGTCCGCGACCAGGACTTC
>Ga0074044_10005591_pt1 | contig 10221 bp, 7 predicted proteins | sample BogForMeECP23OM1_FD_94443 | JGI IMG/M metagenome (GOLD analysis project Ga0074044, IMG submission 94443) | Bog forest soil microbial communities from Calvert Island, British Columbia, Canada - Bog Forest MetaG ECP23OM1 | ecosystem: Environmental > Terrestrial > Soil > Wetlands ...
AGGAGCGGTACGCTGGCATGCGCCCACCCCAGGTGCAAACGCATCAGGATGGAAAGCGTCAGGCCCACGAACACGCTGAACAGCGCGAGGAAGTAATATTGAATGCCAATCACCTTGTGGTCGAGGCTGAAGATGTATTTCCAAATGAAATTCTTCGGAGCCTCGTGCCGGTGAACCGCTTCCGCGTGTGCTTCTGCCATCAATGACCTCCGCGTTTCTTTAGTCCAATGTCCGGAGTCCGATGTCCGAAGTCGGAACCTGGCTTGGAATTCTTTTTCCCTCGCCCCTTTGGGGGAGAGGGGGCCCCAAGCTTTGCAGTTTGTGTGGGTGAGGGGGTCAGCCCCAACATAGGGTCAAGTTTGAATGCGACGCCACGTTTTTGACCCCCTCACCCGTCCCGCCCCGGCTGATGAAAGCGCCGGTTGCGGGCCACCCTCTCCCCCAAAGGGGCGAGGGGAGTAAATTCAAACAACTTCCTTCTGACTCCTTACTTCTGTCCCCTGTAACCTGTCACCTGTAACCTGCCCTTACTGCGCTGCCGCCATGCTTTGGAGCCATTTCTGAAAGTCATCCTCGGTCATGACTTCGACGAAGGCTCGCATCTTGTAGTGGCCCAAGCCGCACAGCTCGGCGCAGGCCAGTTCGTATCGGCCGGTCTTGGTGGCCGTAAAATGAATGGGAATTTCCATTCCCGGAACCAAGTCCTGCTTCATGCGCAATTCCCGCACAAAGAAGGAGTGCGTCACGTCTTTGGAGCGCAGGATCAACTGAATTTCGCGATTGACCGGAAACGCCAGCGTGGCGGTGACAACGTCGTCCTTGGAGTCGGCGTCGCGGTCGCGGTCGAGTCCCAGGAAATTCCCCATGGCATCATCCACTTTCTCCACGTGCACGGGGCCGAACTTGCCGTCGGGGCCGGGGTAGCGGAAGTACCAGGCGAATTGCTGTCCCCAGACTTCAATTTGCATGGCGCCGGGCTGCGCGCCTACAAAGTGGATGTTTGCCCAGGTTTTGTAACCCATGATGTTGAGGCCGATGAAGAGGATGGCGGCGGCGAGGGTCCAGGTGAATTCCATTCGGTTGTTGCCGTGCGAGTAGGTCGCTTTGCGTCCATCATTGCGGGCGCGATACTTCCAAACGGCGTAGGCCAACGAGAGCTGCGCCGCCACGAAGATGATCCCCGTGATGACCAGGGTCAGCATGAACTGGTGGTCGATTGCCGCGCCGTGCTTGGAAATGTCAATTGGAAACCACCAAGTTTTCGCCCAGAAGAAGTAACCGGAAAGCATGGTGATGGTGACCACCACCAGCGCAATCGCCAGCCCCATAAGTCATTGCTCCTGGAAATAGAGGCGCAGGGTCACCACAGCGACCGCCTCTACAGAGTTTCCCCGCCGGCCGGGGAACGACAATAAGTTCCAATTCAGTTTTGGAAGAGATGCCCTAAATAAAGAGAAAGGGATAAAAGAATAGTGTGACGGAAAAACTGTCCGAGCGCAAGAGACATTATGTCCATATCCCCTTTTCGTTCACGTACGAACAGGCGGTAGGCGCACCCCACGCGCGCCCCTCCGCCTCACGATCTTTCCGTTTGCGGCAACCGAACCAACAAGAACCTTGGCACATTGGCCTGGCATCTGCGGACCGCCGCCAGTCCTTTCCACTAGCCACTAAGCACTAAGCACTGTTCTTACGATGCCTTGAACTTGAAATCGACGGTCTTAGTTTCCTTCGCGCCGACCGTGACCTTCTGCTCCTGCGTTTGTCCCGTTCCGCCGATGGCCGTCCAGGCCTCAACCGTGTAATCGCCGGGGGGAAGGCCCTTGATGGTGAACGTGCCGTCGCTACCTGACACGGCAAAGAACGGGTTGGAAGTGACCCCGATCCAGGCGCGCATCCAGGGGTGCTGGTTGCACTTAACCGGGACCATGATTTCCGGCCGCGCGAACTTTTTTTCGATGGGCGCGGCGCCGGGCGGCTGCGACATATTCCACTCCATGTTGTCCTTGGGCATGGGGTGGATGTTGTGCGTGGTGGGGTCGCTGGAAATAATCCTCAGGGTCTGGCCCGTCATGATGCCCAACACATGGGGCTTGTACATGCAGCCGTCCTGATCAAGTACGACGGGGTCCGTGGGAGGCGCAAAGGTGTACTTTTCGGCGCCGGCCTTTACGTAAACGAACACGTTGGCCAGCGTGCCATTGTCATTCACTTCGCCATCCTCGGCGAAGACGGGTTTGCCGCCATGCTTCTGCATGCAAACCGGGTCCTGGTCCATGTGAATAACCGGCGCCTTGGGCTTCGCGCCGTCAAGGGAAATTTTGCCGGTTACCTCGCCCACCGTCGCTTGGTCAATCGGCGTGGGCGTGGGGGCCGTGGTAGTTTCAGGGGGCGCTTCCGTGGTGGTTTCTTCTTTCTTGCCACATCCCACCAGTGCCAGAATCATCAAAGAGGTAAAGAGCCAAATCCATTTTCGGTTGTTCATAGGAAAACCTTCCTTTCAAATAAGGAGTCAGAAGTCAGGAGTCAGAATCAAGACGCCCTTATTCTGATTTCTCACTTCTAACTTCTGACTGCCGTCTCCTGATTTCTAGTGCCTCTGATCTTACAGATTCGATGCCGAGACGAGGAGCTATCTTAGCAGCAAGCGGGCCACCGGGCTTTGCATTCTGAATCCTGGCTCCTGACTCCTGACTGCTGATTCCTGGCTCCTGACTCCTGGCTTTTGAATTCTAAGTTCTGAAGTCTTCAGCATATTCGCGCTCATCCCCATCAGGCGTTGCTGCTCCTCCGGCGTAATTTCAAACATATAGCGCACCAACAGTTCGGGTTGGTCGCCGTCGTAGCCCTTGAAGATGTCGGGCGTGGGGCCGGCGAAGACATAGTGGTCGGCGACCGGTCTGAACAGGCCGGAAGGCATGGCCGTGCCGGGGCTGATCATGGAAGGATCGAGCATCCAGCGTCGGGCCCACCCGGGCTTCAGCCGGTCGCGCGCCAGGAGGAAGTTCGGCGCGGTGGCATACTTGTCGTGGGTGGGATCCCCCGTGGCATGGCACTTCAGGCACGGCGCGGCTTTGCTAGTGAACAGCGCCCGCGCCATGGCGATTTCCTGGTCGCTGAGCGGATCGAGCTTGGGCGGGATGTAGGGCATGGGCTGGCCGGCCAGCGCCTGGAAGAAGCGTACGATCTTGCGGATCTCGACGGGCGAGAAGTAGAAAGTCGGCATCCGGACTTTCAGGTAAGGCCGCACGCCGTTGCGATCCGTGTCCTTGGGGTCCATCGCCGGGTTGGCAAGGAATTTCAGCATCCAGTCGGGATTGGCGCGCGCGCCCTCGCCCATGAGTTTGGGCGGCAACTGGTCTTTCCACTCGGGCGTTTGATAGCGTGCCAAAGTCATCAGGTGGCTCGACTGCCCCACCATGAACTGATGGCAACCCATGCAGTTGTATTTCTTGACCACCCACCAGCCTTCCTGAATGTCGCGCCGCTGGTCTTCCGGCGTGTCCCAGTAACGCGGGGGGATTTGCGATTCCACCGCGCCCATCAGGAACGTGGTGAGGGAGGAGATTTCCTGCGCCTTCAGATCGAGGTCCGGCATACGCAGGCGCTCGTTGGCATCGCGGTCTTTCCAGTCGCGGCCGATGTCGTAGATGTTGGGTCCCTTGAGCTTGTGTTCGAAGAATCCCTTATGGTCGTACCAGCCTTGTTGGCGCGCCTCTGCCGTGAGCAGAGCAAAATCAATCTGCTCGATCGGCTTGGAGCCTTCCTTGGTGAGTTCGGTGCCGATGCGGCCTTCATCTTCCATTCCGGCGATTTCGTGGCAGCCGGCGCAGCCGTAGCGCTGTATCAAGGCATGGCCTTGCGTTTTGAGATGAGGATCGTTCAGGTAATCGGCGCGCGCGTACGACGAGGGCTCCTTTTTCTTCAGGGTCATCAGGTAACTGGCAATATCACGCGCTTCCTCCAAGGCAAGACGCAGGTTGGGCATGATGGTTTCCTGCTCCACTTGGAGTTCGTGGCCGTCATTGGGACACTTGGTGTGGTCAAGGTCAAAAACATAGGGAAGACCGTGGCGCTTGTAATCTTCTTCCGTCAAGTCGCGCTTCTCAAACGGGCAGTAGGGGCGCGTGCGCTCGCGGGGGTTGTGAATCCAGCGCACCAGATAATCGTAGTTGTCCTTTTCCCCCACGCGCGAAAGGTTGGCGGCGAAACCGGGATTGGATTCGTCGAGGGAGTGGCAGCCCATGCAGCCGCGGGTCTCAAAGCTCTCCTTGCCCTTTACTGCATCGCCGGGCGTTTGTTGGGGCAGGGTGCCGTCAATCCCGCTCTGCCAGATGAAGGCGGCAATCGCTTTCACTTCGTCGTCTTCCAGGCGGAAGCGCGGCATGCGCGTGCCGGGCCGCCAGGCGTGAGGATTGGAGATCCAGACCGGGACCCAATCGGGATGGATCTTCACGCGCACTTCCTTAAGGTCCGGCCCCACTTTCTTCAGGTCGCGCAGCAAATCTTTGGAGCGCCGGTCGAGTTGCTCTAGGCGGCCGTCGATGTCGCTGATGGATACGCGCAGCTTGTCAGCCTGGGTGTAATACATGCGCGCCGTGTCGTTGTCGGGAGCCGTGTCGCCCATCTGGATGTCGCGCTGGATGTCGCGCTGGGAGTCGTGGCGCTGCGTCTCCAGCAGCATGACCTGCTGCTGCACGGCCACGATTTCTTCCGGCTCGCGATCATAGTTCTGGAAGCGGTGGCAGCCCACGCAGCCGCGATACTGGAAGAGTTCCTTGCCGTAACTCAGCACGGGGGCGTGATCCACGACCATGTCCATGGCGTGGCATTGCTGGCAGCCGGCCTGGACATTTTCCAGGGGGTGGAGCGGCCACAGCCAGTGTTCATAATTGCCGTGTGCCTTCTCAACACTTTCCAGGGCCATGCCATTGCCGCCGTGGCAGGGCGAGCAGCCGAATTTTTCCGGATCGTGGAGCCGCAGCAGTTCCGGGTCGGGGTGGCTGACGAAGACTTTTTTTCCGCCCATATCTTTGGCAGTGATGACCACCGGCTCGCGAATGCCGGCGTGGCAGGACTCGCAACGATCGACAACGGCGGCATCGGGATTATTGATCTGCCGGATTTCCACGGCGGATTCCTCCGCCTTCTTGAGCAGCCCGCGCAATTGCTCGGCGGTCAAGCCGTTGAGGTGGTCGGCCAGATAGGCGTCACGCTTCTTACGCAGGTCGGAAACCGGACGCAGCAACGCCGACTTCTCTTCCAGCATTTTCGCCTTGTCGAGCTGGACTTTGTTGAACTCCTCCTGCAATTGCTGAAAGGTGTAAGGGCCTTTCACGCGGCGCCCGTCGGGAAGCGAGGGTAAAGTCACCTCGAACGGACCGGCTTCATACTTGGCCAGTTTCTTTTGCAACGAGGATTGTCCGTCCTCCGAGGTGTGCTCGATCTCGTAGACCTGGGTGGCGACATACGCGCGCGCCGTGGTGAAAGTCTCGGTGAGGGCGGAGAAGCGCGCGTCCAGAATGGCAATTTGCTTGTCTGCTTCCTCCGTCTGATCTTTCACCTGGGCTTCCAGGGTCTTGAGCTGTTGGTCGAGCTGCTGATACTCCGCCGACCCCAGGATGTCTTTTTCCGCCGCCTTTTGTTTGGGAATCTGCTTCAACAGGAAGGAGTGATAGCGGCGGGCAAATTCGCGTTGGTAGTTCTTCCACGGGCGCAGGCCGAAAAACTCGTTGTAGAGCGCCCACACCAGCGTCAGCATCAGGAGCACAGACGAAATCACTAAAAGTGTGGCGAGCGATGTCGAGACGACGGGATCTTTCTCGGGAGTGTCAGGCAACCTGAGCCTCCAAAGGGCAGTGGATAGTGCTTAGTGAATAGTGCCTAGTAACCAACAGCCTGCGGGAGCCCCTGCCTAAGTTCCAAAATCGAACCGTGAGATCGTAACGTATTTCGGCTTTCATCTTTTGTCGCTATCCACTAACCACTCGCCACTAACCACTGCTTTTTACAGATTGAACCAGGGCGTCACCCAGATATATTTGATTCTAAACAAATGCCGAATAAGTATTTTGATCGGAAGTAACATCATAATCGTCAAAAACATCTGCATCGTCACATACTGCAAGAAACTCATTTTCTGGAAAATCTTCTTGTTGAAATCGCTCCAGGTAAAGAGTTTGTGAATCACTCCGCCGGCAATGGCAAAGTACATGCCCATGACCAGTGCCCCGAAAATGGTCTTTCCCCAGGCGGAAGTAATAAAGAAAATGTCGGGCAAATCGCGGTTCACCTCAAACACCTGGCGGTTGGGGTCCCAGGTTTGTCCCGGCCAGAACCACATCCACCCCGGGCCGCGGATGAAAGTGCCGATCACCACCATCAGCAGCCACAGCAGCATGAAGCCGAAGCAGAAGGTGCCAATGGCGAAACGCCGCTGTTTCCACGTGTAGTAGCCGGAACCCAGCGGGTTGGCGTCAATGTAAGGGATGACAATCAAGCCTCCGATGATCAGCGAGGGCATTACCACACCGGCCATCCAGGGATCGAAGTAGACCAGCATTTCCTGAAGCCCCAGGAAGTACCACGGCGCCTTGGCGGGGTTCATCGTCAGGTTGGGATTCGCCAGTTCTTCCAGCGGAGCGTTGAGGGTGATGGCCCACACCATGAGGATGACGGTGACAATGATGGCGGCCAGGAACTCAATGCGCAGGAGGAAGGGCCAAACCGGAACTTCCTTGGTCCAACCGGGCTTCCATGGCAGAGTTTTGCGGTAAGCTGTCTTGGCAAGTTGCGGGTCGGCTTCCAGTTGCGCAATGAGACGGTCGTTGGCGAGCGCTTGCCGAATCCCGTACCAGGTGTAGAAAGGTACCAGGCCAATGAGCGCCACAATGGGAACGTTGTCAGGAGCGGATGTAATTTCCCAGAGTTGATGCCAATCCATATTTATTGACTCATTTTCTCATTGGCTCATTTGTTCATTTGAAAGGCCTGCTCGTCCCATTCTGCGGTCTTTTCAATGACTCAATGACCCGATGACTCAATGGCTCAATGCCCTCACTCCGTATGCTGCGGCGCCACGTAAGGCAGCACTCTCATCTTCAACGCTTCCTGCTCGAGCATGACGGGCGCGGGACCGGAGATGCCGCCGTCTTTTCGCACCCGCCAGAAATGCACGCCCATAAAGACGCTTCCAATCAGGGGAATGGCGATGCAGTGCCAAATGTAGGCGCGTAAGAGGGCGTTGGCATCCACAATGGAGCCGCCCAGCAACGCGAAGCGCACATCGTTATAAGGGGTCATGCCGAGTTGCGCTCCAAATGGCCCTTCGTGCCCGAGCAGCGGTGTGGCGCGCGCCATGTTCGTGCCCACCGTCACCGCCCAGAAGCCCAGTTGATCGTCCGGCAGCAGGTAACCGGTGAAGGAGAGCAGCAGGGTGAGGACCAGCAGAATGACGCCCACACACCAGTTGAACTCACGCGGCTTTTTGTACGAGCCCGTTAGAAAGACGCGAAACATGTGCAGCCACACGGTAATAACCATCAGGTGCGCCGCCCAGCGGTGCATGTTGCGCAGTAACGACCCGAAGGGGACATCGCTCATCAGGTAAACAATGTCGCGGTACGCTTGCCCCTTGGTCGGGTGGTAGTAGTACATCAGCAGCACGCCGGTGAGGGTGAGGACGATGAACAGGTAAAAGGTAATGCCCCCCATCCCCCAGGTATAACTGTAGCGCACCGCATCGCGATTGATTTTGGAAGGGTGCAGGTGCAGGAAAACGTTGGAAAGCACGCCCAATGCGCGGCTGCGAGAACTGTCGTCGTGCTTGACACGGAAAATGGACTTATAGAGGGTTGTCTTCTCCGGCTGCTTGAGGGTCTCGAGATCCTCCTTGGCCTTGCTTTTCAGAACTTCTGTGGTCTCGCGCACCTCGTCCAGGACCGCGGCGATCCCTTTCTTGGGCGGGGCTTCGCTCGGCGTTTCTTTCGGAGGAGTTCCGCTGTGCTCGTCAGCCATCAATCTCTCCTGATCGGGTCATCGGGTCCGATCGTGCTAAACATTAACGAAGGAGCCGGGATCATTGAATTGATCCACGCCCCCCTTGGGCCAGGAATAGAGGCGACTCGTGTCAACAATGATTTGACCCGTCGCGTCCAATTCCACGTGCGCGCGGTCCATGGGCCGGGGCGCGGGTCCTTCAAAGTTAATTCCTTCCGGCGTGTACCCGCTGCCGTGGCAGGGGCACTTAAACTTATGCTCCGCGGGTTTCCAGTCCGGCGTGCAGCCCAGATGCGTGCAGCGCCCGAAAATCACGAAGATTCGGTCGGCTTCGCGAACCACCCAGATGCGGTCCTGGGCCTTGAAACGCTCATCCACGCCCGGTTGGAAATCCGACGGATACCCGATTTTGAAAACCGTGCTGGGTTCGAAAAGTGCGCGCGGAAAGAAAAAGCGGAGGAACATCAGAAGATTCGCGGCGAGAAAACCCCAAACACAACTCCAGACGATCCGGCGCCGCATCTTCGCGGAGGGAGAGATTTCTTCAGCAGCAGCTTTGGCTTTCGAAGAAGTGGCTTTGGGAGCGGGCTTGGCTGGAGTCGCGATCGCAGGCACAGGGGCCTTGGTCGGAGCAGGAGTGGCTGTGTCACCCGCATTCGCCATAACGGAAACCTCATTGGCTGGCTTTCGTGATTACGAATTAGAAGAATTCCTGCAAGCCCAGAAAGAAAAACTATAGTGGATGCTCGGCAAATCTGTCAATAATTGATAGACGCAAATTCCAAAAAAATCGATGCCTTGACGGCTATCAATTTCTGTCCCCAAACCATATCGCAATGCGACAGGTTTTTCACGGGAAGTGAGTTTGAATTTACTACCATCAGTCACCGCGGCAGCAGAGGGTGTCCTGATGCATCGGGACGGTTGAGACGGTCACCGCACGCAACCCCGAACCGCGGTACCCGATTTCTCAATTGCAGATCACTCCATCATCAGGTCGCCCGATGAGCCGGCGGCCCGATTATTCCACCGGTTCAAACATGACGCAGATGGGCGCATGGACATCCTCTTTCTTTCCAGTGGGCGTCAGGCGGCCGGTTTTCGCATCGATGTGGAACACCACCAGGGTGTTCGAATCCTGATTCGCGGCAATCAGGTAAGAGCCTGTGGGGTCGATGCCGAAGCTGCGCGGCGTCTTGCCCCCCGTGAGAACGTATTGTATCGGCGTCGGCGTACCCTTGACAGGATCGATGGCAAAAACCGTAATGCTGTCGTGGCCGCGATTGGAGCCGTAGAGAAACTTGCCGCTGGGGTGAATATACAGTTCCGCGCAGTCGTTGTAACCCTTGTAATCTTTGGGCACCGTCGAGATGGTTTCGAGCGGCGCCAGCACGCCGCGCGCGGCGTCATAGGAAAAAGCAGTGAGACTGGAACCCATTTCTTCGATGACATAGGCAAACTTGGCGCTGGGATGAAACGTGAAGTGGCGCGGGCCGGTGCCGGGAGGAACTGCGGCGGAAGGCGGTTGGTTCGGTGTCAGCGTTCCCTGGGTAGCGTCGAAGCGATAAACGTAAACTTGATCGGTGCCTAAATCCGCCGAGACGACGAAACGATTGTCCGGCGACACGTAGATGGAATGCGCGTGCGGCGCTTCCTGGCGCTTCGGGTCCACGCTATGCCCCGTGTGCGGCAGAAAGGCGGTGGCTTTGCCTAGGCGGCCGTCGGCGAGAATGGGAAAGGCCGCCACGCTGCCCACTCCGTAGTTGGCCACCAGCAGGAACTTGCCCGTTTGGTCAACCACCAGGTGGCAGGGGCCGGGATCGCCGGAAGCAACGACATTCAATAAGGTCAGCTTACCCGTCTGGTGGTTAATGGAGAAGGCGCTGACGCTGCCGGACTTCTGCCCGTCGTACTTGGCAATTTCATTCACCGCGTATAGGTGGCGATGGTTGGGATGAATGGCGAGGAAGGCCGGGTTGGTTGACTCCGCCGCCAAGCCGAGCGGCGTAAGCTTTCCCGTAGCCGCGGCAAACCTGTAAACGTAGATCCCCTGGCTTTTCGGCCCGGTATACGTGCCAATGTAAACAAGGTAGTTGCTCATGGTGCGAGGCCTTTCGTCGCCCCGCGCGTCCACCAGCCACATGCCCGAGGCGAAGAGTGCAATCAGCAGGAGTGCGTCGCGAAGTGGGTTTTTCATGGCCTATATAAAAACCCAGCGAGACC
>Ga0074044_10005592_pt1 | contig 10221 bp, 9 predicted proteins | sample BogForMeECP23OM1_FD_94443 | JGI IMG/M metagenome (GOLD analysis project Ga0074044, IMG submission 94443) | Bog forest soil microbial communities from Calvert Island, British Columbia, Canada - Bog Forest MetaG ECP23OM1 | ecosystem: Environmental > Terrestrial > Soil > Wetlands ...
ATTACGTTTTTCGTGTATCGGCTCAGCACCCGAAGCTGCTCGACCGTCAGCGCCGTGCCGCATCCCGCCACCGCTTCCTTGAAGCCCGCCTGCCACAGCGCAATCACGTCGAAGTAGCCCTCGACCAGGATCGCACGATCTTTCCCCGCCGACGCGTTCGACGAAATCGACTGCCGCGCTTCGAACAGTCCGTACAAAGTCCGCGTCTTCGAATACAGCGGCGATTCGGGCGAGTTGATGTACTTCGGCAGCCGCGCGTCGAGCACGCGGCCCCCGAACGCGATCGCGCGCCCCTGCGCGTCGCGAATCGGGAACATCACGCGCGCCCGAAACATGTCGTAAGCGGCGTCGCCGTCTTTCCTGACGAGTCCGACTTTCACGCCCGCGTCGCGCAGTCCGCGCTTTTCCAGCGCCTTCGCCAGCGACGCCGGCCGGCTCGGCGCGAAGCCGATCATGAACGCGCGCGCGGTCTCGACGCTGATGCCGCGCGATTTCAAATAGTCGCGCGCGAGCGCGCCGTCGGTCGTGTTCCACAGCACATGCGCAAAAAACTCGGCGGCCACCTCGTTGGCCTTGAGCATCGCTTCGCGCTCGCCCGCCGCCGGCCCCGATTGGTCGTGCTCCGGGATCGTCACTCCGTACTTGCGCGCGAGCGAACGCACCGCTTCGGGAAACGTCAGCCCCTCGACGCGCATTATGAAGTTGAACGCGCTGCCGCCGACACCGCATCCAAAACAATGAAAGAACCCGCGCTCGGCATTCACCGAGAACGACGGCGTTTTCTCATTGTGAAACGGACACAGCCCGACGAAGTTGCGCCCCGCCCGGCGCAGGCGCACGTGCGCACCGACAATCTCGACGATGTCGGCGCGCGAACGGACTTCCTCGATCTTGTCGTCGCCGAAACGCCCCATCAGCCGCCCAGCACCCGCCGCAACCGCTCGGGATAATTCGTCATGATGCCGTCAACGCCGCATTCGATGAGCGCGCGCATCCGCGCGTCCGCGTCCACCGTCCAGGTGTACACCTTGAGGCCGCGCTCGTGCGCCGCCTTGCATAGATCGGAGGTCACCATGTCCCAGCGCGGATTGATTGCATGCGCGCGCATCGCCGCCGCGTTCATCATCAAATCGACCGGCTTTTCTTCGGCGAGCAAGCCGACGCGAATGTCGAAGTGCAGCTGCTGAATCTTTTTCAGATAATCCCAATCGAAGCTCGACACGATGCTGTCGCCCAACGCATTGTGCGCCTGCATGATCTGCGCGACCTGATGCTCGAGGCCGCCCGCCTTGAGCTCGATATTGAGCCCGCACTTGCCGCCCGTGACGGCGAACACCTCGTCGAGCGTGGGAATTCGCTCGCCCTTGAACGATCCGCCCTTATACTTCGCGCCCGCGTCCAATCGCTTGAGCTCTTCGAGCGTCAGCTCCGCGACCTCGCCCTTGCCATCCGTGGTGCGCTCGACCGTCTCGTCATGAATCACCACGACGGCGCCTTCGCGGGTCAACTGAACGTCCAGCTCGCACATGTCGGCGCCCGCCTCGATAGCGGCGCGAAATGCGCTCAGGGTGTTTTCGGGAAAGGTACCGCTCGCCCCGCGATGGGCTATGTTCAGCACAGCCCGCCTCCACCAGGTTGGAAGAATTGAAGTCTGACAATGATGCAAGTTTACGCGTTCATCGAGCGCAGGCGCAAACGCCACTGCCCTGCCTTGTCAACAATACTTGCGCGAAGCGGCCCTCGAAAGAAATCCGCGCTGATGCCAGAGTCTAGGCAGGGAAGTATGCAACGCGCATCGGCATCCAGGAGAAGTTACACGCGGGCTAGCTTCCGCACTCACGCGCATCTCGCGGATGAAGCCGCGGGGATTCTCGTGGCGGGCGGCGCCATCGGATGCGCCGTCGCCGGGATGAAGTTGCCGCGGGCGCGCGAGGATAAGACCGTCGCGCTCGAAGCGTACTTCGACCGGATCTCCGCGGCCGAGCTGTCGCGCCTCAAACTCATGATGGAGCAGGCGGGGATGCTGGCTGATGCCGCGCACGACGGCACTGCGGGCGGCGGCGCTCGCAACGGCAGCGTCAGGAGGATCGTCGATCCGGGATGGTCCACGCTTTGGATGAGACGATTCGGGCCGTTTCGCGTCGGGCGGCGAATGCTGATCGTGCCGCCGTGGAAGCGCGAGAACCAGCCCGGCCGAACCACAATCGTGGTCCAGCCGGCGAGGGCGTTCGGCACCGGCCACCATCCCACGACCGCGGGCGCTCTGCGCGCGCTCGAATCGCTGATCGTGGCGCGCGCGCCCAGGTCGATCCTTGACGCCGGCACGGGCTCGGGAGTGTTGGCGATCGCGGCCGCGCTGCTCGGCAAGGGCGAGGGTCTCGAGCCCGAAATAATAGCCATCGATATCGATCCGGCGGTGCTGGAAAACGCGCGTGCCAATGCGCGCCTGAACGGCGTGGAAAAATCGATTCGATTTTCGTCGGTGCCGCTCGCTTCGATTCATCGCCGCTTCGATCTCATCGTGGCCAATATTCTGAGTCACACATTGATCGAGCACGCGCCGCATCTGAAGCGAATCGTCGCGCCCGGCGGACGGTTGATCCTTGGCGGGTTCCTCGCCGACGAGGCGGGCGAAGTACTGAGCCACTACCGGTCGTCGCTGCGATGTCTCAGCCGCAAGACCCATCGCGGCTGGACGACGCTCGTGATGGCGCGAGCGCCACGCTGATGCGCGCTTCCTTGACGCCGCGGCGTTTTTCGATCGCGCGCGCGCCGGACGCGGCCCGCCTCGCGCACGTCGAGGGTGCGGAGTTGCATCACATGCGCACCGTCCTACGGCTGGCCGTCCACGCGCGCGTGGTGTTGCTCGATCCTGCCGGCATCGAGCATCGCGGCGTGATCGATCGTTATGAACGCGGCCGCGCTGTCGTTCGCATCGAATTGTCGTCGCCTGCGCCCGCGCGGACTCGAATCATTTTGTCCGCGGCAATCGTCAAAGGCCCGCGCATGGACTTCGTGGTCGAGAAGGCGGCCGAGTTGGGCGCGTCGGAGCTGTGGCCGATGGTCTGCGCGCGCGGACTGGTCCGTTCGCCGGGCGCGGAACGGCTCGCGCGATGGCGCCGGCTCGCGCTCGCCGCCGCAAAGCAGAGCCAATCCGCAGCCGCGATGGAAGTGCGATCGCCCGTCGGCGTTGACGAGATGATTCGCAGCGTGCCGCCCGCGACGCTCGCCGTAATCTGTGCGCGCGGCGGCGATCCGCTCGGCGCCGTGATTCGACGCGTGCATCCGCCTGCGATATTGATAGCGGTTGGACCGGAAGGCGATTTCGACGGCGACGAGCGCGCGAAAGCCGCGAACGCCGGATTCGTCGCGGCCGGACTTGGGCCTAATCGGCTCAGGAGCGAGACCGCGGGGCTGGCCGCGCTCAGTATAGCGGCGGGGTTACTTCACGATGGGCAAGGGTCAAGCGAAGATGCCGAAACGGAGTAGGACGCTGGCGCGCAGGTTCGCGTTCATCATGGACCCGCTCGAGCGAGTGCTGGCCGACAAGGACACGACGTTCGTGTTCATGCTCGAGGCGCAATTCCGCGGCCACGAGAACTATTTCCTCGGCATCCGCGACCTCTACGCACGCGGCGCAAATGTTATCGCGCGGGCGCGTAGGTGCGAGGTGATGCGCGGCGAGCCTCATCACCGGTTCCTCGACGACGGCGCCGAGTATCCGCTCGAGGCCTTCGACGCGATCTTCATGCGCAAGGATCCGCCCGCCGATGCGCCCTATCTCTACGCCACGATGCTGCTCAGCCTCGCCGACAGCCGCCGCACATTCGTGCTCAACAATCCGGCGGGCCTGCGCGAGGCCAACGAAAAGCTCTACTCGCTGAATTTTCCCGACGCGATCCCGCCGACGCTCGTGACCTACGAAATCCCGCGGCTGCGGGCTTTTCTCGACGAACAGGGCGGCGAGATGATCGTGAAGCCGCTCGACGGACACGGCGGCGAAGGCGTGTTCCTGGTCACGACCAAAGATCGCAACCTCGGCGCGATTCTCGAGACGGTGACGCAGTACGAGTCGCGTCCAATCATGGCGCAGCGCTATCTCGCCGAGGCTCGCAACGGCGACAAGCGGCTGATCGTGCTCGACGGCGAGCCGCTGGGATGCACGCTGCGGGTGCCGCGCGAGGACGAGAATCGCGGCAACATCCACGTCGGCGGCAATTGCGTCAAGGCGTCTGTTACCGCGCGCGATCGCGACATCTGCCGGATGCTGAAGCCGCGCCTCGAGCGCGACGGGCTGTACTTTGTCGGGCTCGACATCATCGGCGACTACCTGACCGAGGTGAACGTGACGAGTCCGACCGGGGTGCAGGAGATCGACCGGCTCGACGGCGCGAACCTGGAAGGCAAGGTGATCGATTTCGTCGAGTCGCGAGTCGCGGCGCTCAAGCGGTGAGAGAGCCGTTGCACCGCGCGGCAATCATCGGTACGTATGAAAGTTCGCTTCACCGCGAACGCATCGAATCACGGTGGGCAGGTAGCTCAGTCGGTAGAGCAAAGGACTGAAAATCCTTGTGTCGAGTGTTCGATTCACTCCCTGCCCACCAGCAAATCAAGCACTTTTCGGCGTCTCGAAATCAATCTATCACGGCTGTGGCTGAACTGTGGCTGGAAAATTGGGAAGATCCCGAGAGGCTCTGAAAATTCTTCCGGAACAAAGACTCCGAAACTCGAACAATCGACGAGGCATCCAAGATGGAACTTGAACAGCTCTTCGAAATCACCGCCGAAGTCGCGCCGCCAATTGTCATTGCGGACACGCCCGACGGTACGCGCGCAATCTTTCACGTCACCGGCGGCAAATTCGAAGGTCCGCGTCTGAAAGGCGCCGTGCTCGCCAGCGGTGGCGATTGGTTCCTGATGCGCGACGGCGTCGGCCTGATCGACGTGCGCCTCGTGCTCGCGACGGACGACGGCGAGAACATTTATATGACCTATACGGGCCGCGCGAAGGTGACTGCGACGGGACTCACCGGAATCGCTACTGCGCCAACTTTCGCCGCCTCGACCAAGGGCAGGTACGCGTGGTTGAACGGCGTTCAGGCATTTGCCGAAGGCGAAGCGATGCCGCCCAGCGGAGTGAAATACAAACTGTACATCCGGAAGTAGCCCTGCGAATCGGAGGGGATCACATTCCCCTCTCACCGATATTCTTCAGCCGAGCGGAATCTCGGCGCTGACGCCCGGGGGAAGATGATCGACGATACCTTCGCCAACGTCCTCCGCGATGGCGCGAACGCCGGCCCGTTGCCGGACCGCAATTTCACCGCTGTGAAATTTCATCGATTTCTACGGCGCGGGAGCGGCCGGCTGATGGTCGGGTTTCACTTGCAGCTTGACGAGGCAGGGCGGGCCGCCGTCGCCGTAGCAGAGATTGCTCACTTCGCCGAGTTTCGGATTGCGGTCGTCGTGGGTGTAGTCGGGACAGATCCAATGACCGCCTTCGCGATAAAGCGCGACCGCGAAATATCGGCCAGCCGCAAGCGTCCCGGACACCGGGTAGCCGCGCGTCGCGATGTCGCGCGAGTTGACGATATCGAAGCCATCGTGCGCCGCGTCAGGCGAGTACTGCATGAAGAACATTCGCCATTGCCGTCCGGGCTGCGCGGTCACCTGGTATTCCATCGAGCGATCGGACGAGAACACCGGCTTGTCGCGGCATAGCCACGGCCGCCCTTCCGCGGCGAAGCCCGAGCTTGCGAACAGCATCGCTATCGCTCCGGCGATCGCGAAGTATCGTCCAATTCTCAAAATTCTCATTGCTTCTTCACTTTTCCCGGCTTGCGATCGCGATGATGCGGCCGACGATCGCGCCGAGGCTCGAGTCCTTGGGCGTGAAAACCGCTTTGACGCCGAGCTCGAGCAAAGCTTTGCGATCGCCCTCGGGGACTATTCCGCCCATCACGACCGGGACGTCGCCCGCGCCGCGACTCTTGAGCAGATCGATTGTCTCGCGCGCGATGGACATGTGCGCGCCCGCGAGGCTCGAGATCGCGAGTACGTCCACGTCTTCCTCGAGCGCCGTCGCGACCATCTGCTCGGGCGTCTGCTTGAATCCCGCGAGCACTACTTCCATCCCGGCTTGCATGCAGGCGTGGGCGAGCAGCTTGATCGCGTTGATGTGTCCGTCGAGGCCCGCCTTGCCGAGCGCGATGCGAATTTTCCGTGTCGCTGGCGCTATCGGCACCTTGAGCGCGCCAACGCTCACGCTGGTTTCAAAAATCGGCGGCGTGTAGCGGCCGCGGCTGATGCGCACGAGCGAATCAGTCCATTCGCCGACGGTGCCGCCGGCGCGGGCGAGGTCGATAGTCGCCTCGATTACGCCGGTGTGGCCGCCGTTTGAGGCGGCGCGTTCAAGAGCCTCGCGCGCTTTGGAAACGGCGGCCTGGTCGCGCGCCGCGCGCCATTTTTTTATCGACTCGATACGCGCTTTTTCCTTGAGCGCCTGCGCCGCGTGATCGGTGTTCTGTCTGGACGGCGGCGTTAGTCCGATTTCGCCGGCGAACGCGTTGACGCCGATTTGCACGATCTCGCCCGACTCGACTTTGCGCTGTCGCTCCGCAAGCTGGCGCGTGAGCTCGCCGCTGACTATTGAAATGGCGCGCGAGTAGCCGGCCTCGCGCAGCCGGATCGCGATTTCACGCGCGCGCGACGCGGTCTCGGCGGTAAGCTTCTCGATCACTTTGCTGCCCTCGAAAATATCGCCGTAGCCCGCGAGGCCGGTCTCATGCATCAGGACTTGCTGCGTGCGCAAGCTCAGCGTCTGCTCGGATTGGTCGGGCAGAGCGAGCGCCTCGCGAAAGCCCGGCAACTGGAGCGCGTTCACGCGCGCGTCCGCCGAGATGACGACCGGGAGCGCCTCGTACGCGATTCGGATGATGTTCACTTCGGGCTGCTGCTCGGTGAGCGTGAGCGAGCGCACCTGGCATCCGGCGCGGAAGGCGACGTCGTCAACGCCGTATTCGGTGGAACAAAGCTCGCGCCAGAGTTTGAAGTACGCGCGAATCTTGCAAATTTCGGGGACCAGCTCGATGCCGCTGTTGATGAAAAACGAAATGCGCCGGACGGTCTGCGCGAACGAGGCGGCGTCGAGCTTGGGGCGGATCGCGTCGAGAATCAGCAGCGCGTTGCCGAAGGCGTAGCCGATTTCCTCGGCCGGACCCGCGCCGCTTTCCATATAGTGGTAACCGCAGCAGTTGATCGGATTCCAGTTCGGCACGCGCTCGACCGCGAATCGAATCAGCTCGGTGGACAGGCGGAACGACAGCTCCGGGTGAAAAATCGAGGTGCCGCGCGCGACGAATTCCTTGAGCAGATCGTTCTGCGTCGTGCCGCGCAGCTCGGCCCACGGCACGCCGTGTTTTTCCGCGACCACCAGGTAAAGCGCCAGGATGAACGGCGCGGTCGCATTGATCGTCATCGACGCGTTGATCGACTGAAGCGGGATCCCGTCGAACAGGCGCTCCATGTCCTGCCAGTGGCAGATCGAAACGCCCGCCTCGCCGACTTCGCCGCGCGCGACTGGAGCGTCAGGGTCGTAGCCGTTTTGCGTGGGCAGATCGAAGGCGATCGAAAGGCCGCGCTGGCCCTGTTTCAGGTTTGCCAGGAAGCGCTCGTTGGCCTGACGCGCGTCGCCGAAGCCCGCGTAGGTCCGGATGATCCACGGTTCGCGAGGCGCGCGAACTTTGTTCTCGCTGTCGGGCATCGCCACAAGGTTAGTTGTCGAAGCGCCCGGATTCCAGCCGCTATTCGGCGGCCGGCGATCGATGCCGATGCGCCGCGCGGGGCGTGGTTTCATTTTCGCGAAGGCGGCCAAGCTCGGCCGCGATGCAATCGATCAGCTCGATTCCGGAAAGGCCGCCGTGCTCGGCGATCGCGAGCACCGCAGTGCCGGTCTCGTTGCGGATTCGCTCGATCGCCTCGCGCGCTTCCGCCGCGCGATTCAGCTCCGACTTTGCGAGCGCGGCCAAATGCTCGAGATCCCTTTTGCGCAGATGGGGTCCGCGGCGATTGCTCAGCGCCGAGATGTCGCCGGCATCGAACCCGGATGGCGGGGTACGATTGAACAGCACAGCCGCCGGAGCCAGATGAATGCGGCTCAAATTGGCGTGAGTCTCGATAGTTTCGGCTATCGAAAGACTGTCGGCGGTCGTGACCTGGACGATTGCGCAGTTGCGCCGGTCGCGTATCATCCGCGCGATGTTGCTCGCTTCCTTGCCGACGATGCTGTCGCCGAACGTCGCGCGCGCCGCGGTCGGCATGTTGAGCAGGCTCATCGCCTGGCCGCTGGCGGGTGCATCGACAATTATCAGGCTGCGGGCGGACGCTTTGGGGTCGGTTCGCCCGGCTTCGTAATAGATCTTGCCGAGCATCATCAGTTCGCGCAGCCCCGGCGCAGCTTGAACGAAAAATTGATAGAGCCGGCTGGCGAAGACCGCCTTGAGCAGCATCCGGCCCGGCACTACGAGTCGAAGATATTCCTCGAGCGCGGCGCGGCCGTCGAGCGTCATGAGCGCGAGCTTCGGCGCGACTTCGGTGGGTGCGAATGACGGTGCGATGCCAAAGGTCGCGGCCAGCGGCGCGCGCGCGTCGCATTCCATGACCAGCGCACGCGCGCCCGAGCCTGCCGCGAGCTTGGCGATCGCGGCGCTCAGCGTCGATTTGCCGACCCCGCCCTTGCCGAGCACGATCAGCACGCGTCGGGCGAGGATTTCGTTTAGCATTTAGGCGAGCGAGTCGCAGTTACCAGCGGATCAGATTTGCTCCCCAGGTGAGCCCGCCGCCGCACGCATTCAGCATCACGATGCTGCCGTCGTGAATTCGCCCTTGCTCGATCGCCTCGTCGAGCGCGATTGGCACGGACGCGGCGGAGGTGTTGCCGTAGCGATCGATATTGGTGAAGACTTTTTCCGGCGGCATCCCGAGCCGCTCGGCGACTGCGGAAATAATTCGCTGGTTGGCCTGATGCGGCACGAACAGGTCAACCTCTTCGAGCTTCACGCCGGCGCGGTCGGCCACCAGCCGGCTGACTTCTTCCATGCTCTTGACGGCGATTTTGAAGAGCTCCGGGCCTTTCATCTGAATCGCGTCATCGGCGCATCGCCGAACTTCCGAATCGACGGTGCTGCGCGTTCCGGTCGATCGGACCGAGAGCAGTTTCCAATGCTCGCCGGCGGAGCGCAGCAGGCTGGACAGCACTCCCCGATTTCCAGGCTCGGTGACCATCACGCACGCGCCCGCGCCGTCGCCAAACAGTACGGCGGTTCGGCGATCGTTCCAATCGACCATCGTGGAGAGCGCGTCGGCGCCGACCACGAGTACGCGCTTGAAATCGCCGGCGCGCATCTGTGCGTCCGCCACTTGAAGCGCATACACGAAACCCGAGCACGCGGCGGCGACGTCGAAGGCCGGTATCGTCGAGATGCCCAAGCCGTACTGAATCTGGCATGCGAACGACGGGAACGCGTATTCCGAGGAAACCGTGCCGACGATGATCGCGTCGAGATCAGCGGGCTCGAGGCCGGCGCGATCCAGCGCAATGCGGCTGGCGTCGGTCGCGATTTGCGCCAGCGACTCACCCTGGCGCATCGCATAGCGATTGCCGATTCCGGTGCGCGATCGGATCCATTCGTCAGAGGTGTCCATGTACCGCTCGAGATCCTTGTTGGTCAGCGCGGTGCGCGGGACGGCTCGTCCGGTGGCGACAATTCTTGAGCCCATGATGGAACCGGTCAGCTCTGGTTGCCGGGCCTGAAGGCCAGCGTCGTGTTGGTGCCGCCGAACCCGAACGAGTTGTTGAGCGCGATGCGAATCTTCGCGGGGCGCGCATGGTTGGGCACGTAATCGAGGTCGCATTCGGGGTCGGGAACTTCCTGGTTGATGGTCGGCGGCATCATCCCCCGATCGATGGCGAGCACCGTGTACACCGACTCGATCGCGCCGGCCGCGCCCAGCGTGTGCCCGGTCATCGACTTGGTCGAGCTGATCGCAAGTTTCGCGGCGCGCTCGCCGAAGACGCGCTTGACGGCTTGAGTCTCGGCAACGTCGCCTTGCTCGGTCGAAGTGCCGTGCGCGTTGATGTAATCGACTTCGTTGGGATCGAGATCGCTGTCCTCGAGGCACATCCGCATGCACTTGGCGGCGCCGCGTCCCTCCGGCGCGGGA
>Ga0074044_10005593_pt1 | contig 10220 bp, 8 predicted proteins | sample BogForMeECP23OM1_FD_94443 | JGI IMG/M metagenome (GOLD analysis project Ga0074044, IMG submission 94443) | Bog forest soil microbial communities from Calvert Island, British Columbia, Canada - Bog Forest MetaG ECP23OM1 | ecosystem: Environmental > Terrestrial > Soil > Wetlands ...
GACACCATCTGCGAAATGCTCAATCGCGGCGTGACTCCGATGGTCCCATCGCAGGGAAGCGTGGGAGCGAGCGGCGATCTAGCCCCGCTGGCGCACCTGGCCCTGGCATTGATCGGTGAAGGCGAGTGCTTTGACGAACGAGGTGCGCGCGTCGCGAGTGCTGAAGCGTTAAAGTGCGCACAAATTAAGCCGTTGGTGCTGGAAGCGAAAGAAGCGGTGTCGCTCATCAATGGCACCCAAGCCATGCTTGCCGTCGGCACTTTGATGCTGCTCGCCGCCGAGACGCTGGTCGACACCGCTGATGTCATCGGAGCGATGGCGTGCGATGCGCTTCAGGGAACCAACGTGGCCTTCGATGAGCGCATTCAAAAAGCTCGTCCCCATGCCGGACAAATCAAAACGGCAGCAAATCTGCGCCGTCTGCTCGAACAGAGCGAGATCAACGAATCGCACCGCGATTGCGGCCGCGTGCAGGATGCCTATTCCTTGCGCTGTATCCCGCAGGTGCATGGCGCGGTCCGCGACACGCTCGCCCATTGCCGCGTCGTGTTTGAGACCGAAATGAACTCGGCCGTAGATAATCCGCTCGTATTCGTGAAGAATCCGAAGGCCATGGACGGCGAGGGCGACGTCATCTCCGGCGGAAATTTTCACGGCCAGCCCCTCGCGTTCGCCCTCGACTTTCTCGCAATTGCTTTGAGTGCGCTGGCCGGCATCAGCGAGCGGCGACTGGAGCGTATGGTGAATCCCGCGCTCAGTGAAGGTCTGCCGCCATTCCTGGCGCCGGGCGCGGGAATGAATTCGGGCTTCATGATGCCGCAAGTGACGGCGGCCGCGCTGGTCAGTGAGAACAAGGTGCTGGCGCATCCCGCCTCGGTCGATTCGATTACAACTTCTGGAAATAAAGAAGACTTCGTCTCCATGGGTATGACTGCGGCCAACAAGCTCAAGAAAGTAGTGGAAAACACGCGTAACACGCTGGCGATCGAGGCCATGGCGGCGGCACAGGCGATTGACTTCCTCGCGCCGCTCAAGACTTCGAAGCCTTTGCAGCAGGCGCACGCGGCGATCCGGTCTGTGTGCGCGACCATGGATAAGGACCGCGTGATGTACCAGGATTTCGCGCGCATCGCGGAATTGATCGCCAGCGGCAAGGTGGCGGAGGTAGTGCGATGAGCCAGCCTGGAATCCGGCTCTGCGGAACGTCAATGTGTTTCGCGTGAAACACTCCTGAAACGTAAATCTTTGAGTCCAGGCCAGTGATATGAAACCGCTGACACGAAACCTTTTGTAAAACGACAACCCCAGGCACGAAGCCTTCCCCAACACAGAACCCCTGAGAGTCGACCGGCACCAACAAGTACACCCCGGCGGAAGTGGCCGGAGTCACAGGATCATTCGTCGACGCGATCTGGGACTACCCCTGGATCCAAGACACTCCGATTGTCATTACATTCGGCACCGATTCCGGCCTAAAGACGGAAAATGACACCCGCCGTACTTGAGAATTACCCTGCCATCTCCTGGGTGGCAGGGTTTCTTCTTGTAGGAATCGTTCGACGCGGCTGGAGAAGTTCCGGCCAGATGCGTCCAGTTGCGCTCTACGCTTTGCCCGCCAGGCCCAACTCTTTAGCAATCGTCTTCATGGCCGCGATGCAGAAAGCGATGTGCTCTTCCAGATCCAAGCCGAGATCGGCAGCGCCTTCGATGATGTCTTCGCGGTGAACGTTGCGGGCGAACGCTTTGTCCTTCATTTTCTTCCGGACGGATGGGGCTTCGACTTCAGCCAGCGACTTTCCCGGCTTGACGAGGGCGCAGGCAGTGATGAAGCCGGCGAGCTCATCGCAGGCGAACATGGTCTTCTCCAGCGGCGAGACGCGCGCGACGCCGGTGTACTGGGCGTGCGACATGATCGCGCGGCGCACTTCTTCGGAGTAGCCTCGCTCCTTCAAAATCTCGGAGCCTTTGTAGGGATGGTCCTCCGCGCTCGGATATTTCTCGTAGTCGAAGTCGTGGAGAAGCCCGACCATGCCCCACAATTCTTCGTCGGTTCCGGCTTTGCGGGCATAAGCGCGCAGGCAAGCCTCGACCGCGAGCGCATGTTTCCGAAGACTTTCCGATTGGGTGAACTCAGTTAGTAAACACCATGCCGTTTCGCGTTGATTCATGGTTTGTACCTGTTTTCTGCCGATTCTTGCCTCTGGATTATGCTTCTGTCCGATAAATGCTTTGTTTTCTCCTACTTTTGTCTTGACTTTCACCGGTCCAATGCAGCAGATTACACGCTAGTTGGCTTTGAGAGTAGCCCCCGCTCTGGCACTCGCAAAACCTGAATGGCTACCACATTAACCCCCGTGGACTCACGGGAAGTTGTACGCTGCGACCATTGTCTTCTAGTGCAATTCCGCACATCTAACAGCCTCTGCCGCCGTTGCCACCTGTCATTGGATGAGGACGAGGCGCAGATGGCCGCGATGACCCCGGTGCCCGAAGCGGTGCCGATCAACATTCATTCTAACGGCCGCGGGCATCTGAAGCTGGCCTACTCGATCCGATCGCTGCGCCTGCGCAATGGCTTGAGCCAGCGGCAACTGGCACTACGCATGGCCGTGCCGCGGACCTACGTGTCGAAAATCGAAAACGAGAAAGCCACGCCGACCCTCTCCTCGCTGGAGCGACTGGCCAAAGCGCTCGAAGTCAGCGTGCCCGACCTGCTCTCCGGCGGAGAACGGAACCGGCAGGAAGAAGTCCGCGAGTTGATGGAAGATCAGTTCGTGGCTGAGGTTATGCCATATCTGTCACAGCTCAACGGAATGCAGATGTCCAGCATTCTGGCGCAGGTGCGGGACTTGACCGTGCGGCCAAGACGGAGTGCATAGGCAGTAGCCGCGGCCGGCCACGTCTCAACGAAAAGTTTATCCGGGCACACAACCAACTGGACAGCCGGGGCCTTCGGGCTCCGGCTTTTTTTGCGTTCCGAGGTATCCTGATTACGTTGCGCCATTCTCCACACTCTATGGCATCCAGCCCTCCGCTTCTTTCCGCGCGGGAAATCGCGGCGCAGATCCGCCGCAAAGAAGTTTCGCCCGTGGAGGTGGCGCGCGCTCACCTCGATCGCATCGAACGCCTGAATCCCACACTGAACGCGTTCGTCGATTACCAGCCGGAAGCTGTGCTGGCCCAGGCGCGGGAGGCGGAGAAGGCGATTCGGCGCGGAGACGAACTTGGGCCGCTGCATGGGGTGCCTGTCTCCATCAAGTCTTCAATTGATGTTGCCGGACATCTCTGTGAAGCCGGGTCGCGTCTGCGCGCCGGATACATCGCTGTTGCCGATGCACCCTTGGTCGTACGCCTGCGTGCCGCCGGGGCCGTGATCCTCGGTGTCACTAACACGCCCGAACTGCTTATGGCCTGGGAAACGGACAACCTTCTTTATGGCCGCACCAATAATCCGTGGGATGTAACCCGCACTGCCGGCGGATCGAGCGGTGGAGAGGCCGCCGCCATCGCTGCGGGACTTTCCGCTGGCGGCGTGGGCAGCGACGGCGGCGGTTCGATCCGCGTACCCGCGCACTTCTGCGGCATCTGCGGTCTAAAGCCCACTCCCGGACGCATTCCCTCAACCGGACACTTTCCGAAATCCGGGGGCCCCTTTGCCCTGATCGGTGTGGTCGGGCCCATGGCACGCACCGTAGAAGACGTGCGGACCCTGTTTGAGGTCATGGCAGGCTGGGACGACGGAGACCCTTGTGCGGCGCCGGTCGAGGTGCGCGAGATTCATGAAAAGGTGGTCGAGGCCATCCCCATCGGGTTCTTCGAAGACGATGGACGAACTCCGGTCACGGAAGAAACCAGGTCGGCGGTGAATCATGCAGCGTCTCTTTTGTCGGGTTGCGGATTTCATGTGGAGCCGCTTCGTCCCGAAGGACTCGAACCAGCGCGTCGACTATGGTGGGAATTCTTCGGCACCGCTGGAGGGATGATTCTCGGACCCATCTTGCGCGGCCGCGAGTCCGACCTGAGCCCGATTCTGCGCGAGTTCCAGGCCTGGACCAACGCTGCGCCCGCGCACACTGGCGAGTCGCTGCTCGCTGCATGGCTGGGACGCGATGCGGTGCGCGAGGAAGTCCTCCTGCAGATGCGGAAGTATCCCGTGCTGATTTGCCCGACCGCCGCTATTCCCGCTTTCCATCACGGCGAACGGGAGTGGCAGGTGGAGGGGAAGACGGTAAAGTATCTCGACGCCTGGAGCTATTGCGAGTGGTTTAACCTGCTGGGTTTTCCTGCCGCGGTTGTCCCGATGGGCTATTCGGAGCAGGGTTTGCCGATCGGTGTGCAGATCGTCGGAAGGCCGTGGGAAGAGGAAGTTGTGCTCGCGGTCGCCGCAAAACTCGAAAAGGAGAGCGGTCCCTGGCCCGCACCTCCACTGGCGGAGTAATCCTGAGTTGCCCGCAAGGCCACGTGCACCCAAGGCCGGTTTTTATCCTTTCTGTGCAAACAAATTCAACCATGAGCCTGGAGACCTCGCCGCAAGCGATTTTTGCTTGGCCTTTTCGTGAAACCCGTATATAAACCAGGGAAGCTTGTAGGGTTCCCGCAGGTCCCGCCCACGCCCCAGGGGATATTGACCAAAATGGAGTACGCGTCTTCGATCTGCACCTTGCCGCTGTCAAGAGGCGCGGAGAGGTTGAATCAGCGAATGTTGGATACAAGGAATCTTGCGCCGACTTTGCGGAGAAGATAACGCCGCGGGACTACGCCACATCGTCACTCGTCCCCAAGTAAATTTCACGAGGAGAAATCAATGGTTCGCCTAGGAACTGTGGTTCGAACTCTCATCCTGTGTGGTGTGGCACTGACCACGCTGGCCTTTGCCAAAACTGACAAGAGCAAGACCATCGTGACTTACCCGTCCGCCTTTGGAGTTTCGCAGCCCGTCTCGGATCTCCCGATCGATATGTCGATCTTCCCCGGCCGGGAAATGCCTGAACCCCGGCCTGGTCCATTGCGGACGAACGCCACGCCGGTTCCCGGGCTACAGGAAGACCCAGTGCTGCAGAAGGAAACCAGACCTTTGGTCTCGGCAACCCCAGGGATTGATTTCGACGGCATTCCTTCGCCGGGCTATGTGCCTTCGGATTCCAACATGGCAGTTGGCCCCAATCACATCGTGGAGACCGTGAACGTGCAATTTGCGGTCTACGACAAGAGCGGCGCAATTCTGGCGGGTCCAACCAACATCTTCAGCTTATTCACTCCGCTCAGCGGCGACTGTGCTAACGGCACCGATGGCGATCCCATCGTGCTCTACGACCGCCAGGCCGACCGCTGGCTGATGACCATGATCGGGACTAGCAGCGGCAACACTTTTTCGGAATGCGTCGCCGTGTCCAAGACCAACGATCCAACCGGCGCATATTATGTGTACGGTTATTCCTTTGGCGCGAATCTGAACGACTATGACAAGCTGAGCGTTTGGCCCACCGCCAGCAACAGCGCCTACTTGGCTACCTACAATATCTTTGGTCCATCAAGTTTCCTCGGTGCCGACCTCTGCGGTCTCGACCGCACCAAGATGCTGGCTGGCAACCCGTCGGCAGCCCAGCTTTGCAAGCTGACTCCCAATTCCGAAGGCAGCTATCTGCCCTCCGATAACGATGGCCCCACTCCTCCCACCGATGGCACGCCCGGACTGTTCATCACCTGGCAGAACAACAATCCCGGCCAGTTGTACCTCCGCCAGCTCACTCTGGACTTTGCGACGGCCACGGCCACTCTTTCTTCCCCGGTGACCATCAACGTGGCGAACGACAACCTCGCCTGCGGTACCGGTGGCAATTGCGTTCCACAGCTGGGAACCACCCAAACCCTGGACACGCTCGGCGACCGATTGATGTACCGCTTTGCCATCCGGCACTTCGCCGATCATGATCGGGCGGTGGTAAACCACGCTGTCGCTAACGGCAGCCAGGTTGCGGTCCGCTGGTATGAGATTTATGACCCAGCCGGCAGCGTCACGCTCGATCAGCAGGGAACTTTTGCCCCGGATGCAACCTATCGCTGGATGGCAAGCATGGCCGAGGATCAGACTGCCAATATCGGGCTTGGATACAGCGCATCCAGCAGCACCATCCATCCCGGCATTCGCTTCACCGGCCGTGTGCCCAGCGATCCTTTAGGCACCATGGAGACCGAAGCCAGCATCGTCGTAGGCACTGGATCACAGACCCCCTCCCCGAGTGCTGGAAACCGTTGGGGCGACTACACCGCCATGGTCGTTGACCCCGCCGACGACTGCACCTTCTGGTACGTGGACCAGTACGAGAAGGCCAATGGCGTCTTCAACTGGAGCACGAACATCGGCTCTTTCGCATTCACCACTTGTTCGGGTACTCCGGACTTCAGTCTGACCGCTTCGCCGAACTCTGTAGCCATTACCCAAGGGAGTCAAGGGACGAGCACAATCACAGTCGTTCCCGTGGACGGTTTTACCGGCAGCGTGACCTTGAGCGACACCGGTCTGCCCACCGGAGTGACGGGGACGTTCACACCGAATCCGACAACCTCAAACAGCACCTTGACCTTCGCAGCTAGCGCCACTGCTGCCACCGGGACGAACACGGTGACCATCACGGGCACGTCGGGCAGCCTGACTCATCAAACCACCGTGAGCCTGACCGTGAACGCTAGCACCAGCCCGGTCGTCACCCTGACGCCGACCGCACTTACCTGGGGCGGCGTCGTACTCGGCACGACCTCTTCTGGGAAGACTGTCACTGTCAAGAACACCGGCACCGCGACGCTGAACATCAGCAACATCGCGATCAGCGGTGATTTTGCTCAGGTGACGTCACCGACCCCCTGCGGCAGCACGCTGGCCGTAGGAAAAAGTTGCAAAATCAAGGTTACCTTTACTCCCACCCAGCTCGGCGCGCGCAGCGAAAACATTACGATTACGGACGACGCTCCGAACAGTCCACAGATGGTGCCCCTGTCGGGAACAGGCGTTCCTCCGGCAACGTTGACGCCCGCCGCCGCAACCTACGCGGCGCAGAAAGTCGGGACGACCAGTGCAGCGAAGGTGTTTACTCTTGCCAACAAACAGAGCGTTGCGCTTGACAATATCGTGATCTCGCCGAGCGGGGACTTCAGTGTCTCCACGACGACGACGACCTGCACGACAAGGCTGGCCGCCAAGTCCACGTGCAAGATCAGCGTGGTGTTCACGCCGACAGCCACGGGGACGACGACGGGTTCGTTGAGCGTAAGCGATAGCGCCAGCAACAGCCCACAGACTTCAACCCTGACCGGCACCGGGAAGTGAGAAATCTGCTGCTGTGAATCCAGCCCCGCAGAGATGCGGGGCTTTTTCTTGCCGCACCGCCTTCCGATCAGGAAGACGAGCGTCCCAAGGCTCCGTTCCCGCCCGGCGGCGGCAATTCGTGTAAGATTCTAGTGGCGAGTACAGTGCATCGCTTCTGCGCGGGTCGATCCGTCCGGACACCGATTCAAGATGGTCCGGCTTTGGTTGGTTATCCAACGTCGATACCGCGCTTCTTGATACTCCCCAATTACCAGGTAGAACCGCAGCCTTCGGGTTGGCGGCACATTCCTGTCAGGAGAAAGACTGCATGGCGAAAATTGCAAAGACGGCCGACCGGAAAAAGGTCATGGATACCACGAAATCAACCAACTGCCCCAAGTGCGGCAAGGAAACCCGCATCGTCAAGCGCATGAAAGATCGCGAGCGTGGCGTGCCCGGCGGGATCTACATTTCCTGCTCTGCCTGCGAGTTTTTTGAGAAGTTGTGACGGATAGACTCCGGTTCTCGTTTCCCCTCGTAGCGGCCTTGCTTCAACCATAGCCGGACTTCATCTTCCACGGAAAACCTCTCCGGGGGTTGCCCCGAAAACTTTGACTCTAGGGAAAAGGCGTGCGCGTCCAGAGGAACGGTGACGTGAGATTTCGTGTTCGCGAAGCTGCGAACCAGCAGTTCCGTGCAATGCTCCAGGCCCAGCACTTGAAACTGAACCGCGTGGACGAGCGCATGAAACAGACGTCTCTCCGTCAGTTTCTCGCTGAAGACGACCACATCGAGAAAGGTCATCGAGGCCATATGCGCGAACTCGGGCAAGTTCTCGAAACCCATCGCTTTCGCTTCCTGCTGAAAAGGTAAATTGGGCATGCGCTTTCCGTTGAGTTCAACCACCCGCACCTGGTCGAGCAAGGATGCCGGGAAGTAGGATTGCAGGACGGTCTTGTGTGGCTCGGAAAGTGGTACGGCCGAAGTCAGGTAGTGCTCGCGCTGCTGCTGCAAGTAGGTGGAGACGCGATCGATGACTTCACGCACCTGCTTTTCGCTGGGACCAGGGGCGGGCGTGGCGCTCGCCTCTTCCTTCCGGATCTTCTCCAGGATGGAAGCGTAGTACTCGCTCAGAGCGTTGGCGGTCTGGACGGACTTCCGGAGCACGTCACGCTCGCCGTAGCGGGCGAGATCTTCGACAGAAAAACGCAGACGGAGCTGGTGGGTAGCGCAATGGGCGCTCAGCAACTCCAATTGGGCATGTTGCAATTCCGAATTCATTTGTGCAATAGCGGCACGATCTTCCGCTTTATCCCATGAATACATCTGGCAAACTCCTGAAGTTTTAGCAGTGCTGCAAGGAAGGGACCCCGACTGCAATTATCCTAAAAGCATATCGTGTTACGTTTACAGTGTCAACATAATAAAAAAACCCCACACAGCCAGGGGGGAATATGGAAATGTGGGGGGAGTGGGAGGGCTTCCGGGAATCCAACTATACCGAATTATATGTACGCTGTAAACATAATTCTGTCCCCCGTCGTGCAGGACTGGTAGTATGCCCGTGGAGGCAAGAATGCCGCGACCGCCTGACCCTGGTTTGGAAGACCGTATCCTGAACGCGGCGCACAAGCTATGGAAGAAAGATGGTTCAAGAGCGCTCACCCTGAGAGCGGTAGCGCGGGCCGCGAACACCAACACACCCGCGGTGTACCGGCGTTTTCGCAACCGGCAAGACATTGTGCGCGCTTTGATCCGCCGTACCCAGCAGGAATTCGGCAGCATCCTGCAACCCTGCCCTTCTGTCGAAGAAGCGGTTGCGGCTTACCTGCGGTACGCCTTGAGTCATCCTCATGAATACGACCTCTTTTACCAATACCTCCATGAACTTTCCGGCCCGGCCCGGACTGGACGCGCGCCTTCCTTAAAGGAATTGAGACCAAATTTCGCGCTGATGGAAAGGAAGTTGTCAGAACAACGGGGTGGAGCACCGGAGGATAACAGGCGGCTGGGGCTCGCTCTGTGGGCATTGGCACACGGAACCATCACGCTCCTGCTCTCGAAAGCGGTTCCAACCGGACAGGAGGCGGCACTGCGATCTGGTTTCACCGCAGCGGTGAGGGCATTGCTCCGCGACACCTCCCGGTCGTCGGTTCGGAAGAAATGAAGCGATGCGCGCAGGCAACGCGCGGAGTGGTCTTTCTGAGAACCGGGAACTGTTTACCCGATCTGTCCCAGAATGGCCCGCGCTTCCGCAGCCGGGTCGGAGGCTTCGGTGATCGGGCGCCCTACAACGATGTGCGAGGCGCCCGCGGCAATCGCTTCCGCCGGGGTAACGACGCGCACCTGATCGGCATGTCCGCTGCCCGCAGGGCGCACCCCGGGCGTCACAATCGCGAAGTTGCGCCCAAACTCCTGGCGCAGAGCGGCTGCTTCCTGCGCCGAAGCCACCACTCCCTTGCATCCATTCGAAAGCGCCAGCGCGGTCAGCCGCAGGACTTGATCCAGCACCCCTCCGCGCAGGCCAATCTTGCCCAGTTCGACGTCATCCAGGCTGGTCAGCACCGTGACCGCCAGCACCAGCAAATCGGGCTTAGTGGCTTGCGCGGCCTCGACCGCGGCTCGCAACATCCTGCCGCCTCCCGAGGCATGCACGGTCAGCATACTCACGCCCAGTCGAGCCGCCTCCTGGACAGCTGCTGCCACGGTGTTTGGGATGTCGTGATACTTGAGGTCGAGAAAGACGCGGTGTCCAGCACCCACCAATTCCCGGACCATCGCTGGACCTTCGGCAGTGTAGAGTTGCATGCCGACTTTATACGCGTGGGCAGAGTCACCGACGGCCGCCACGATCTTCCGGGCGGCCGCGGCCGTAGATACATCCAAGGCAACGATCAGACGCTGGCGCGGGTCCATA
>Ga0074044_10005594_pt1 | contig 10220 bp, 9 predicted proteins | sample BogForMeECP23OM1_FD_94443 | JGI IMG/M metagenome (GOLD analysis project Ga0074044, IMG submission 94443) | Bog forest soil microbial communities from Calvert Island, British Columbia, Canada - Bog Forest MetaG ECP23OM1 | ecosystem: Environmental > Terrestrial > Soil > Wetlands ...
AGCTCGCGCAGCGTGGTCCAAAGGGTTTCCGACGAGGGGGCCATGGGCGCCACCAGGCGCTCGGTGCGGAACTCGATCTCCGCATCAATCAGGAAGAAATGCCAGGCCAGGCAGGCGGCGAGCTTCACGCCGCGTTCGAATCTCTCGAGCTGCTCGGGAGAGGGCGGGCCGCCGGGCGCCGCGGGAAACACCAGGGGATCGAACACCAGCACGACCTGGCGTTCATCCTCGCGCGCGTACTCGCGGACCTTCAGCTCGCCGGTGCGCGCCGTGGCTTTCCAATCCACGTGGCGGGCGCTGTCGGCGTTCTGGTAGTCGCGGATGGCATAGAGGTCGTGACCGCGGCCGCGGTGCATGCTCTCTATTTCTCCGCTGACCATAGGCAGGATCTCATAGAACTCTTCCGTCTGCTCCACGGGAGGGTAGACCAGGGCTTCCACCGGGGAATCCACCTTGCGCCATTTCTCGAGAAAGCCGAAAGGGAAACGCGTCTGCAAAATAAAGGCGTCCTGGCGGTAGATGCCGCGGCGGGGAAACAGCAGCTCGACGCGCTGGCGCGCCTGGGAATTCCGCGGGACATAGGGGAAGTACACGGGTTCGCGAAACACCGGCTGGCCGGCTTTTTTCGGATCCGGCGCCACGCGGAGAGAAAACGACGGCAGGGTCTCCTTGCGGTTGTGCAGGGTGAGCACGGCCAGCGCAGGCTGCCCGGCAAAAATCTGATCGGGCAGCTCGATTTCCAGATCGTTGCCGGTGAGCACGATGGTGGAAAGCACGCCGCTCATCAGGATGCCGGCAAGGAGGGCGGAAAGGATGAGGAAGAGAAGATTGTTTCCGGTGTTGAGGGCGGCGAGACCCAGCAGGACCACGCCGGTGAAGTACACCCAGCCCTCGCGGGTGAGCCGGAAGCGGATCTCCACGGCCAGCCAGCGCAGGGCGGTGCGCCGCGCGAGCGCCGGGACGATCTTTACGCCCACCCATCCCGCGATGAGGAGCGAAAGCGCGGCCATCACCGCGGCCAGCCTGATCTCGCCCATCTCCCGCGCGACCGCGGAGTAAAGTGCCAGGAGCAAGGCCAGGCCCAACGCCGCCATCCCCAGGCCGAAGGATCTCCACCCGGTCCGGTCTACGTGGGCCCACCAGCGCGAAATGGAGAACGAAGCCATCCGAAGTCACGCGTTGCTAGATTATGTTGCGCTCATCCAAAGTTATTACTACTTTTCCCCGAGCGTGTCCTTCTTCCAGATACCGGATAGCCTCAGGGACCTCAGTCAACCTGTAAAGCCTGTCGAGGACCGGCGTTACCTTTCCGGCTGCCAGGAGCTCGCCCAGGATGGTCAGGTCCTCTTTCGTCACTTTCGCGATAAACATGACGAACTTCTGACTCACGAGCCGTGACAACACAGGCGCTGCGATCGCACGACGCAGAAAGACCCCGAGTTTTTTGGGCGCTCCGGCGATGACGCATATGCCTTTGGGATTCAAGACGCGCCGGCACGCTGACAACGAATGGTTCCCAACGCAGTCGAGAATCAGGTCGTAACGTGGCCCGCTTCGGGTGAAATCCTCTTGCGTGTAGTCAATCACGTGATCGGCGCCGACGGAGCGGACCAAGTCGACATTCCTGGTACTGCAGACGCCGGTCACATTCGCGCCCAGCCACTTGGCAATCTGCACAGCGAACGTACCCACGCCTCCGGCCGCACCGTTGATCAAGACCTTCTGCCCCGGCTGAATCCGTCCCTTATCCCGAAGACCCTGCAATGCGGTGAGTGCCGCCACAGGTACGGAAGCCGCTTGCTCAAACGACACGTTATTGGGCGTCGTGGCCAATGCTGATTCGGAAGCGCAGGCAAACTCCGCAAAGGCCGCATGGCAGCAGCCGAACACCTCGTCGCCTGGTTTGAACCGGGTTACGTTCCTGCCAACCGCTTCAACCTGGCCGGCCACGTCCCGCCCCGGTCGCCCGGGTTGTGTGATGCTTGGTTTGGGCAGCCGGAGCAGTATTCGAAAGTTGCGCGGCACGCCTCTCAGCAAGCGCCAGTCAAGTGGATTGACGGAAGCCGCGCGAACTTTTATCAAGACTTCGTTGTCCTTGGGAACCGGCTTCTCGACGTTCGTGATTTGGAGAACCTCCGGAGGTCCGTATCGGGTATAGACGGCAGCTTTCATTGGCGTTCCTGCGCGGCGCTGGCCTGTTCCTTCCATCGTTGAAAGTTCACGTCCAGCGCAGCCGTTCCCACGCCAAACGATTTCCACCCAGTCCGGTCTACCCGGGCCCACCAGCGCGAAATGAAAAATGAGGCCATCAGAGAATAGAAGCAGGTCCCTCACCCGCAGGAGCAGGTTCGGGATGACAGTGTGGGTGCTTTGTCAGCATCCTCTTAGAGGGGGACGCGGGTGGAATCGAGGATTTCCTGGAGGATGGCTTCCGTTTGTTCCGATTTGCGCAGGGTGGAGACGTAGCGGGAATTCAGAACAATGCGGTGCGCGAAGACGGGAATCACCAGGCGTTTCACGTCGTCGGGCACCAGGTAGTCGCGCCCGTCCAGGAAGGCGCGGGCCTGGGCCGCGCGATGGAGCATCACGGATCCGCGAGGGCTTACGCCGAGCAGGATGCGCTCGTCGGAGCGGGTGCGCTCGACGATGGCCAGGGCGTAGTCGAGCAGGGCCTCTTCCGCGCGCACGCGGGTGACCGCTTCCTGCATGCGCGACACGTCGGACGCATCCATCACCGCGGCGCCCATGGCGTCGAGCGCGGAGGCGCCGTCGCGGCGCATGATTTCCTTCTCGCTCGAGCGCGCGGGATAGCCCATGCGGATGCGGAGGAGAAAGCGGTCGAGCTGCGACTCCGGCAAGGGATAGGTGCCGTGATGCTCGACGGGATTCTGGGTGGCCAGGACGAAAAACGGCTGGGGGAGCGGGTGCGTCTTGCTGTCCACGGTCACCTGGGCCTCGTTCATGGCCTCGAGCAGCGCCGACTGGGTTTTGGGCGTAGTGCGATTGATTTCGTCCGCCAGGACGAGGTTGGCGAAGATGGGGCCGGGCTTGAACTCGAACTCCTGGGTGCCCGGCACGTAGATGCTGGTGCCGATCACGTCGCTGGGCAGCAGGTCGGAAGTAAACTGGATGCGCTGGAAGGAGCAGCGGAACGAGCGGGCGAGCGCCTGGGCCAGCGTGGTTTTCCCCACGCCAGGCACGTCTTCAATCAGCAGGTGGCCGCGAGCCAGCAGGGCGACGAGGGCCAGCTCGATGGCTTCGTCTTTACCGCGCACGACGCGGGCCATGGCGGCGCGCAGTTCGCTGAGTTGCGTGGAGGCTGTTGCCTGGGTCATGAGTTGAAAATCCGCGTCCCTTCTGCTACAAACGCTTGGATGCACGTGTTCCGGCGGGCGATTAGCTCAGTTGGTTAGAGCGTTCCCCTCACACGGGAGAGGTCCAAGGTTCGAGCCCTTGATCGCCCACCATCATATGGTTTCCGCCGGCAAAAATCCCGGAGAACCGTTGAGCGCTTTCTCTGGCGCCACTTTCTCCAAGCAACCTTTGAGAAGTCTGCTTCTTTGCGGCGGCTCGCCGGTTCTTCAGTCCCTGTCCTCTCGATGGCAACCGAACCACGTTCTCCCACAGTTTAGCGGAATCTCGAAATGACCACCATCCTGCGCTTCCTGTTGATTTTTACATTAGGCACCTGGGTGGGCGCGGGGCTGTTCGTGACCATCGTGGTGGCGCAGGGGGCGTTCCGCCTGCTCCCCACGCCCGACCTGGCCGGGGCGGTGGTGGGCTACACGCTCACGCGGCTGCACCTGATGGGCCTGGTGGCGGGAATCGTTTTTCTGCTGGCCACGGCCGCGCTAGGCAGCGCCGCGCATCTCGCCCGGCCCGCGGCGCTGCTGGTGGTGCTGATGATCGCACTCACGGCGGCTTCGCAGTTCGGAGTGACCCCGCGCATGGCGGCGTTGCGCGTGCAAATGGTGGCCGAGCACGGGAGTATCGCGGCGACTCCGCATGAGGATGCCGCGCGGCGAGCGTTTGGGAAGTTGCACGGCGTGTCCGCGAGCCTGGAACTGGCAACGCTGGTCGCCGGACTGGCCGCGCTGCTCCTGACGGTGCGCGGCCTGGGCAATCCATAGGCCGGTCGTTTCCTCAAGGCGTTCTGAGGCTCGACGAACTCCTACGGTCGCCCGCCGCTCACAAGGCTGCGGGCCGGGGGAAGAATGCAAGGAAGCGGGGAAACTCTTAGGGCTGGCCCTGGTTGCGCGGAAAAACGAAGGCGACGACGATGTTTGCGGCCACGGGCTGCCCGTCGAGGGAGGCGGGAGCGAATCCCCAGGTCCTGAGGGCGCTCTCCGCTGGCGAGGTCAGCGAAGCCACCGTGTGCACCGCTCGTATCGTGGCCACCTGGCCGGTGGCGTTAATGGTTGCGTCGAGCACGACCGTACCCCACGCCACGCTATTCACAGGAAAGATTGCGAATGACGCGGAAGTGATCTGAGGCGGGAGGAACGCCGGGCCGCCGGGCGCGGGCGTGGGCTCGAACCGCGGAGGGTCCAAGGAGAGGGCCTGGAAGGAAGTTCCGCCGGGGTTGTAGGGATTGAAGACGGCGCTGACCGAAATGCCGGCCGGGACGGGGCTCCCGCGCATGGCCGCCGGCGTGAACTTCCAGTTTTGCACCGCATCTTGCACCACACCCGTGAGCGAAGGAAAACTGCGCAGCACCTGCACGCTTTGCAGTTGCGCCCTGGCGTCCAGGGTCACCAGCAGCGACACGATGCCGACAGCCATGGAGTTCGGAGGAAAGGGAATGTTGCCCGCGCGGGCGAGATCGGGGGGGTGAAACCGGGGCCGCCGAGGCGAAAACGCCCGCGCACCTTCTCCCGCCACGCCGGCCAAAAGCGCTGCGAGGACCAAAATGCCAAACGTTCGACTCATGCGCACCCCTGTCCCGGCCCGCCGGCGGAACGCCTGGCGCCCGTGGCAGGGCCGAAGGCGAAGCGAACTCCCTGACCGGCCGTTCGTTCGGGATTTCCTTCCGGCTATCCGGATCGCGGAGTACTGTACACCAGGCACGAGAGGCCGCGATACGGATTGCCGAGGTGCGCCCGCGCAGAGGGTCTGCGCTGCCCCATGAATCCTTGGAAACCATTGTAGCGCTCCCAATTGCCAATGGCGCGATTTCGAGCGATAAATGGACTCCTCTACGGCTGGAGGTGTTGTGCAGCACGAGGAGCCGCAATCCCCACTCACGGGTGCTCCGAACCAGGCAGCCCAGATCCGCACCGTCCTGCTGCGCCTCCAGCGGCGGCAATGGTGGATGTGGTCGTCCGCCGTCTTGGTGACGCTGCTGTTGACCCTGGCGGTAGCCTCGTTCGCCTTTCCGGGTTTGATGTCGCAGGGCGAATCGTTCAGCTCGTTCTACCTGGACCAGTCGGTGCGAGGCCTGGTGGCGCTGGTGCTGCTGTTCAACGTGTACACCATCTACCAGCAGACACAGATTCATCGCATCCAAAGGCAAATGAGCGATCAAGTCGAAGCCATGAGCAAGATGGAAGTGCGCACCGAGGAGGTGTACAAGCTGGCCGCTCTGGACGCGCTCACCGGCCTGTACAACCGGCGTTCCGGCGAACAGCGGCTGGCCTCGGAGGTGCTGCGCTCCCAGCGCACCGGCCGCCCGCTGACGATCCTGGTGCTCGATTTGGACGGCCTCAAGACGGTGAATGATAAATTCGGCCACGGCGCCGGGGATGAGCTGATCCGCGCGTTCGCCCAGTGCCTGAACAAAGCCATTCGCGGCTCCGATCTGGCAGTGCGCTTCGGGGGAGACGAGTTTCTGGTGCTGCTGCCCGATTGCAAGAACGAGGAGGTGCGGTACGTTTTGACGCGATTGAGCGGCCACAAATTGGAATGCCAGGGGGTCTCGGTGACCATCGCCTTCTCCGCGGGCTGGGGCACGCTGCGATCGGGGGAATCGCCCGGCGAACTGGTGAAGCGCGCCGACGACGCCCTGTACGTGAACAAACGCGCCAGCAAGGAAGGAGCGGGGACGGTTGTTAGCTGACGAAAATCGAAAAACGAAAAACGAAAAACGGAACTAACGGAAACATCGTTCCCCGATTGTCGAACCCCGAATTTCACTTTTTTCGCCGCACGATTCCTCTGTCCCGAGCCGTCCGCGCGTGTGAGAATCATGCCCGCCGGATCCCGAATTCACCCGGAAAGACTTGCGAGGAGGGCATGAAACTCGCCTATCTCGACATCGAGACAGATTACGTGGGGAAGCACACGGACGAGCGGCTGTTCCGGGACTACGGGAACCATCGCATCACGGTGATCGGCGTCCGCGTGATGGAACAGCCGGCGGATGAGTTCGTGCAGCTCGTGGGCACGGCCGTGTCGAAGGACGGACTGCTGCACATCCTCGCCGGAGTGCAGACCATCGTGACGTACAACGGCCGCTCGATTCCCGACCGTATCAAGCAGAAAGTGGGTTTCGACTTCCCGGTGATCGCCGCGCAACTCGGCATCGTCCTGGACCGGGAATTCCAGCACAAGGATCTGGTGCCGGAATGCTGGGAGCGCGGGCTCTACGGAGGGCAGAAGAAAGTGGAAGAGACGCTGGGGTTGAAGCGGACGCTGCCAGGGAAAGACGGAAAATGGGCGACGGAGGCGTGGCGGGAGTACCGGAGGACAGGAGCGAAGGAGCGGTTGGAGGAATTGCTGCTTTATAACCGGGAAGATGTGTTCATGCTTAGGGAGATTGAGAAGGGCTTGCAGAAGCGGTGAGAGGCTCACCTGGATTGATTGCTGCCACAAAGGCGAGAGGCCCCTGGGATACGGGGCCTCTCGCAGTCAAAGGCCTTCGGGCTGCACGATGATCGGGTGCGGGACTCTCGCGGGGATTGATGGAATCCAAAATCAGGTGCGCGTTGCTGCGCTGGCTCGCGCCTCGCTGGCCGCCGAGCGGAGCATCATGGCCGCGGCGTAGACGACGACGATCACCACCAGCCAGCGCACATACTTCAGGTCCAGTTGCCTGACGATGTACGCGGCGATCAGCACGCCGGGAATTCCGGCGAGAGTCATGACCACCGCGGTCTTCAGGCTGTAACTGCCCTCGCGGATAAAGCGCACGCCTCCCACGGGCATCAGGAAGGCGCAGGAGCCCATCATGATCGGGAAGGCGGCCTTCGGATTCATGCCCAGGAGGCTCACCAGGATCAGGCAGGGGGCGTAGAGACCGATGCCCAGCGTCATGAGCGCGCCGAGCGCGAAATTTCCCACGAACCCGGCGGCCAGCAGGGCGCCGCGCAACTCGAGCGCTGTCCCCCCGGCGGCGGCTGGTTGGAGCTGCGCGCGGAGCATCAGGCCAGCGGCGGCCAGCAATGCCAGCCCCATTCCAATTTGCACCTTTCGGCGCGACCACCGCGCCACTACTCCGGCGCCCAGCCAGGCGCCCGCCACCGAGGCCACGATCAGAAGCACCAGGGTCCACACATCCACCTCGACGATCGAGATATAGATGAGCGCCTCGGCGATGGTGGGCAGCGCATAGCCCACGTTCAAGGTGCCGGGAATCTTTTCGTCCGGCACGGTGCCCCGAAACTTGAATGCCGAGGTGGTGGTGGCAAAATTGCCGATGCCCAGGGTGTCGAAGAAGCACATCACAAAGCCGACCAGAGAGTGGTAGGCCGTCTCCGGCTTGGCCGGGTCACGCTCGCCCTTTTCCTTGGCGCGCCGCGCCATCCCCGTCCATGCGGCGATGAACCAGGCGGCCACGGCCAGCATCACCAGCAGGAGGATATTCTTCATCGTCCACATGGGGGCGGATGGTAGCGCGCGGGGGAGGAGAAGCAAACCGGATTCTCTGCTGCACGTTACTGCCAGACGCTCGAGTGCCGGGGCGCGGCGAATGCTGGCGCGCCCCATCGCTGCCAAGGGGTCAGTTTACCCTGATGGACCCGAGGGGCGTCTCGCTCCTCCGCTGTGGGCGTGTTTTAAGCCAATTGAGCGGCGCACAGCCTGAAAGGCTGTGCCACTTGCCGTGCTAAACTGCCGAGCCTCTTATGCGCACTGGAATCATCGGATTGCCCGGGGTCGGGAAGACCAGCCTGTTTCGCATCCTCACGCGCGCGCATCTGGACGCGAAGGCTGCCCGCGACGCGATCCATGTGGGCGTGGCGCGGGTGCCGGACGCGCGGCTCGAGCCGCTGGCGGCGCTCTACAAGCCGAAAAAAATCACGCACGCCACGATCGAATACGTGGACGTGGCCGGGCTGGCCCGGGACAAGGCGCGCGACTCCGCGCTGCTGGTGGAAATGCGGCAGGTGGACGCGCTGGTGACCGTGGTCCGGTTGTTTGAAGATGCGGCGAACCCGCATCCCTCGGGCTCGCTCAACGCGCTGCGCGATCTGGACAGCGTGGAAGTGGAGCTGATGCTGCACGACCTGGAGCAAGTGCTCCGGCGGCTGGAGCGGCTGGAAAAAGACTTGAAGAAAAAGCGCGAGGCGCACCTGGAACGCGAGCAGGCCGTGCTGTTCCGCTGCAAGGCCGCGCTGGAAGCGGAGAACCCGCTGCGCGCGCTGGAACTGACGGCCGAGGAAGCGAAGCTCATCACCGGCTACATGTTTCTTTCGCGCAAGCCCATGCTGTGCGCCGTGAATCTGGGCGACGACGAAGCGGCGCAAATCTCCAGCGCCGTCGAACGCCACGGACTGGCGGCCATCGCCGCGAAGCCGCAAGTGGCCGTGGTGCCCTTCTGCGGGCGGATTGAAGCGGAGCTGGCTGAAATGGAGGAGGCCGAGGCCGCCGAGCTGATGTCCAGTTACGGCCTGGCGGAAGCGGGCCGCGACCGTTTAATCGCCGCGACGTACTCGCTGCTCGGGCTCATGTCGTTTCTCACAGCCGGAGAGCCGGAGGTGCGCGCGTGGATGATCCGCCGCGGGGCGACCGCGCTGGAGGCCGCCGGAGCGATTCATACCGATATCGCGCACGGGTTTATCAAAGCGGAGGTGGTTTCGTTTGAGCATTTGATTGCCGCGGGAAGCCTGGCCGGGGCTCGCGAGCGCGGGCAGGTGCGGCTGGAGGGGAAAGAGTATGTGGTGCAGGACGGGGACGTGATTTTGTTCCGGCACAGCGGGTAGAGAGGCGGATGGTGGAGAGGGAGGTAGGGAAGCAGGGAGGTAGGGAAGTAAGGCAGGAGCGCGGTCTTGTAGCCGCGGTGACTGTGTTTGTGGGCGCTGCGGATGTCGCGGCTACGCACTTCGCGGCGCACTCCCCATAAATGATTGAGCTGCTTTGGGTTCGGGAAGGCTGGGCTGCCCGGCTGACGTGGTGCTGAGCTGGGATCTAAACGGGGTCGCAACTGAGCGAGCGCACGGGCCGAAAGTTGCTGCCGGCTGCACTGCTCTGTGCTCGGGGAGCGCGCAGGCTAAAAGCCCGCGCTACTTGGGCTAACTCCTTCGCTTCCCGCAACTTTCTGGCACTGGATGGGTTGAGTAGAGTGTGGAGGTCATGGTCAGGTCGGACGTCCAGTTGATGCTGGCAGTGAAGCAGGGAGACGAGGCCTCCTTCGAGCTTCTCCTCCAGCGCTACCGTCGTCCCCTGTGCCATTTCTTGAACCGCATGGTGCGCGACGCGGCCCATGCGGAAGACCTGGCGCAGGAAGTTTTCCTGCGCGTGTATCGGGCGCGGCGGGAATATGAGCCCAGCGCGAAGTTCACCACCTGGCTGTTCCGCATCGCCACCAACCTGGCGCTCAACTCGCTGCGCGACGGGCGTCACCGCCAGGCCGAAGTTTCGCTGGACGCGCCCGCGGAGGGCCAGGATGGCTCGGAGATGACGCTGGACGTACCCGACGGCGCGCCGGTGGTCGAACAGCAACTGGTGGAGCGCGACCGCGTGGCCGTGGTGCGCCGCGCCATCTTCGCGCTGCCGGAAAAGCAGCGAGCCGCCGTGCTCCTGCACAAATACCAGGAGCTGGACTACGACGAAATCGCGCGCATCCTGGGATGTTCGGTGAGCGCGCTGAAGTCCCTGTTGTTTCGCGCCTACGAGACCCTGCGAGTGGAGTTGGCTCCCCTGGTGGCCCCCGAAGCTTCGAAGGGCGGCCCCGGAGGAACCACGGAAGGCAAACAGCCATGAACTGCGAACGAATGGAATTGCAACTCATCGCCTACCTGGACGGCCGCGCGTCGGCGCGCGAGCGCCACGAAGTGGATCAGCAT
>Ga0074044_10005595_pt1 | contig 10218 bp, 8 predicted proteins | sample BogForMeECP23OM1_FD_94443 | JGI IMG/M metagenome (GOLD analysis project Ga0074044, IMG submission 94443) | Bog forest soil microbial communities from Calvert Island, British Columbia, Canada - Bog Forest MetaG ECP23OM1 | ecosystem: Environmental > Terrestrial > Soil > Wetlands ...
GCGAAGTAACCCCATTAACACGGAGGCGTTCGCTGCTGCTCCACCTATTGTAACTATAACCCCATCTTCGGGGTCCACTGAAAAATTATTTTCGCGTTCTAGTTTTGCCGCTATCGCTTTTCGAAGTTCAGGATCGCCCTTGTCGGGCATGTAATGCGTGTAGCCTTTAGCTAATGCCTCTTCTGCAGCTTTGATTATGTGTTTCGGAGTGCTGAAGTCTGGTTCTCCAATGTTGAGGTAGATCCCGTCGGGAGCGCTCTTCACTAATTCTGCAATCGCCCAAACTGGTGCGCGAGGCATCTTTTCTGACATACCCGCTTTCGTGGTCAACGGAATCACCAGCTTCTCAGCGATTGTGAGTCAGCTAAATGAGGGTGTTGTTTCATTTCTCAATCTGTCGACGTCGTGAACTTTTTCATAATTCGCTAAGTGTTCAACCTTTGAATCAAAAGATTGAATAGTGAAAATGAAGTTTTGAATCCACAATGGGTGCAAACCGCTGGCAACCAAAACTGTGATTGCAGCAACTTGCATGAAGGTTGCACACGATAAAGAGATGAATATCAAATCCTACCTGAAGTTCATCAAAACCGCTGCCAAGAAGAAATGCAAGTTCATTGCCTTTCCAGAATGTTCCTTGCAAGGTTACACTTGGTCTTGGGATCCAATCGCTTACAAATACTATGAAGATGCAAAACAGCGAGTATACTTCGAAGAGAATGCTGAAACAGTTCCAGGCCCTACAACTGACCTACTGTGCAGGGAAGCGTCCAATTATGGCATGTACATCCAATTCGGGCTCGCTGAGAAAGCAAGCGACGCAAGTTCTTCGGAGATGTTTAACAGTGCAGTACTGGTCGGGCCGGAAGGACTGGTAGGTAAGTTTCGGAAGGTGCACATGGCAGCTAGCGCAATCTTCTCGAGAGGTAAAGAATTTCCAGTCTTCGAAACTCGGTTAGGAAAGGTGGGCATGATCGTATGCGCTGACCTTGCCTATCCAGAATCAATTCGTACACTAGCGCTTGACGGAGCAGAGATGGTAGCGAACTCAACGGCATGGGGGATGCGCGGAAAAAATCCTAAGGGAGATTATAATGGTTATCGATATGACATCTTCGGTAAGGCTAATGCTATGATGAATCAAGTGTGGCTTGTTCAATCGGATCAGATTGGAAAAGCAACAAATTCGATTGAATACTGCTATGGCAATAGTTGCATAATTGATCCAGCTGGATACGTAGTTGCAGCCACCGGATACAAAGAGGGTTTGGCTATCGCTGCAGTGGACATAAAGGGAGGAATAGAACGAGCACAATCACACAAATACGCAGGACATAAAGTCCTGGCGGGTAGGAGACCTGAAGCATACAGATTGTAGACATCACACATCTGTGTGATCAAAGTAAACCATTCGTTGCCTGCCACGTATCCTCAATACTATCTAACGCTTCTTAGCGATCGATGCGAACCCCAATCTTCTTCAAAACCTCTCTCAGCTCGTTCTTCTCTTCCTCAGTTAATGGTTGCAGTGGAGCTCTAACGTCGCCCGCATCAAGGCCTACTATGTTCATTCCTTCCTTGTTGATAGCAATGTACGCATGGTGCTGTTCATAGTGAAGTCCTAGGACTGACGTACCTGTACGGGATCTCTGCACTTTGCCTCTGAACGCAAAGAATGGAGCCAGGTTGTGCAACATTTCTTGGATCTTTAGAAAGTCTTTGCCTGCAGCTGCTCTGTAGAGTTCTAGTGGAATTTGTGGATCAAAATTAGCAAATCCGGAAGCAAACCCTGGACAATCAAGAAGTGCTTCAAAGCAGAACATGAGTTCACCGAGACCGCATAGAACGCTCAACCCGGTGCCGTCTACTGCTTTCTTCATCTGATAGTAGAGCGAGATATCTGAAGTGTTCTCCTTATCAGCAACTATGTTGTCAATCTTCGCTAGCTTAGCCATCAAATTGGGACGAATCCACGTCTTGCTCACTTGAGGATTATTGTAGATAATTATTGGAAGATCTATGCTTCTTGAAATCGCTTCGTAATGTGCGTACATTCCATCCTCTGTTGGTATGTGGTAATATGGAAGCACGACCAAGACACCGTCTGCTCCAATGTCTTGAGCGTGTTTGCAGAGTTCCACTGTCTCTTTAGTACCGGCTTGTGCGGTTCCGCAGAAGACTGGTAACTTCCCGTTAACTTCTTCCACGGTGACTTCCATTACCTTTCTGTGTTCTTGGTTTGATAATGAATAGAACTCGCCTATGCTCCCTGTAGAGATGATTGTGAAGTCCTTACCCCCACTCTTCTCAACCAAAAACCGGAGATTGTTTCTTAACGCTTTCTCATTTACTTGATCATGCTTGTCGAATGGTGTGCAAGCCAAGCAAAAGACTCCCTTCGGACCCTTTACCAAATGGCATTACTCCTAGTCCTGATAAGTTGAATACCCGTATAATCCTTGAGTAAAGCAATTCTCAATCTAGGTGTTGAAGATTGTAGAAAGTTCAAGGATTGTAGTAGAGGATGGATGCGTGGCAAGTCTTAATAATATCGTCAACCCCCGACATTCTCAGTCTTGCCTAATGTCTAGGTATAATCGGATTGTAGCCTTCGTAACGATCATCGTTTTCCTGATTGCTAGCACGAATGGAGCAACAACGGTTAATGCTCAAGCCATGGATCAAAACCAAGTGTTGAAAGTTGCGTTCTTGCAGGATCCGATCAGCCTTAACGGGATCGTGAAAACTTGGAACCCAGTTGGTTACACTGATGCTTTCATCCTGCTGAAGCTAGTTACTTACTCTCCAAATTTCACTATCGTGGGTGAAGCTGCTCAGAGTTGGGATACTTCTTCTGACGGAAAATCAATTACCTTCCACCTAAGGCAAGACGTTGTTTGGGCTGATGGTCAACCTTTCACTTCGGCAGACGTGGCGTGGCATTATCGTATGATGCTGAATGGTACATCAGTCACAAAATCCCAACTAACTGATCTTACTGGAATAAGTACCCCAGACAAGTATACTGTGACGTTTACGTTCGCGAAGACGCGTAATTATTTCAACCTCATTATTCCATTTGGTTTGTTCAGCACCGGTGCTGATCAATTCATTCTTCCCAGCCATCTCTATCAAGGAGTTGCCAACTTTGCTGATAACCCAGTCAACACTATGATGGTTGGCGACGGCGCGTTTACTGTGAAGCAATTTGTGTCAGGCCAATACCTGGACATGGTGCCAAATCCGCACTACTTTGGTCCAAAGCCAAAGGCTAGTGAAGTCATATTCAGCTTCCCCTACACGCCAAGCTCGGCTTCAACTGCATTAGAAGGCGGTAGAGTGGATATTGTGCATGACTCTGTAGGAATTGCATTACCAGACTTGGCAAGGTTCAGAAATCAAACTGGAATTAGCGCCGAGGGATGGCCTTACACTACAACTTGGAGGATGACCTTCAATTTCCATGCTGCAGGGCAGTATCCTTGGATTAACAATAAATTGGTGAGACAGGCATTCTCTCGAGCAGTAGATAGGGATACGATTATCAAAACAGTACTAGGCGGACTCACGGTCCCCGAGTATGGACCCATATCTGTCACAGACAAGGCATGGTACGATCCCCAAATCAGCAAGTATACTTACGATCCAGCTATGGCTAACTCGCTGCTAGACCAAGCAGGCTATCCTAAGGGATCAGATGGTACCAGATTTAGTGCTCCCATGGTCGTTTACCTATCCTCGCTCCCGTTTGCTCAAGTTATTCAACAACAGCTATTAGCGGTCGGAATCAAACTCACGGTAACCCCCGTGGAAGACGTAACCTTCTTCGCTCAATACGAAACAGGTCCACGCGGTCTTGACACGTACCCAATTGGGCTTCAAACATTCGGTGCAGGTCCACTGCCAGCGAACATGTTTGCCTGGTCGAACGCTGCCAAATTTAGCCCCAAGGGGCAGAACTGCGGATTCTATAATAACACCCAAGTAAACCAACTCGAAGACCAAGCCGACAGCACGCTAGATACGAACCAAGCACACCAACTAGTAAATCAAGTGCAGGAAATAATCTCAGCTGACGTCGGATACGTCTTTCTATGGGCACACTGGAAGATTGTGGCGTTCAAATCCAACATTGCAGGAGTGATCCAAAACAGTTTACCCATCTCTTGGTATGGACCTGGATACAGGGACGTATACCGAACTGGCACATCCTCAATGACAAGTTCGACGTCTATGGCACAGCAGACAGGTCTGACATCGACAATGCCCACTATTGCAATAATCATAGTAGTACTCCTAGTTGTTGCAGGCGCGGTAATTGCTAAACGAAAGAAGAAGACTCCCTCATCATAACAAGTGAGTAACCTGATAAGGAACTCATGATTTGGGCTTCGCGGAACTGCGGCACTGATGAATTATATTGTAAAGCGAATTCTACAAGCCCTCCCAACCCTATTCATAGTAGTCCTACTCAACTTCGTACTAGTTAGACTCGCGCCAGGCGACCCTATCTCCTACATACTCTCCAATACGGCGGAAGCACCTCCAGCACTCGTCCAAGAATATATTCACCAGTTCGGTCTAGATCAACCAATTTATGTTCAGTTCGAAGTCTACTTCTCTCGACTGCTTCAAGGCGATTTAGGCTACTCCTTCACCTACAACGCTCCAATATCCACAATCATCGTACCAAAAGTCGAAGCCACACTTCTACTAACCCTCGTAGCTTTGGCTTTACAAATACTTCTTGGAATGGGGATGGGAATCTGGGCTATGAAAGGCTCACGCTTCAAAGGTATTCTACTAAACGTCAGTTCAATCATCTCGTGGTCAGCGCCAACGTTTTGGGTGGGCATGATCCTAGTCATACTGTTAGGAGTAAATCTGAAAATTTTCCCTGTCGGCGGAATGTTCTCCTTTGGCGTGAGCGAATCACAACTATACACTGATATCCTCTGGCATCTAATTCTTCCCGCCCTTAGCTTAGCTCTTGCAGGATATGGATTATACTTTCGTCTAACAAGGGCAAGTTTCATTGAAACCCTTAGCCAAGACTACATTGTGACAGCCAGAGCTAAGGGCTGCAGCGCAAGCACAGTACTTTTGAAACACGCTTTCAAGAATGCTCTCCTTCCAATAATCACAATCATCGGTACCAACGCTTCATTCTTAATCACCGGAGCTGCACTCATCGAAGTTGTCTTCGGATGGCCCGGCATTGGTTATCAACTCAACTATGCAATCGGTGCGCGAGACTACGCAATGATCGAAGCAATATTTCTGGTAGTGGCTGTGATTGTGATCATCTCTAACCTACTTGCTGATATTGCGTATACAATTATTGATCCAAGAGTGAGATATGCGTGAGTCGAACGGAAATGACGTCGGTTCAAGTTACCAAACAATCCAAACGACTCGAGAGACTACTATTAAGAAATACATCTCTAATGGCTGGTCTAATATTGGTGGCTTCCCTCTCAATCTTCGCCGCAAGCGCATCAATACTTGCACCTAATGGACCTCTGACGGTAAATCTGAATGACATTTACCAAGCTCCGAATATGCTTCACCTATTCGGGACCGACGACCTTGGTCGAGACACGTTCGCTCGGGTAATTTGGGGAACACGGATCTCACTTATGGTTGGCTTCGCGGCTGCAGCAATTGCAGCAGCCATCGGAATCATCGTCGGCAGCGTCGCAGGATACTTTGGCGGCTACGTCGATACTATACTCATGCGATTCGTTGACGTAATGCTCAGCATTCCCACGTTCTTCCTCATACTTCTCATCGCTCTAATTTTTGGAGGAAACGAGTTTATCATCGTATTCATTATAGGATTCACAATCTGGCCGAACGGAGCTCGCCTTCTACGTGGAGAGATGCTTAAACTCAGAGACCAAGACTTCGTAAACGCAGCCAGAGTAGCAGGCGCGCCGGCGCGCATGATAATGTTCAGCGAACTCTTACCAATCACCATCTATCCACTAATAGTTGACAGCGGCCTCCGAGTTGGTTCAGCGATACTTACCGAAGCCTCGCTCGGCTTCCTTGGTGTTGGCGATCCCAACGCCGCCAGTCTCGGTTGGTTGTTGAACGAAGCCATTTCGAGTTTCCGATCCGCATGGTGGACTGGACTATTCCCTGGCCTAATTCTATGCCTCGCAGTGCTTGGCTTCAACCTGATTGCTGACGGATTGAATCAGGCACTTAATGTAAAGTTGAGATGGTGATCTTATTGGACAACGACAACCCCCTCCTCCGCGTTGAGAACTTAACCACCTACTTCTTTAGCGGAGAAGGAACCGCTAAGGCGGTAGATAACGTCTCATTCTCTGTGAAGGAAGGAGAGACTGTGGGACTCGTTGGTGAGTCGGGCTCAGGAAAGACCGTGACCGCTTTCTCAATAATGCGCCTCGTGCCTCCGCCCGGGAAAATAGTCGGTGGACACATCGTGCTTGACGACGGAACGGGGGACCTCGTAGTGAAGCCAGAGGAGGAAATGATGAAGATAAGAGGCGCCAAGATCTCGATGTGTTTTCAGGACCCATTCACATACCTTAATCCACTAACCACAGTTGGAAAACAAATAGCCGAAGCCATCACACTTCACCGGGAGATAACGAGCGAAGATGCGAAAAATGACGTAATATCGCTTATGAAGTCTTTGGCCATACAATCACCAGAGGAAAGGTATGATGCCTATCCACATCAACTGAGCGGCGGAATGCGCCAGAGAATTCTACTCGCGATGGCAATCTCATGTGGACCTAAACTACTGATAGCAGATGAACCGACTACAGCCCTTGACGTCATAGCCCAAGACGAAATCCTAAGCCTACTGAAAGAGATCAAGAATAAGCTCGGCGTGGCGCTCCTCCTAATAACGCACGACCTAGCGATAGCATCACGACTCTGCGATCGTATAGTCATCATGTACGCTGGAAAGGTAATGGAAGTTGGAAGTGCACGACACATCTTCAGAGAACCAAAGCACCCATACACTAGCGCACTCCTTGAATCGCTGCCCAGAGTACGTCATAAAGTAATAGAGCTAAAGACAATCGAAGGAGCACTTCCGAGCGTTATCAACCCACCCACAGGCTGTCGCTTTCATCCAAGATGCCCATTCGCTACAGAAACTTGCAAGAAAGAGATACCAGAACTAGTCAAAGTTGCCGAGGGACACTACTCAGCCTGCCTAAGGATCAACGAGATTTATCAGTGAAAACTCATGACGACACTTCTTAAAGTAAGCCAACTCACAAAACACTATACCGTACAGAAGCGGTCGCTCTTTGGATCATCAAGAAAAGTTGTCCACGCAGCCGACGATGTCACCTTTGAAATTAATGAGGGCGAAACCTTCGGCTTAGTAGGCGAGACAGGATGTGGAAAAACAACAATCGCAAAGATCGTTGCAGGCTTAATTCAACCAACCTCGGGGCATATCTACTTCTCGGGCGACGACATCTTTTCATTAAACAAGGATGATTTTAGAAAGTTTCGTCCTAAAATGCAACTAATCTTTCAAGATCCCTACGCATCACTCAACCCTAGGCAGACAACAGAAGACATAATCACGATGCCCCTCAGAGCAAACCATCTAGTCGAGAAAAGAGACGAGGAAGAGAAAGCGTCAGCCTTGCTAGAGAAGGTAGGCCTCTCGCCTGCCAGTAACTTCCTGAGAAAGTATCCGCACGAGCTAAGCAGCGGGCAACGCCAAAGAGTTGGAATCGCCAGAGCCTTAGCGCTTAACCCCAAATTCATAATCGCCGATGAACCTGTCTCTGCACTAGACGCGTCGATCAAATCACAGATCCTAACTCTATTGCAGAAACTGAAAAAAGAGTCTGGTGTAACCTACTTCGTAATCTCACACGACCTGGCAACAATCAGGTACTTGTGCACAACAGTTGCTGTAATGCACCTGGGTAAGCTCGTAGAATTATCAGATTCAGAAGACATCTTCAATTTCCCGGAACATCCCTACACTCAAGCTTTGCTCTCTGCGACTCCTGAAATCGGAGACTCGGAAAACGATCAAAAACTCCGGCTTGAAGGCGAACTTCCGAGTCCTATCAATCTCCCCACGGGATGCAGATTCCACACAAGATGCCCGTTCGCACAACCAAAATGCACCTCCGAAGAACCCCAACTCAGACAAACACGCATGAGACATTTCGTAGCCTGCCACTTCCCAACCTCAGAAAGAAACTAACCCCACATCCACCGCAACTGTTCTGAAGAAACATGAACGATAGTTCAGCTTGAGAGATACGTCATAAAGTAATATAGCTACATATGGTGGTCTTACCTCTCAGAGTTGAACTCATGACACAACTGGAACCCGTGTCAGGTACGAGCAGATCTCATGCAGACATGTATGAACAGAAGAAGGCACTTTGGAAACGAAGAGTATCCGTGCAAGGCATCGATTCAGAAACAGAGAAATCTGTACTGGACGTGCTACGCAATGGACCGTGGTATACTGGCGGAGAACAAACCGAATCTCTCGAGAAGGAGATCGCTGAACATTTTCAAACGAAATACGCTTTGTCCTGCGCGACTGGAACCGCAGCTTGGCATCTTACCTTGATGGCATATGATATTGGTCAGGGAGATGAAGTAATTCTACCCGCTAACGGCTTCATGAGTATCGTGTGCGCGATAGCGCATGTAAATGCGAAGCCTGTGCTGGTGGATGTTGAAGACGAAACCTACAACCTTGATCTCGCTAAAGTTCAAAAGATCATCACACCCAGAACCAAAGTAATCCTTCTTCCACATATTGGTGGGCATCCAGTTGACATTGACCCATTCATAGAACTTGGCCGACGAAAGAACATCAAGATTGTCGGAGACACGGCTCGTGCACTTGGCTCGAAATATAAAGGGAAACCTGTATGCAGCCTGCCCGACATAACCTTTGCCAGCATCGGCTCAAAGTCCATAGGATCCGGCGGACTCGGCGGCATCGCAATGACAAATGATGAAGAACTTGTGGAAAAGATGAGGCTCATGAGAGGTTACGGGAAGGAGTCGTGGTCGGGAGGGCAGGAATACTCCTACTTTGGATTGAACTATGAAATGAGTGAGATAGGAGCAGCGATAGCAAGACACCAACTAAGAAAACTAAACGGATGGCAGGAGCTGCGGAGAAGCCACGCTAAACTCACAAACGAGATACTTGAAAGAGTTCAACACGTTCAAGTGCCTGTTGAAAAACCATGGGCGTATTCAGTTTATACAACTTACTTTTTGAAAGTTCTCCAGAAGAGAGACGAGTTAGTTCAGCATCTCCGTCAAAATGGCGTGCGAGGCGAGGGACGGTTCAACGGTCCCGGCCACTATCCTTTCATTCATATGCAGAAACCTGTTCAAGACCGATTCGGCTACAAAGAAGGTCAATTTCCAGTCCTTGAAGATCAGGCTAAGAAGATAGTGGCGCTGGACGTAGGACCGACAAGAACGAGGGAGGAGATAACGCAAGTGGCGGAACTCATAAGAGACTTCTGCTCACGCTAGATTTTCCTCTCACCTTCAGTCAGGTAAACAATAATGCTCAGCCAAATTTTTAAGTGTCTGAAAATCTGACGGCGTCTATCGTGCACCTGAACGAAGCTATTATATTCAAACGCAGGTGGCACATTTCGTTGTGATATAATGATGAAACACCGACTTTGGGACATGTCGTATCGTGAAGCCGAAGAAGCCTTCAAGAAATCTGATACAGTCATCTTACCAACTGGTACGCTGCATGCGCACGGCCCAAGCCCAATCAGCATAGATTCAAGCTCTCCGGAGAGACTGGCTGATGAAGTAGGCAAGAGAACTGGACTGGTCGTCCTCCCGTTGGTTCCTTATGGTGAAGATGAGAAGATGAAACGTTATCCAGGCTCGATTGGCATAAGTCCAAACGTCTTAGAACAATTCTACACAGATATTTGCAAGGCTTTGCACAGGAATGGGATTCGGAAAATTCTCGTCCTGAACGGTCACGGCGGAAACCGCGAGGTCCTGATGAGGGTGGGAAGAGACATTCGTGAACTCGGGATGCTGATGGCTATCGTGGATTGGTATAACGTTGGAGCTAAAACCATGCCAGACCTATTCCCCAGACCACACTGCTTCATAGAAGAACTCGCTGTCGCGATTGCAATTGGCGGGAAGGATATTGCGGATATTGAAAGAGGAGGATATAAAGGAGAATGGGGA
>Ga0074044_10005597_pt1 | contig 10215 bp, 11 predicted proteins | sample BogForMeECP23OM1_FD_94443 | JGI IMG/M metagenome (GOLD analysis project Ga0074044, IMG submission 94443) | Bog forest soil microbial communities from Calvert Island, British Columbia, Canada - Bog Forest MetaG ECP23OM1 | ecosystem: Environmental > Terrestrial > Soil > Wetlands ...
CGGTGAAGTCTGGCTGGTGGACCTGGGCATGGTCCAGAAGCCGCGTCCCGCCCTGATCCTCAATCGGGCATTCAAAGATTCGGACCGGGCGCTCATCAGCGTTATCCCGCACACGACGTCCTTGCGCGGCTCCGATCTGGAGGTGCCAATCAATGTCCCGTTCCTCAAGCCCGGCGCGTTCCTCGTGCAAAACCCCGTGACCGTGCCCGCAGTCAAGGCGGAACGGTTCCTGGGCAAACTCACTGGACAACAGTTGGCGCTGGTGGAAGCCGGAGTGCGCGACTGGCTCGTGTTGTAATTCAGCCAGCGCCGAGTCTCCCATTCACCAGCGGCGCGTTCCATAACGGATCTGGCCCCAGATTGAATCCGCCATTGCCACACACAAGCCCGTGAACGTTTACCGGGATCGCATCGAAGCTGTAAAGTGAGGTGCGACGGAGAGGCCTTACAAGACCATCCGGGCGACGGGATGGGCGGGCGGGACGGAGGGGTTTGCCACGTCAAGCCAAACTCCGCCAGTGTCTGGCCGTAGGCATGGCTGGCGAGGCCGCTGAGGACTTGCTTGGACCGATCTCCGGTGTGACCCTTTCCCCACCCACGCAGAGCAGTCAACCTGCTGCCCCTCAACCACCTCATCCGCCCAGCCTGACCCTCGAACTGCTCAAGACCTCACCCCGCAGCATCTCTGCCCGGCGCTGGCTTCACCCTCACCATCGCCGCCCCGTAACTGCTCCATCACTCTGGCCTTAACCTCGTGCTGCTCAAGATCACCCCGGACCCGCACCACTACCACCAGCCGGCAACAAAAAGCTCCTTTAGAGCCAATGGTCCATGACGGGCAGGGCTTCTGGATCAAGAGGTCATAGTGATGGTGCAGGGGAGCGTCCGTATTATTGGGGACGATGATCATCAGATTCACAGTTGACACCACTTCCCTGATTGATCAGAATGCGGCGAGAGGTTCAGGAACATGAGCGCAATTGCCTCGAAAAACACCGACGCCGCTCGCGAAGTGAGAATGCTAGGAGCCGGCGTGAGGAGGCGCAAACTACTATTCAAAATAAAAATGCTCTGAGTCTCGCCAGTCCGTCGCCCACCGAAAACAATATGAAAAATAGAATTCAAACCCTGCTCGTCGCCGTGGCAATTCTCGCCGGCATCAATCGCCTTGCTGCCCAGGGCACGGCGTTTATATATCAAGGCCGGCTCAATGACGGAACGAACCCTGTCAATGGCAGCTACGACTTGCAATTTACCCTCTATACCGCTGCCACGAACGGAAATCAAGCCGGCAGCGCGCTGACAAATTCAGCCACCGCTATTAACAATGGATTGTTCTCTGTCGCCCTGGATTTTGGAAACCAGTTTGATGGCACTGCACGATGGCTTGAAATTGGCGTGCGAACAAATGGTAACGGCACCTTCAACATTCTCGCACCACGCCAGCCACTGTTGGCAGTACCGTACGCGGTCACGGCGAATACGGCGAGCAATCTGTCCGGTACTTTGCCGGTTACGCAATTGAGTGGAACGGTTTTGAGTTCCTCTTTGCCGGCCAGTCCTGAGTTTTCAGGAACAGTGACGGCAAGTTCATTTTCGGGCAATGGTGCAGGTATCACAAACGTGCCCGGAGCGTTGACATGGCAAACGGTTCAAGGCACAAATGTGCAGGCACGGCCAAACATGGGCTATTTGCTTACCAATGATGCACCGGTCACGGTAACATTGCCGGCTGCGTTGAATGTTGGTGATGTAGTGAGGATTGTCTGTCTCGGCGGAAGTGGGTGGAGCCCGGCTTTGAATCAAGGCCAGGCCATAGTGTATCAAGGTGATCAATTTGTTATTTGGAATGGATCTGCGATCGGTCACAATTGGACATCAGTCGCCTCATCAGCGGATGGCAGCAAGCTTGTCGCCGTCCAGTCTGGCGGCCAAATCTATACTTCGAACAACGGTGGAACAAACTGGATCCCAACAGGCATCTCCGGCAGTTACACTTCAGTTGCTTCGTCAGCGGACGGAAACAAATTGGTCGCGGTTGGAAGCGGTAATCTTACGATTTCAGCCGACGGTGGAGTTACCTGGTCCAACAGATATGATTTGAATTTACTATCTTATTTTTCGCCATCAGTCGCCTCATCTGCGGATGGCAGCAAGCTTGTGGTAGTTGGTCGTGGTTCCGAACAATATTATCTGTACCCGTATTATGTTTACACTTCGACTGACAGCGGGACAAATTGGACCATGCAACAGAGTTTCAATGGCGGTTCCTCCAATCCAACATCAATCGCTTCTTCCGCCGACGGGAATAGGCTCGTTGCTCTGTTTGATACATGTTATACATCTACAGATGGCGGAACAAATTGGACACCCCAAAGTACTGTTTTTGGTTATTTCGGAGTGGGTTATGATTCCGTTGCATCATCAACGGACGGAAGCAAGCTGGTCGCAGCGATGGGTGACGTGATATTTACCTCGACTAATGGTGGAACAAATTGGGCTGCCAATAACACCCTCAACGGCTATTTTGCTTCAGTTGCTTCGTCGGCGGACGGAAGCAAGCTGGTCGCGGTTGGTTCTTACGGCCCAATTTATACGTCAAGCGATTCTGGAGCCACTTGGAATGCCGCAGATTTTTATATCAACGGGTCATCGGTCGCCTCATCAGCGGATGGCAGCAAACTCGTCGCCACGGCGACTATGCCGGGGAGTGGTCTAATCTACCTTTCAACTGACTCAGGCTTGACTTGGCATCCATCTAAAGGCCCTACGAGCAGTTACTCGGGCGCGCAGTATTCGGCAATCGAACTGCAATACGTTGGCAATGGTGTATTTCTTCCGATTAGTCATGAAGGAAGCTACCCATCTGTATATTAGCTATGAAAAGAACCATTGTACTTATTGGTCTGTTGCTTCCAGCTATCGGATTTGCACAGAATTACTCAATTGACTGGTATAAGGTCGCCGGTGGCGGAGGCACAAGCACGGGCGGGACGTATCAGGTCAGCGGCACCATTGGGCAGCCGGATGCCAGCGACACAATGAGCGGCGGCAACTACACGCTCATCGGTGGCTTCTGGAGTTTGGTTTCCGTTGTGCAAACGCCCGGCGCGCCGCCTCTGACTATCACACATTCCGGCAACGCAGTGATTGTGTCTTGGCCGCAGTCCTCGGCTGGGTTTGCGTTACAACAGAACAATGATCTGGTTGATTCCGCGGGCTGGTCAACCTATGGAGGCACGGTGAGCAGTAACAACGCGGTGAACAGCATCACCATCACAGCCCCAGCGGGGAACCTGTTTTATCGGCTAATCCATCAATGACGCGGGCAGTCAGTTTGCCGTTTGTACCGCGTTTCGGAGATGCCCAGTGATTGCGCTTTTAAGGCTTCGGAGCAGATGGAGCAGAGGAATTCTCTGAGCTTTAGTTGGATTACCCCCTCAATCCTCGTGCTTCTCCGCTTGGTGTTGGAACACGAGCGCCGCGGGAAAAGAGTCAGGAACAGAGTCAAACCGTAGATTGGAATTCCGGTTGTGCGCAAGGCTCGACGGCCCGCACGAGTTTGTGTTGGTGTTGTCCACGGCCCGAGCGATGGAGCACGGACTTAGCCCCTTTGGCCGTAAAGTTAATGAGATTGTCATATTTCCTTCACCCGGCAGCGGGAGACGAATGCCTTACGAGACTATGACGATCTCATTAACTTTACGCCTGAGCGGGAGAAGGCAGGGCTCGTCGAGGGTTTGCCCCTCCGCGCGCAGAGGTTGCAAGTCAGCGCAACTGAACCTGTTTCGGGAACTGCGGGCACAGCCTCGAGCACTGCATCGCTGTCGGCCCCAGAAAGCTGATCCCGCCATCCGGGGCACACAGCCACACTTCGTTGGCGCCGGCGTCAAAGTAAAGCTTAGCCTTCTCCAGGATTTCAGCCTCGGTGTTGCTCGGCGAGAGCACTTCGACGCAAATCTCCGGCGCGCACGGAAAGCAAACCTTCTCCCCCAGTTCCTTGAGGCATTTGGGCGAGGCCCAAGCAACGTCCGCCGCTTTTACGCCATCGGCAGTCGAGATCGGGCACTCCGTCAGGACGCGCCCCTCCGGCATCAGATTCCCGAGCACGCGAGCGATTTCCGCTTGGAAAGTCCCATGTCTCGGGGCCGGAGGAGGGCTCATAATAATATGTCCGTAGCGGTCGGTCTCGATGCGGCCTTCGATCCTGGCCAGCTCCCGGTCGGCCAGCAACTCAGCCCACCGGCGCAGGTTGAAACCCCGCTGTTTCTCGTGTACCGGCAATTCGAGCGTCAACATCGCCATGCCACCACTCTATTCGCCCCGGCCGGCTCAGTCAATCTGTGGTTCGGCCGTGGATGCGCTCGGCAGACCGCGGCCATGAAGCCAGCCCAACCCACGAACAGCACGGCGCAAGTGACCGGTACCGCGGCGACCAACAGCCTGCAGCGGTTTTACCGCCTGGTTACACCCCCTTGGCCGTAAACGAAAGGCTTGGGTCAGGCAACCGGCAAGCGTTGAACTCGGATTCGATTCTCCTGCACCGAGAGCCCAGCTTGCCCGGGTTGCTGCGCCGGCGAACTGCCAAATCGGACTCCGTCCAGCCCTGGCGGGAAAGCTCCTCGCCACGATCCATCACGTTCATGCATCGGGCCAATCCAGCTCGACAAAATCTCCCGGCTTGAGGGTGGCCACTTTTGCGGCAATCTCCGCCCCTTTAGAGCGGATTGTCGGCCAGTCGTTGGTCGGCAAAACAAGAATCGCGAGCTTCCTGCCGACAACCTGCTGCTGGTATTTGAGGTTCTGATCCGTCGAGATGAACACCTCGAATTGCCTTTCTGCTTCCCGGAGCAGATCGCCGTTCTTCAATCCACCCCAGCCCATCTCCTGTGCCGTGCCGACAGAGTGGCCCGGCAGGAGCTTGCGCAACGGACGGGGTGCGCACGCGTCGAGCAGAATCTTCACGCTGCGGGCAGGAGCGTCAGTTTCTGGGCGTATTCGAGCACGGCCACCGCCTGCTCCCGCGTGACGTCTGGAAAACAATCCAGGTACTCATCTAGGCTGAGACCGCTTTCAAGATTGGTGAACAAGCTGTCCACCGGCACACGTGTGCCCTTAAAGCAAGGCGCCCCGCTGAGGCGCTCCGGATCAACCCAGATCGGCACTTCCGGCGGATAGCTCAATGGCAGGCCCGATTTCATCTTGTGGTCAATTTAGCAGAATGACACCCGTTGTCAGCGGCGAATTTCGGCCACCTGCCGGCAACCTGCCGGAGATCGTTGGAGCCTGTTGGGAGGGAGCGGGGACCCACACCGTCTTGGACAGCTTCAACCGAAGGATTATTAGAGATTCCCGAAGACGCCTCGCCGTAGCGAGCGCACGGAGGCCCAGTTGCGCACGCAAAGCCGATGCTGGACGACCGAGAGAGTCATGGGAGACTCGCCGGACACTCGCCAGACACCAGGGAAACCTTTGGGCTCCTGTGGGCGCCTCCAACCTTCTCCTCGCAATTCAGGGCTCTTTCCGAAGGAATGGTGACTGGGCTTTGCTCTGGAGGATCAGGTGCTAGCCGCTGCCCCGGCTCTGGCCCTTGGCCCGTTGCCCGCATCGGGGCGGACCCAGCCGAACCCAGCTTGGCGCCCCAAACAGCCGAGCCTCGGGCCCCCTATTCCTCCAACCCTGCACCAGAGCGTCCCGCAGGCCCCACCGGAGCCCGTAGCACCGCTGATTTGAATCACAGGTACTGCGGTGGGGCTCCTGAGGTATGAGAGGGCGGTAAGGGACGCCATTCCCCCCATTACCCCGAAAATGCGAAGAACCCAACGGGCGGAAAGGAGCTTCTCCGGGCTTGGGCCACTCAGGAAAGTGGGTAACCGACGGTTGGCACTCAGCGATGGCCGGGACTGCCCAGCCGTCTCAAAGTCTTTCCGTCGTTACCGCCTTCACCTCGCCGTCAGCGTGCTGATCCTGGGCTGCTTTGCCTGGGCCGCCCGCTCGTTCCGCACCGGCAAGCCAAGCCTGGCCCGGAGCTGAGTCCCCACCAATGTAGGACAGGCGTCTCGCCTGTCCCAAGGGCCCATGAGACTCGGATAGGCAGGCGGGCGCTCGGCTCCTCACCGGCTCCCAGCCAGTTCAATCCTGAAAGGACTGCTTCCCTCAGACAAGCGTTGGACCCCTGTGGGGAAAAGGCGCGGCGGTCCTACGCCGCGAAAACACCGGAGAGTGACCCTGAAAGCGGTTGCATCCGGGTCCCAAATGCCGCCTGGGACCACGGCACTGGCGGGACACACCCTTCCACCCGAGCGGTTGAGCCAAACGCCCGGGCTGCCTGTAGTGCCTGCCTCGCTCTCGCCTCCGTAGGTGTGGAGTATTCCCTTTACGCGGCCACCAGCCGGGAGCATCATCAGCGCTAACACAGACTGAGGCACTGTCATGAACACGGATCTCCCGCAAGCCGCTGCTGAACTTGCGCAGAAGCTCACCCTCTTTCTCGCGCCGCTCTTGCCCAAGCTCCTTGACCAAACCATCATCGGGGCAGGACGTGAGGCCGGCAAGAAGACTCTCGACCGATCCCTCGCCTGGGGCCGACGGCTCTGGGAGATGCTTCGTCCCAAGGTTCAGGCCAAAGAAGCCGCCCGCGAAGCGGCGGAGGACGTTGCCGCTCACCCCCACGACAACGACGCCCAAGTTGTCCTCCGCCGGCAGATCGAGAAACTCCTCAAGGCCGATGAGGCCCTCGCCACGCAGGTTGCCGCGCTCTGCAGCCAGGCGGCTCGGGAAGGCGTCACCGCCCTGGCTCTCGGCGCGGGCAGCATTGCTGTAGGCGGCAATGTGATGGACAGCGAACTGATTACCGGCCAGGGCAATAAAATCACTAAGATCGTTCACCACCATCATGCTCTCGTCGCGGCAGAACATAAGAACCCGCTGCCCGATTACCTCCGCACTGGCCGCCGGCACCGCCGACGCCTTGCGAGATTTGGCCAGAGACCAGGGCGCGCTTTTCCTCTTCGACGGCTTGGACGAAGCCCGCGACCCGCACACCCGCGCGCGCGTACTTGAGTCGGTAGCTGACTTCGTAGCCCACGCCGGCCCGAAGTGCCGGTTCCTGCTCACCTCCCGGCCTTACGCCTGGGAGGAAACCGCGCCCGTCCTTGCCCGGCAGCCTGACCCGCTTGCTCTGGACGAGATGTTCGTCCCATACACCCTGGCCGATTTCGAGCCAGGCCAAATCGAGAGCTTCATCCGACGCTGGTATCCCGCCGTGCAGAAACGCGGGTGGGTGACGCCGGCCGACGCCACAGCCAAGACACAGGAGTTGCTCGCCGCGGTGAAACGCGGGGACCTCCAGCCATTGGCGCGCAATCCACTCCTGCTCACCCTCATGGCCACCCTCCACAGCAGCCGGGCCAAACTCCCCGAGGACCGTGCCGATCTGTACGACGAGGTGGTTAAGCTCCTGCTGGAGCGCTGGAATGAGACCGTCGGCGCGGACCGCGGCTTGTTGGTGGAGCTGAACATCCCCTCGCTCAAACTGGAAGACATTCGCTTGGAAATCCAGCGCCTCGCCTATGAAGCCCACAAGCTGCACCTCGGCCGCGAAGGCACCGCCGACGTTGCCGAGGGCGACCTCGAGGCGGCCCTCTGCCCGTTGCTGCAGAACGATCGCAACAAGGCGGCAGTCGTCATCGAATACATCGAAAAGCGCGCCGGCCTGCTGCTCGGACAAGGCCCGCGCGGAATCCAACGGCAGTTCACCTTCCCCCACCGGACTTTCCAGGAGTTCCTTGCCGGCTGTCATCTGGAGCGTTCGCCCGACTTCTACGACCTGGTGCAGCAACTCGCTCGTGAGCACCCGGCGCATTGGCGCGAGGTGCTCACGTTCGCCGCCCGCCGCGCCGCCGCCAGCCGGGGTGTGCCGGCGGCCGACCGCCTCGTCCATCGCCAATCGGTCGAGGAATGGCAGCGTAGCGCGCAGCCGTCTCCGCCCGACTGGCATTGCGCCCTGATTGCCGGCGAGCAACTCCTGGAAATCGGCTTGGCCGCAGTCAACAGCCGCCCCGAGCATAGCACCGCGCGTCAGTGCGTCGCCGGTTGGCTCGCGGCGCTTCTGGCAGCTCCCGTTGAAGCCGGCGGCTTGCCGGCCAAAGAGCGTGTCAGGGCCGGCGTGGTCCTGGGCGGGCTGGGCGACCCGAGGCAAGGCGTCGCGCCGACGAGCCTGGATGAGCTGGCAGAAATGGAGTTTTGCTACGTCCCGCCCGGCCCGTTCTGGATAGGCGCAGGCAATGAAGCTCGCCATGCAGACTGTCCGAAACCCGGTTTCTGGATCAGCCGGTTCCCGGTCAGCGTGGCGCAGTATCGCCTCTTTGTGGAAGACGGAGGCTACCGCCGTAAGGACTTTTGGCCTGAGGCGGCCCAGGCGGGGTGTTGGAAGGCAGGCCAGTTCAAAGGCAGATTCCAGAGCCGCTTTGCCGAGGGACCAGAGGAATTCGGCGTGCCCTTCGACCTGCCGAACCATCCCGTTGTCGGCGTCAGTTGGTATGAAGCGCTGGCCTTTTGTCGCTGGTTGACTGAACGCTGGCGCGACCGCCTGCCCAAGGGCGGCAAGATCAAGCTGCCATCCGAGGCAGAGTGGGAAATAGCGGCGCGGGGCGGGCTGCGCGTGCCGGCGCCGGCCTGCGTGAAGCGGTTTAGTGAGGGCCTCCGTGCCCCGGGTAATCTTGCAATCGCAGACAACGCACATGCCAAAGCCGCCTATCCCTGGGGCGACGCGATTTCACCCGAGCGGGCCAACACGGACGAGACCGGCATAGGTGCCACCAGCGCGTTGGGCGCCTTCGTTGGCGGGCGCAGTCCCGTGGGCGCTGAGGAACTTAGCGGCAACGTCTGGGAATGGACACGGAGCTTGTACGGTAAAGGGGCAGATTTAGCTGCCGGACCAGATAAGGACCGCGTGTTGCGCGGGGGTGCGTGGAGCTTTCCGAACGACAACGCCCGCTGCTCGATCCGCACCGGGCTCGGGCCCGACGGCCGGAGCGGGGGCGTCGGGTTTCGTGTAGTGGCGCCCCCATTCGACTCTGGGGGCTGAAGCTCTGTACTCTGATGCTCTGCCACTCTGTTCTCTACTCTTGGGGTCTGTGGGACGAAGCCCCAGTAGATTCTTTCGGGCGACTGAAGATGCGAGGCAAAGATGAGCGAGCCTGAGATGGTGATCTTCAGCAAGACGTTCGACCTGCTGACGTGGCTGGTAACTCACTTTACAACTTGGGCCTTGCAGCCCTACTCTGCTGCCAGTGGACCGTACTGAATACCCGAACGCGAAAGGACCGCCCCATGCCTGAACGACCTGCCATCCCGGCGACGATGCGCCGCACGGTCATGATCGAGGCCGGACACCGCTGCGCTATGTGCGGCGAGACCAGCGCGCTGGATGTCCATCACATCATCCGGTGGGAGAAGGTGCAGAAGCACGAGCAGGCCAACCTTATCTGCCTGTGCGCCGTCTGCCACCGCCGGGCGGGCGACAACGAGACGGACCGAAGTTCCCTGCGCCATTACAAGACCCATCCCTGGGTGAAGACGCACGGGGCCCCGACCCCGCCCGCCAAGGCAGAACCCGCGCCGGGCGGGCAGAGCGGAAGCCGGAACATCTCCATTGGCGGCGACGCAATCGGCAATATCATCATTTCTGGCGACGGGAATATGGCGGGCGGCTCGGGTGCGTAAGCTGGGCTTCCTGAAACGGAACTATGGCTGACCCCAATCAAGAGACACCCGAAGCCTTGCAGGCGAGGATCGCTGAATTGGAGAGTCAGCTTGCGGCTGCCAAGGCGGTGCGCGCCCCCCCAACCGGCGGCCAGCGGAACATCGGCATCGGTGGCGACGCCACCGGCAATATCATCTTCAGCGGGGACCGGAACATTGGCAGCGTCGAACAGTTGCGCATTGAGTCGGCCATCTTCTTCACGCCGCCTTCACCGGGGCAAGTTGACCCCCGGGTGCTGCTTTGGCAATACCTCAACCAGGTTGTCACCGACACCGCGACGCTCAACCTCACCGGCGTGGACCGCAAAACCGCAACGGACAAGGAGGAGGCGCGACTGGAACTGGCGGCAGTCTATACAGAACTGGACACCCTCATGCCAAAGTACTTCGGAACTATTGGTGTCCGTCTTTCGCAAGGGCGACCGCTCATGGCCGAGCGCGAGCGCCGCC
>Ga0074044_10005599_pt1 | contig 10213 bp, 9 predicted proteins | sample BogForMeECP23OM1_FD_94443 | JGI IMG/M metagenome (GOLD analysis project Ga0074044, IMG submission 94443) | Bog forest soil microbial communities from Calvert Island, British Columbia, Canada - Bog Forest MetaG ECP23OM1 | ecosystem: Environmental > Terrestrial > Soil > Wetlands ...
GTCCTGGCCAAAGCTGACACCGCGTTCAGCCGGAACGCCGCATTATATGACACGACCCTTGGATGGCGTTTCGTTAATCCCATGATGGAAAAGCACTATGGAATCGACTCGATGCCTGAGACAGCGGAAAATGTCGCAGCGCAATTCAACATTGCTCGGGAGGATCAAGACGCCTTTGCTCTGAGAAGTCAGCAGAGATGGGCCGAAGCAAACCGCACAGGATTCTTCAGGGGGGAGATTGAGCCAGTCGCGGTACCCCAGAAGAAAGGCGATCCAAAGCTCGTTGATACGGATGAGCAACCCCGACCAGATACAACCATTGAAGCTCTCGCCCGGCTCAGGAGTATTGGCCGGCCAGACGGCACGGTCACGGCCGGTAATGCTTCTGGAATCAATGACGGAGCTGGGGCGCTGTTACTCGCCTCTGAGAGCGCGCTCAAGCGTCATGGCCTGAATCCACGGGCCCGCGTGCTGGGCGCAACGGCAGTCGGTGTCGCCCCGCGAATCATGGGTTTTGCTCCAGCTCCGGCTACCCGCAGAGTTCTCGGGAAGACCGGACTAGCGCTCAACCAGATCAATGTAGTTGAATTGAACGAAGCTTTTGCCGCGCAGGTCCTGGCGGTAACACGCGCGCTCGGGCTCCCCGACGATGCCGAGCATGTTAATCCTAACGGTGGCGCCATCGCCATCGGGCATCCGCTCGGAGCCAGCGGAGTGCGACTGGTCACAACCGCCATCAACCAGCTACATCGTACGCACGGCCAATATGCCCTTTGCACGATGTGCATCGGTGTCGGCCAGGGAATCGCCCTGATTCTGGAGCGATGCTAGCCGAGCCTCAAAAAATCACGCCCAGCGGCCGCCCATGCGCGTCTCTTCAGCGCCGAAGGCGCGACCGGACTAACTAAAGCCTGGGGTTCCGCTTCGCTCCACCCCAGACTTTAATCCGTTCGCGCCTTCCGCGCTTAATTAGGTCCACAGCCGTTTAGGTTAGCGCTTATGGGTTGAAACCCTGGGCTCAGCTCTTTTGCGCCTTCGGGTCGCAGACCTTGCACTCTTCCCTTATGTTGACGCGCATAGGCTGGCCTTCTCCTCAAATCTGCGAAATCTGTGAAATCTGCGGTTTTGAATTCGGAATTTAGGCTAAAGCTGCTCTTGAACAATTGCATCCACGCCCATGATCGAATTTCGGAACCCTTCCGAACCCCTCAGAAGCTTTCCGAAGGTTTCGGAAGGCTTCGGAAAAGCAGCAAATAGAAGAGCCTTCGATGACAATCAGGGACTTTCAGCAAAAGATCTTCTCACTGGGAATTACAAACGAACGAGATTCCTCCTCACGAAACCAAACGCCTAGTCCGACCAGCGCCATACTGCTTTATTGACATTTCTTTAATATAATAAAAGCAACACCCCAAGAAAATAGCAGAGCGGTTTTGTCAAATGCGACGCCATTAATCGTTAAAATATTTGCACCATGATAGATCCCTCTTCGGAACCTTTCCGAAAGGTTCCGAATCATTCCGAAGCTTTCGGAAGCTTTCCGAACGAACAGATCATCACCCTGACTGTGCGTTAGGTGGCACGGATGTTTGATGATGCCGGATACCGACGATTTCGCGGACTCGACCAAGCCCTACTGGCCGGCGACGGCGTCGCCATCGTCCACGACCTGCTCATCCGGACAGGCAGAGACGCGCTCGTGAACACTCGTCGTTGCTGCGAGATCGCTGCGAGCGACTCACGCTCTGAGCCGTCCGCAACGCCAACGACGGATGGCGAGCCGCATGCGCCTTGTCTCCAGATCGCCGGATGGATTGTTCCGGCTGCCATCCTGGACCTAATGGCGAAGTGCCCCGCGTGTCTCTCAGCCGATATTGCGATTGGAACTGGAGTCGGGCTTTCGCTCTCAGCCGCAACGCGCCTGCGGGCGTCGCATCTGTTAACAGATCGCTCAATCGACAGTCTGGACGTATAAAGGACAACTGCCGCGCGCAGGAAGCGGATCAACACCACGATCGATACAATGACGACCTATGAGTACGCAGACAACCACATCAGGATACATGTTGCTGTTTCGAGGCACGCACTGGGACAAAGTTTGTGACAATTCATTCAGAATGTTGTGGCCAGTTGTGAAAGTTTAATTGCAGGGATGTGGACGAGTACGCGCCCAGCAGGTCGGATGGTTAGCGCCGAAACCTGGCTTAGTTAGCTGGCTCAATTGCGTGTCTCAAGCTAGGGTGCAGCTGTGATCAATCTTTTCGACGATCTTCCCTGGCAGGCAGACGAGGAGCTCTTCACGGAGCTGCTCTCGCGGAGGGGCGTGCGGATCGATCGGATCGTCTCGACCGGCCAGTCCACGCCAGCAGACAAACCCTACAATCAGGAACACGACGAGTGGGCCCTGCTCGTCTCCGGCTCGGCCGGCCTATGGATCGAGGGAGAGGGCGAGCGCAATCTTCGTCCCGGTGACTATGTCCTGATCCCCGCTCATCGTCCACATCGCGTAACGAGGACGGCCAAAGGAGAGCCTACCGTTTGGCTCGCCGTACACTTCTCCTGACGGCGCATTCTGCGCATTCTGGCGGCTAGCGTGAGCGAATCCCGTTGTTCTACTGAACACCAGGGCCGATCGCCTTTCGCAGCACCACAATCACCGTTTCAGGCTCCGTCAGCCGGCCTCCCTGGCTATCGTAAAGCGCGTTCCACAGCAGAATTGGTACGTTTCCTGGTTGCTTTACTGGTGAGCCTATCGTCCACATCATCGCGCGGAAATCCGCGACACGAATGCTCTCTCCAGCTCTTCGCAACGCTTCGTTCACGACCAGATCCTGGGTCATGTGCGAAACCCATCCATGCTCCGAGCTGGAGATTCCCAAGTCCAGGAAGGTCTCAGTAAGAAATGGGAATCCGGCTCCGCCAAAATCATCTCTCGGTCGAATTACTCCTGGGGTAGGGCTAATCTTCCGTTCCACCAAACGCCAGATCGCCTGCGTTTCTGAGTTGAACTGGAAGCCCTTCGGCAAGGGACTCAGAAGTCGGCCGGGGGATCTCAGTTCTTGGATAATTTCAGAAATGACCTCCCCCCAGATTGCCCTATCATTCATGCCATCGTAGGCGATTTCGTAGAGGCGGAGAAACCCGACCAACTGATTGTCGTTTGGCTGGTAAGCGCCCTTCACGTAGCCGATCACCTTGTCGAGACCGAGCCCTTCCGTTTTGAGCCCATCCCGCAAAGCTTGCCGGAAAGTTGAAGTCTGCGCGCCACCCAACGCGATTGCTATTCGAGGAATCATTTACGCTGCTCCGAAACGGCGGAATCGTACGCTCCATTTCCACCCTGCCTTACCCTAAGCTGATCGTATCTTCAAAGCCGTCCCGAGACAATGGCCCGTTCGGTCCAAGAAAGCTTCAAAAAAAGACGTCGCCTTTCGCACCGCGCCGTGATCGTGCGAGATCTTAGGCCGGGTCGGACGCTAATCGCTGAACTTCTGCGCCGAGTAAGTCATAAATAAACGGCTGACCCCCAAGGAGACCTCAAAGCGGCCTTCCACCAGGTCTGCGCTCGGGTCCGAGGCTTGACACGAGCCCGTGATTATAGGCTATAGTCTTCCCCTATAGCCTATGCTGGTCGAATCATTATCGCGGTGGAACGTCTCATCTCCGCTCCAGGCGGTGACGAAGGCCAAGGCCGTCTACGTGGAGACACGCTCTCGTATTCTGAAGGGTATGCTGGCCCCCGGCTCAGCGGTGAACCAGGAGGCACTCGCCGCTGAACTGGGAGTATCGATTACGCCGCTCCGCGAAGCGCTGCGGCGATTGGAAATGGAGGGGCTGATCCGCCTGGAAGCACACCGGACAATGATCATCACGCCCCTAACGAGCCAAGAACTAAACGAGATGTACGCCATTCGGCTGGAGCTAGACCCACTTGCCGCCGGTCTAGCCGCCGCAAACGCATCGGAGTCGGAGTTAGAGGTGATCAGGCAACTGGCTCGACAAGAGGCTGTTTCTGATCCCGTGCTGCAACTCGAGCGCAATCGCGGGTTCCATCGTGCCGTCTATTCGTCAAGTCAAAACAGCGCACTGATTAATATACTAGATCAGCTCTGGGATCGGACTGATCGCTACCGGCTTATTCTGATCAAGGAGGAGCTTGTGGAGGGCCCGACGTCGCGACAGGAGCACATCGAAATAGCGGACGCTGTCGCGATCCGGAAGGCGGAACCTACCGCTCGCTTGATGCGCGCTCATATCGGGCGTTCGCACGCTCGCATCTCCGATATCGTGATGGCGTGGGCAGCCGATGGCGGCGAGAGGCCGAGGTCGAGGTCCTCGGGTAACCAATGACCGCTACAAATCAGACCGGAGCCACACTTGCGGAGCGCCTCTCAGCGTTGGACACAGCTACACTCTACGAGTCGGGGGCAAGCGGAACGATGACGCCGGATATTAAAATACTGTCCGGCGATCGCCGACTGGCGGGCCCGGCGCTTACTGTTATGTGCCACCCCGGCGACAACCTGATGATTCACGTGGCTGTTGCACGCGCTCAGGCTGGTGCAGTCATGGTGGTGCAGGCCCAGGACGCGAGTTACGGTGTCTGGGGTGAGGTGCTGACAGTTGCCGCGATGGCGCGGGGCATTGCGGGACTCGTCGTAGACGGGTCCGTACGTGACCTCGGTGCCATCCGGCGTCTGGGCTTTCCCGTGTTCGCCCGCGGAACGGCTCTTCGGGGTACGAACAAGTCCGCCCGCGGCACGGTCGGCGCGGTCATCACATGCGGAGGTGCTCCTGTCTCGTTGGCCGACCTGATCGTCGCCGACGAGAGCGGGATCGTGGTGATCCGACCGGAAGAGGCCGAGCATGTCCTAGAGAGAGCGCAAGAGCGCTTTTGTAAAGAGGCGGCGATGATTAACGAGCTGCGAGCGGGCCGCACGACCATGGACCTCCTCGGCCTCGACGATATGTCTACCGGTGACTAACTTAGGCCAATTGCCGTCATACAGATTATCTTCATAGTCCTTGGCGGCTCGCTATGGCGCAGGAACCAATTGTCTGTTCGCTAAACTCATGACGCCTAAACTCTCCGGCGATCCGCTTCTCCCTCATCACGAGAATTCGATCACTCATACCGATGATCTCAGGTAATTCAGAAGATATTAGGAGAATCCCCATTCCCTCGGCCGCGAGGGCGTCTATCCTGTTTCTTATCTCCGTTTTCGCTCCCACATCGATTCCGCGCGTCGGCTCGTCGAGGATCAGGACTGCGGGGTTCGTGTTCAGCCATTTCCCCAATACTACCTTTTGCTGATTGCCGCCGCTGAGAGCCGAGACGGGAAGTCTCGTGGAAGGGGTCTTGATCTTGAGCTGGGCGATATTCTCCCGGACCAGCTTCTGCTCCTCCCGGTTGTTGATGAATAAGGAGTTCGAGAGCGCCTTTAGATGCGGTAGTGTGAGATTCTTCCTGACGTCCAGTATGTGAATCAGGCCTAGGATGCGTCTGTCTTCGGGCACGAGCGCAATCCCATTTGCAATGGCGTCGAAAGGCGATCGAATCTCGACGGTTCGACCCCGTATCCTGATCTGACCGGAGTCAACGTGAGAGAGCCCAAAAACAGCCTTGGCGAGTCGGGTCCGCCCCGATCCGACTAATCCGTAAAGGCCAACGATTTCACCACGATGTACCGTAAAGCTCAAGTCGGCAAAGTGGGGCAGCTGAGTGAGGTGGCTAACCTCAAGAACTGGATTGTCCTGAAGATGCTTGTGGCTGCGCGGGAAGAAGTCGGAAAGAGTTCTCCCGACCATCTCCCTCACAAGGTCTGGTTCGTCCCATTGACCAACAGGGCGAGAACTCAGTCTCACGCCGTCGCGAAGCACGGTGATTCGATCCGCAATCGCAAATACCTCTGCCAGTTTGTGTGAGATGTAAATGACCGCGACTCCCTTCTCTTTGGTCGTGCGAATAACCCGGAAAAGATCCCGGATTTCTGGCTCGGTGAGCGAGGACGTCGGCTCATCGAGGATTAGAACCTGAGAATGCATGGAAATCCCCTTGGCAATTTCGACCAGCTGCTGCTTGGCGATCGATAGCTGGTTGACTCTCTGGGTAGGGGATATGTCGGCTTCGATTTCCGCGAGAATCGCGCCCGCCTCTTTCTCAGCTTGGCGTCGGTTGATGAGCCCTGGAATTCTTGATGGGGTTTCTCTTCCGAGGAACATGTTTTCGGCCACCGATAGCTCCGGAACCAGGCTGAGTTCCTGGTGCACCATTGCGATTCCTAGTTCGCGCGCCAGTCGGGGAGTGTGGATCCTTGTCGGTCGTCCCTTGAAGAAGATCTCGCCTCTGTAGTCGGGATAAGTGCCCGCGAGAACTCTCATGAGGGTGGATTTCCCAGCGCCGTTCTCGCCGACCAAACCATGCACTTCACCTCGCAGGAACTCCAGGTCGACGTTCCGCACCGCGTCCGTACCGGTAAAGCTCTTGCCAATGCTCACCATCCTAACGATCGGCTGATGCGAAGCATCGTTTTGCATAGTGTTGCTTCTCTGAAGCATTCAGGAATTGCGACATGCTTCAACTTCCTATAGCCTATAAGCCAGCGCAACACTACGATCTTGGTCTGTCCAACGTCAAGGCTCGATGCTTTCGTCTTGCGAGCGGTGATTTTCCTAGCACGCCGCCGAACGAGTGGAAGAGAGCCACGAAGAAATCCATCCTGAGGAGGAAGAGCGAATGTCGGAGTATTATGTCTATGTCGGGCTTGGAGGGGACACAGATCCCGGCCGATTCTGGAGCGCTGGTCTCTATCGGAGTCGTAACGGCGAAGGCGCTTGGGAATCTTTGGGCGGTAAGATCCATCCAATGTCTCGTGTCTTCGCAATTCTCACCGATCCCGAACGTCGAGGCCGGGTCACCATCGGCACCGACGACGGGATCTGGAGAAGCGACAATGTCGGCGACTCCTGGCGACGGCTCAGCGCTCCGAAGCCGGAACTCGCCGTCTGGTCGCTTGCCCGTCACCCTCATGATCCCAATACGATCTTCGCCGGCTATGAGCCGTGCGCGATTTATCGAAGTACGAACGACGGATCTACCTGGGAGAAGCTGCCGGTCAATGTAACTTTCCCAGCAGTGTCGGACCATCGCCATATTCCAAAGCGCATAATTTCGATTGCAGTAGATCCTGCTAATCCAGATGAGATCTACGCGAGTCTTGAGGTGGGTGGTCTGCTCCGCAGCCTCGATGGCGGTCAAAGCTGGGTAAACCTCATCGACGGCCTCTACATCGATGAGGGCTCAGTCGACATTCATTCAGTAGTGGTCAATCCGAGACACCCTGGACAGCTGACCGTTGCCACGCGCTTTGGCACCTTCCGCAGCGTCGATCGGGGCCTGCATTGGCACGATCTCAAAGCTCCGCTTCTCCGCCCGATCGGCTCTTACTGCCGGGAGCTCGCCTACGCTCCCGGCGACGCCGAAACGCTCTATCTCGCAGCCGGCAACGATTTCGATGGAGACAGGGGCGCACTGTTCGTCAGTCGCGACGATGGCGCCACCTGGAAGCAGGCTGACCTGGGCATACCACTCAAGACGACCATCTTCGGTCTCGCCGTGAATCCATACCGACCCGATCACGTATTCTGCAGCAGCAAGATCGGTCAAGTCCTTCACTCGTATGACCGCGGAAGGAACTGGCGGGTCAATCCACTTCCTCACGCTGTCGGCCACGTCTTCGCGCTCGCAGCGGCTGACATCGCCGACAGTTGACGGAGGGGGCGATCAGAACCGGCGGGGAACAAGCCAAACCTGGAGTGTTTTTCAGAGGACTTCAACCAGGCGAATATCTCAGTCGTCCCTGGGCGGACACATGGCCGGAAGCGACCACCTCCTTCCCAGCAAACTCCTGAAAGTCCCTTTAGGTTGAGGCCATCCAAACATGACCCCATGGCACGGCTTTGACGCCTTGACACTTCAACTCAAGATAGTAACCTATAGCCTATAAGGAAGCTCGGTAGGGAAAGACACCCCACTTTACGCCTTGGCCGATCCCCCAACTTTGGTCTTTCCGTCATGAGTTTAGCGAGGAGACAATTTGTTCGTGGCGCCATAGCAAGCCGCCAATAAGACATTGGATATGACGAAAAGTGCGACTGAGTCGGATGTAAGAGCAGTCTGGTCTTCGGATGTCCGGGGAGAGAGGTCACTCGCACACTCAGCGCGTTCCATGATTCTCCGTGACTATGGCATCTACATCATGCTCGTCATCATTGCGCTCGCCTTTTCCGTTACCACGAAGGGATTCGCAACCATCAACAATCTCATCCTGATCCTGTTGCAGGTCAGTGTGATGGGTATCATTTCGGTGGGGATGCTGTTTGTCATCCTTTCCAAGGGGATCGATCTTTCCGTCGGCTCGACCCTTGCGATAGCAGGGATGTTCTCTGGGCTGCTTGCCAAGCAGGAGCCCACGCCCGTCAACGTCGCGCTCGCCCTTGGGGTGCCCCTTTTCCTTGGCCTAGCCTGCGGCCTTGTGAACGGATACCTCATATCCTGGGGTAGGCTGCCGCCTCTGATCGTTACCCTTGGTACCATGTACGCCTTTCGCGGCTTCATCGTGTGGTACCACGTCAATCCCGTCTACCAGCTTCAACCGTGGTACCGCATCCTCGGACAGGAAAAGGTCGGTCCGATCCCGATACCTGTCATTATCCTGCTCTGTGTGACGGGTATCACGTCCCTTGTGCTGAACCGCACTCGCTTCGGACGGTACATCTACGCAGTCGGCGGCAACGAGGACGCGGCGAGGGCAGCGGGGATCAACGTCAATCTTGTCAAACTCTGCGTCTACTCGATCAACGGCTTTTTTTGTGGTCTCGCGGGTCTCGTATTCACTTCCCGCCTTGGCGCCGCTCAGTCTATATCGGGAGCAGGTTTCGAGATGGTCGCCATAGCCTCCGTCGTAGTGGGAGGCGCAAGCCTTTTTGGAGGTAGGGGCACAGTCGGGAAGACCATTGTGGGCGCGTTGATCATGCAGATCGTCCAGAGCGGATTGGTCATGCTGAACGTCCCCTCACCTATTCAGCAGGCAATCCTCGGCTTCATCATAATTCTCGCCGTTTGGGTAGACCTGTTCATTCAGAGAAGAGAGGGCGTTAATCGTTCAGGGTCGATCCGAGGATTGTTCTCATCTTACAAGGCTAACTAAACGAAAAAATTAACATGAAACTACTGAGATCTGTCGCGATTCTATTCATGGCTGCGTCGCCTTTTGTGCCTGGCGGTCGCATGATGGCCGAGGCCCCTGCAGCTTCGGTGGATGTTACGAAGGAGGGTTGGTGGCTCACGCCGTACAAAGCAACCAAAGAGTGGACCATTGGCGTCTCGTACACTGACGTCTCGATTTCCTACATCGCTGCCCTCCAGAAGGCAGTTCAAAACAAGGCGAAGGAAATGGGCGTCAAGATCATCGAAGTAGACGCGAAAAACGATACCAATGTCGAGTTGAGCAACGTCGAGAATCTCCTCCAGCAGAAGATCGACCTTCTGCTCTTTGAAGGAGCAAGTTTGAAAGCTTCCGGTGCATCGATCGAGGCAGCGAACAAAGCAAATGTCCCCGTGGTTCACTTCAACATCTTGGCCGAGGGCGGCCAGTACATAGCCTTTGTCGGGTCCAACCAAATCGATTCTGGCATCACCATGGGCAAACAGATTGTCAAGCTGTACAAGGAGTTGGGGAAGCCTTCCCTGAATGGCATCTACATGAGAGGTATCGCCGGTTACATCACCGATGAAATCCGCAACCAAGGCGTAAAGGACACACTCAAGGAGGCGGGAATCGCGGACAAGATCATGTGGACAGAGCAATACGCCGATTTCTCCAGAGGCAAGGCGCAGTCTGTTGCTGAATCGATTTTGAACAAGTCGTCGGACTATGATTTCGTCATTGCGAACGGCGACGACATGATCCTCGGCGCACTTGGTGCGGTAAAGTCGGCCGGCCTGCTCGGAAAGGTTCGGCTGTACTGCAGCGTGGACGGGCTTCCGGAAGTCCTCGACGGAATCAAGGCGGGCGAGATCGTTTCGACGGTATTTCAGAATCCTGAGGGGCAGGGTGCAGGTGGAATAATGGCTGCTACGATGTATCTGGACGGAAGGAAGGACCTTCCCAAGCAAATCCTGATCCCGTTCGTTCTCACGGACAAGTCTAAC
>Ga0074044_10005600_pt1 | contig 10213 bp, 8 predicted proteins | sample BogForMeECP23OM1_FD_94443 | JGI IMG/M metagenome (GOLD analysis project Ga0074044, IMG submission 94443) | Bog forest soil microbial communities from Calvert Island, British Columbia, Canada - Bog Forest MetaG ECP23OM1 | ecosystem: Environmental > Terrestrial > Soil > Wetlands ...
GCTGCCATGCCGGGGCCATCGCCGCTATTGATGAATGCGTTGGTGCTTGCCGCATAAATGCGCGCCGCACCGCCGGTCGCAAATAATGTCGCCTTGGCATGCAGGATCATCACTGCGCCGGTTTCGATTTCAAGCGCGGCTACGCCGAGTACGTCACCGTCCCGATCGCGGATCAAATCGAGCGCCATCCATTCGACGAAAAACTGGGTACCGGCGCGCACGTTGTGCTGGTAAAGCGTATGCAGCATCGCGTGTCCGGTGCGGTCAGCCGCCGCACACGCGCGTTTGACCGGCTGCTCGCCGTAGTTGCGCGTATGGCCGCCGAATGGCCGTTGGTAGATTTTGCCGCTGTCGAGCCGGTCGAACGGCATACCGTAATGTTCGAGTTCGATCACCACTTCGTTGGCGCGGCGGCACATGTATTCGATAGCATCCTGATCACCGAGCCAATCGGAGCCTTTGACGGTGTCATACATGTGCCACTCCCAGCGATCTTCCTCATCGTTGCCGAGCGATGCCGAGACACCACCTTGCGCAGCGACGGTATGCGAGCGCGTCGGAAATACTTTCGACAGCACCGCGCAACGTAAGCCGGCTTCTGACAAGTGCAGCGCCGCGCGCATGCCGGCTCCGCCGGCACCGACCACAATCACATCGAACTGGCGGCGTGTGGTTATCATTGTTCCCACAGAATTTGCACCGTCCAGACTGCGTACGCGACCAGCACGCCAATGATCAATGCATACAACACCTGCTTCGTACGGCGGTGCTTGACGTAATCCATGCAGATGTTACGCATGCCGATCCATGCATGCAGATACAGGCTCACGAAAAAAAGCAGCGTTGCGAATTTCATCCATGGCGGGAGGAATATCTGGTGCCATAAGGAATAATTCACCGGCGGCACAACCAACAGCGTGATTAGGAATGTCACGCTGTAAAGTGCCATCACAGCAGCGGTTATCCGCTGCGCGAACCAGTCGCGCAGCGGGTGGTGCGCACCAAATTCCGAGTACCTCACCATAGCAATACTGCCGCGATGAGTGTCAATACCATACCAGCGATCAGCGCGATTACACTTGATTGGCGCGCTGCAGTCAGGCCGGTGCCAAAATGCAAATCAAGCGCGAGATGGCGCAGCCCTGCACACAAGTGATGAAAATATCCCCACAACAACCCGAGCACGATGATCTTCACTAGCCAATGACTGAATACCGCCTTGAGCACATCGAAAGTTACCAACGATGTCAGGCTTTGCTGAAACCAGTACAACAGCAATGGCAGCGCGATGAATAGTACTGCTCCGCTCACCCGATGCATAATTGAAATTACACCCGGCAGCGGCAGCCGGATGCGCAATAGGTTCAGGTACTTCGGGCGTCGAGCCATTTCAGGGTTGGCAAGCATGTCGCAGCGGCCGTTGGAAAACGCACTTTGATTCTACCAGCAATGCTGCGCTGCACCTCCATTTTTGACACCATAAGAGCAGGCCGCTACCATCGTTCACATGAAATCACCCGTTCGCATCGCCGTGACCGGCGCCGCCGGTCAAATTGGATACAGCTTGTTGTTCCGCATCGCTTCCGGAGCAATGCTCGGCGCCGATCAGCCGGTCATTCTGCAGCTGCTCGAAATCCCGGATGAGAAAGTGCAGAAAGTGCTCAAGGGCGTAATGATGGAGCTCGATGATTGCGCGTTTCCATTGCTCGCCGGCATGGCCGCGGCAAGCGACCCGAACATCGCATTCAAAGACGCCAACATCGCACTGCTGGTCGGCGCCCGGCCGCGCAGCGCAGGCATGGAGCGCAAAGATCTGCTCGATGCCAATGGGAAAATTTTCGCGCCTCAAGGTAAAGCGCTCAATAAAGCTGCTGACCACAACGTAAAAGTGTTTGTGGTCGGCAATCCCGCCAATACCAACGCGCTGATTGCGATGAAGAACGCACCCGACCTCAGACCCGAGCAATTCACCGCAATGCTGCGGCTCGATCACAATCGCGCGCTGTCGCAAGTCGCACAAAAAATCGGCCAACCGCTGTCATGCATCCGCAAAATGACGGTATGGGGCAATCATTCGGTTACCCAATATCCTGACCTTTTCCAGACCGAGTGCAACGGCGAGAAAGTGTGGCCCCTGATCAATGACCAGGAATGGCTTGAAAATCATTTCATTCGAATCGTGCAAAAGCGCGGCGCGGCAATTATCGAGGCGCGCGGTCTGTCAAGCGCGGCGAGTGCCGCCAATGCCGCGATTGACCATCTGCGTGATTGGGTATTGGGCACACCGGACGGCGACTGGATTTCAATGGGTGTCCCCTCCGATGGCAGCTATGGAATTCCCGAAGGCGTGATTTACGGCTATCCGGTGACCTGCAAAAACGGCGTCTATAAGATCGTCAAGGGCATCGAATTAAGCGACTACAGCCGCACACGCATGCAGGCAACGCTCAAAGAGCTGCACGAAGAGCGCGATGCGGTAAAACATCTGCTTAACTGAAGAGCGCTTTTGCGATGGGCGTAAAAGAACTCGGGCATGTGGTTTTATACGTACGCGATCTCGAAAGTTCGCGGAAATTTTATAAAGATCTGCTCGGCTTTCACGAGATCTTCCACCAGCCGCCGCTCGCGGCGGGATATTCAGGTTCGGCGCGGCGCACGCATCACGAACTGCTGCTGATCGCGGTCGGTCCCGATGCACAACCGATTCCACAAGGCCGCCGCGTCGGCATGTACCATTTCGGGTTGAAAATCGGCGATTCAGACGACGAATTGCGCGCGATGCTCAAACAACTGCAGGATGCCAAAATCACGATCGTTGGCGCCAGCGATCATGGCGTCAGCCACAGTCTGTACGTGTTGGATCCCGACGGTAACGAATTGGAACTTTATATTGACGTGCCGGGCGTGGACTGGAAATCAAACCCTGCATTGGTTGCAACACCGATCAAGCCACTGCGACTTTAAAAGCCAGCCGAAGACCGATCAGGATTTTGGCCCGATGCGCAACCGCGCAGTCGCATAGAAGATTTCACGCAAAAAATAGACGAATGCCCCGCTGAATGACAGCATCGCCAACACAAATAACGATGCAACGACGCGGGCCAGGCCGATCGTGAAAATATCACCGACAAAAAGAGCCACGATCAGCAGACAGACGATCAGACCGGTCAATGATGCCAGCATGATCGCGCGGCTGATCCAGCGCGCACGGCACGAAAGTCGCGTGAATTCAGCGTGAATTTCATCCTTCCGCAGATCACTCGCCCCCCCCCACCTCCGTCTCAATCACACGCACCCGGTCAATGATTCGGTTAAGACGACCGGTCAATACCGCGAGCAGCGCGCCGACGCCGGCCAGCAGGAACACCGGCGCAACCGCGAGTTGAATCACCCGCGCAATATCAATAATGTGTTCGTTCATCGACAAGCCGGGGAAATAAAAACATTTTTTATTTTACATCTGCCGCTGGTATTCGGCAGGGTTGATGCGCGCCTCGATTAACGTGAAGCGTTTGCTGTGTAAAGCGACTTGCGCGGCTTTTTTGAGTTCGGCCGGATTAGTCACGACGAAACCGTTGCCACCGTACGCTTCGGCCAGCATCACGTAATCGGGGCTGCCGGTTACAACCCCGGTCTCCGGCAGCTTCATGCGCTGCTGTTTAAGCTTGATCAACGACAGCGTATCGTCGCGGAACACCACAATGGTCAACGCAAGCTTGTGATGCGCAAGCAACGCCATTTCGCCGATCACCATATCAAGCCCCGCTTCGCCAGCCATTGCCAACACTGGTCGTTTAGGGAACAGCATCTTCGCCGCGATCGCCGCAGGCAGTGCGTAACCCATCGTACTCAGTCCGCTCGACTGCAAAAAACGCCTCGGTTCGTACGACTGCCAGACCTGACTCACCAAAATGCGGTGCGCGCCGGTATCCACCGTTGCAATCGTGTCACGCGGAAACACTTCGCGCAGCACTGTGGCTACCTGGTACGGGCCGAGCCCCTTCGACGGCTGACTCGCAATCGCATGCTTGATCGTCTGCCGGTAACGTTCGAGTTCCGGCGCCGGCCAATGTGCGGGGGCACGTTTTGGCGCGTGTGCGGCGAGCGCGTGCAGGCAGCCGGCGATGCTTCCAGTATATTCAACTGCGCTGCGATAGACATGATGTGTATTCGGTACCAGATCGATATTGACGGTCGCCTTCTTTTCGTCCCACGGCGAATTCCATTCGGCATGCAACTCAACGGGATCGAAACCAATGGTAAGCACGAGATCGGCGTGGCGCACATGCGCGAGATGTATCTTGTCCACCACCGGACTCAAACCGGTCGCGCCAACGCACAAAGGATGGTCTTCAGCAACGACGCCCTTCGCCTTGTAAGTGGTCAGAAACGGAATATGCCATGCCTCAAGAAAACGCTTGAGTTCACGCTCGGCGCCGTCAAGCTGCGCATTCATGCCGATGCACGCGAGCGGTCGCCTCGCTTTTTTGAGCCAGGCCTGGATGAGTGCGATGTCCTCACGCCGCGGCAGCGTGCGCACCGCGGCGGGTGCAAAGCGCCGTGCCTCGTCCTGCTCAACGCCCGCGATATCCGCGGGCAAATTGAAATATACCGGTCCCGGCAGTGGCGTCTTCGCAATCGCAATGCCGGAACGCACTTGGTCGAATGCATTTTTTGCGGCAATCGTGGTGGCCCATTTCACCAGCGGGCGCAATAACGATTCCTGATCGATGACCTTGCGCGTATGCGCACCCTTGAGGTTACGTGGAATATCGCCGCCGATCACGATCATCGCGGCACGGTCGAGTAACGCCTGGGCCACGCCCGGAGTGCTGCCAACGACACCCGGACCGACAGTCGCAACCAGTACGCCGGGTTTGCCGGTCAACTGCCAGTAGGCATCGGCCATCATTCCGGCACCCATTTCCTGCTTGGTCAGTACGAATTTGATGCCGACCTTGCGGAATGCCTCAAGCAGTTCCAGCACTTCGCCACCGGGAATACCGAAGGCGTGACGCACGCCTTCTTCGTACAACGCGTGGGCAATGATGTCGGCGGTTTTCGGCATCAGATGCGGTCCGTATTTTCTATGGCGATGCGATTCTGCTGCGATGCGAGGAAAATCAGGCGTGCGATGGTATCACACGACCCGGCGGGCTTTATGCGGCAGTGACTGCTGTTACGACGGGGAAAGAACTTGATACTATGCATGCAGACCAACGAATTGGCATGTATCCCTTGAGTACAAGTACATGATTTCATTTGACTATTTATACCGTTCTGCCACAATATAGGTGGTCTATGCTAGCGACGGTCACTATATGTTGGATTATCTGTTTGGAAAGCTGGAGCCGCTAATTCAAGCGGCGATCACCAGACGCATCATATTATTCCATGACGCGCTGGTGAGTCGTGGACAAATTACGCCGATTTCAATTGCACGTTACAAGGGGGCTGATTGCTCCGAATCAAGTCATACTCTTCTGCAAGCCTCGCCGACTCGCCAGAATTGTTGACATGAGCATGAACATGAGTTGCCCCACTCTTTACTGCATCCTCCCACTTTTCGTGATTTGAAAAGCGATTTTTAAAGCTACTAGCTTGCCCCACGTAATGAGCCATCCACCTACCGCCAACAATCGAAGCGAAGATGTAATTTCCGGGAAGATCATTCCACTGGCTCGACGGCCCGAAGACCGTATACGTGTATTTGCTACCAGATGCACCAGTCCAAATTGTGGTATCCATATTAAAATATGTCCTTATTAATAACTCTCACAACTTTATGTCAAGTTCCTTGACATTTCCTTTGATGTCGTCAAACTGTTGTGTGAGTAGTTTTAGAAATGGAGCGGTGGGGAGTCGAACCCCAAAGGGAAAAGCCTAGGAAGCGACCCCTAGTACCAAACCCGCCCCGTACGTAAAAGCACCACCATGACCCGCACTCAGCTTGCCCCCGATCAAGGAATGGGCTGTTTGCGGGTCTTGTCTTTTGGTTTCCGCGCCGATGATGTCTTGCGTTGGGCTGACGAAAACGCTAATTTATCTCCTCATCGCTGCTCCTTGGAAAAAACCACTACCTCTAGTACGAATATCAAATGTCTCGACTAATTCTAGTGTTTGAAATTGACCAACGTCAATAGCTTTTTGAAACATTGATAATATGAATATTTTTCCCTCAATTATGGTTTGTAACTAACTGATATAATTAAATAATGATGCCTAAGAAAAGCATAGGAGCTGGAATTAAACAGAAGGTTCCTGCAAAGCATCCGGAAAAGAAAGAAAAAACGCCGACTCATGGTCGGCATAAAGAGGATTTCGAGAAGTTACTTAATGACGCTATTTTAGGGGTTCAAAAGAAGTAGGTTTGCTGATCTGCGCGAGCATCCGCGCAAACATAACTGCCGGTTCTTGGCGGTTGTTATAGCGAAATGCAAACTCATCAATATAGCGTTGAAGGTGTTTGCGAGATACCGATGCGTGGGTACTCTTAATACCGCGTTTCAGATGCGACCAGAAGCCTTCGATGGTGTTTGTTGAGTAAATGCCTTTCACCCACTCATCAATGTCATGGTTCACCATGCCGTGTTTGTAGCCGAATTTTTTCAGCTTCCCATAGCTAGCGTAAGTATCCGTAGAAACCCTTGAGCCTTCAGCTACGTTTTTACGCACGAGCGGCAATAGCGTCCTCCTTTTTACATTTGATACTACGAAACCACGCACATCACCTTCGCGTTGGACAATGCCAAGCACTGTGCTTTTATTCTTAATGTAGTGACGACCTTTGCCCTTAACTTTGCCGCCGATGAAGGTTTCGTCCACTTCGACGTGGCCTGACAACTGACCGGGATTGTTGGCTATTGCCCTTGCTGACATCAAATCGCGTAGCTGGTGGCCGATGCGCCACGCACATTTATAAGTAACCCCAAGTTGCCGCTGTAACTCTTTCGCGGAAACTCCGTTGCGGGTTGTTGTCATAAGGTACATGGCATGGAACCACTGCGATAATGGCGTGCTGGAGTGCTCAAAGACGGTTCCGGCGCATGGGAAAACGTGGCAGCCCTCCTTACAAGCGTAGCCTCGGCGGCCTTGGATACGGGTTAGCTTGCCCACTACCCCGCAATGAGGACAGGCTTCGGTAGCACCATAACGCCTCTGCAAAACGGCATCTAAACAGGCATTGTCATCGGGATACTGATTTTTGAAGTCAACAAAGGTATATTTCATAAGTCACCTCATTAAGTTGCAGCAACTTTATAAGGTAATCTACTTGTTGTCAAGGGATAAATGCCAACGAATTAGCCTGTTAATCAACTAATACAGCATTTTATATTTGAAAACAAATGGTAATGATAGATTTCTTACCTCATCTATAAACTAGATGAGATTATATAAGTAATATTATGATTAATATTGATTATATCAAAGAATTCAGCTATGCGGGACGCCGTGGCAAATATTATGCACTGCCCGCGCTAGAACAGGCCGGCGTGGGCAAGGTATCGCGGCTACCGGTATCAATCCGCATCGTGCTCGAAGCCGTACTGCGTCACTGCGACGGCAAAAAGATCACCGAGACCCATGTAAAGCAGCTTGCCAACTGGCGGCCGAACGCGCCGCGTACCGACGAAATCCCGTTCGTCGTTGCGCGCATCGTATTGCAGGACTTCACCGGCGTGCCGCTGCTGGCCGATCTCGCGGCGATGCGCGACGTCGCCAAGAAAATGGGCAAAAATCCGAAGCTGATAGAACCGCTGGTGCCAGTTGATCTGGTCGTCGACCATTCAGTGCAAGTCGATCATTACGGCAACAAAAATGCGCTCGCCCTCAACATGAAGCTCGAGTTTCAGCGCAATGCCGAACGCTACAAATTCATGAAGTGGGGCATGCAAGCGTTCGACACCTTCAAGGTGGTGCCGCCCGGCATCGGCATCGTCCATCAGGTGAATCTCGAGTACCTCGCACGCGGCGTGCATCAAAAGAATGGCGTGTTTTATCCAGATACGCTGGTCGGTACTGACTCACATACCACGATGATCAACGGCATCGGCGTGGTCGGTTGGGGCGTCGGCGGCATCGAGGCCGAAGCCGGCATGCTCGGCCAGCCGGTTTATTTCCTGACACCGGACGTGGTCGGCGTGCACCTCAAGGGCAAGCTCAGGGAAGGCGTGACCGCGACCGACCTGGTACTGACCGTCACCGAAATGCTGCGCAAGGCCAAGGTCGTCGGCAAGTTCGTCGAATACTTCGGCGCAGGTGCGGCTTCGTTAACGGTGCCTGATCGCGCGACGATCGCCAACATGGCGCCCGAGTACGGCGCGACCATGGGTTTTTTTGCAGTCGATGACAAAACCGTCGATTACCTGGCTCGGACCGGGCGCAGCGACGAGGAAGTTGCGGCATTCGAAGCGTACTTTCGCGCGCAGGAATTATTCGGGATGCCGGCAGCCGGCAGCATCGATTATTCGACGACGCTCGAACTCGATCTCGCCGGAGTCGCGCCGAGCGTTGCCGGCCCCAAGCGTCCACAGGACCGTATCGAACTTGGCGATCTGAAGTCCAAGTTCACCGAGCTGTTCTCCCAACCCGTCGCCGACAACGGCTACAGTAAACCGCCGCAGCAACTTCACCAGCGCCATATGACGAAGCTCGGTAACACAATCGCAGCTGCGTCCGGCGGTGGCACGCAACGCCCCGAATCGCTGAAAAACGGCGCGCCGCCCAACATCGTCGAAATGGTAAACAACCGCCCCACTCCCGATCCGGTCAAACTCGTGGATCCATCGCCGTCCCACTCCGTCAGCCTCGGCCACGGCGATGTGCTGATCGCCGCAATTACGTCATGCACCAATACTTCGAACCCCGGCGTGTTGATCGCCGCGGGCCTGCTCGCCAAAAAAGCGGCGGCACGGGGACTTCAAGTCAAACCGCACATCAAGACCTCGCTCGCGCCTGGCTCACGCGTAGTCACCGAATATCTGACCCGGTCCGGCTTGCTGCCAGAACTCGAGAAACTCAACTTCTATCTCGTCGGCTACGGCTGCACTACCTGCATCGGCAACGCCGGGCCACTCGATCCCGCGATCGAGGAAGTCGTCACGAAAAACGATTTGGTGTGTGCAGCAGTATTGTCGGGCAATCGTAACTTTGAAGCGCGCATCCACGCCAACATCAAGGCCAACTTCCTGGCTTCGCCGCCGCTCGTCGTTGCCTATGCAATTGCGGGCACCGTGCTCAAAGACTTGACCAGCGAACCCCTCGGTACCGGCAGCGACGGCAAGCCGGTTCACCTGAAAGATATCTGGCCAACGCTCGATGAAATCGGCGCCATGATGCAGTATGCAACTGATCCCGCGATGTTCCGCCGCCTCTACGCCGATTTTACCCGAGACAATCCGCTGTGGAACGGCATTCCCAGTTCGACCGGGCAAACCTATGTATGGGACACTTCAACCTACATCGCCGAGCCACCGTTCTTTGCCGATTTCGGCATGCAATCAGGCCGCGCGCACGACATTGACGGCGCGCGCATCCTCGGCATCTTCGGCGATTCGGTGACGACCGACCATATCAGCCCCGCGGGTTCGATCAAGCCCTCTTCACCCGCCGGCAAGTGGTTGCAGGAGCATGGCGTCGCGATCGCTGATTTCAACAGCTATGGCGCGCGCCGCGGCAATCATGAAGTGATGATGCGTGGCACTTTCGCCAATGTACGGATTAAAAACCTGATGCTGCCGCTGAAATCCGACGGTTCACGCGTTGAAGGCGGTCTTACGATCCTGCAACCCGACGACAAGGAAATGCCGATTTACGATGCGGCGATGGAATACCTCAGGCGCAACGTGCCGACCGTGGTGTTCGCCGGCGAGGAATACGGTACCGGCTCGTCACGCGACTGGGCCGCCAAGGGTACTCAATTGCTCGGCGTCAAGGCGGTGATCGCCAAAAGCTTCGAACGCATCCACCGCAGCAATCTGGTCGGGATGGGTGTGCTGCCGTGTCAGTTCATGGAAGGAATGAGTGCGCAAGCGCTCGGCCTCGACGGCAGCGAAGTGATCGCCATCACCGGCATCGAAAACGGCATCAAGCCGCAGATGAGAGTCACGCTTGTGATCCATCGCAAAGACGGCGCGACGAAAAGCGTGCCGCTGCTGTTGCGGATCGATACCCCGATTGAGGTCGATTACTACCTGAACGGCGGCATCCTGCC
>Ga0074044_10005601_pt1 | contig 10212 bp, 6 predicted proteins | sample BogForMeECP23OM1_FD_94443 | JGI IMG/M metagenome (GOLD analysis project Ga0074044, IMG submission 94443) | Bog forest soil microbial communities from Calvert Island, British Columbia, Canada - Bog Forest MetaG ECP23OM1 | ecosystem: Environmental > Terrestrial > Soil > Wetlands ...
AAAGTGATCGGCCAGTAGCCGGGATTCTGCCAGATGGGAGAATTGCGATCGTTCATCAGCTGATAGCCATTGTCTCTGAACTTCAGCCCGAAGTTGTTCAACGCCGGCCACGACTCGTGGCAGGCCGAACAACGCAGGCCGTACTTCCTGGCAAAGGCTGGTAATGCGCTCGCCGACTGACTGGCGCCCAAGATCAGAAAGATCAACGCGAAAGCAGCGGCGAGCACGGAAGACAGCCGCTGCAGCTTCTGACAGAGATGAGACTGCGCCCACATACGCATGCTGCACTCCTCAGACGAAGGTCACAAAGTTATTTGGCAAAAATGGAATTCCCCACAACACGCAAACGAGAGCCTGCATGGAGCGACTAAGCGTAAAATCGCGGCCTAGCAGCTCTTGCGTCCGACCAACAGTTTGCGGTTGAGTGGTCCAACCACCCCACAGGCGCTGGATACTACTACCAGTCAGCGATGAGCGCAAGGGGGGCCGCAAATTTTTTTTACAAATTGTTTACGCCGTACCAGAAGTGTGACCCGAGGATGGCACTCGGAGTGCTGCTCGCTGCAGTTGACAGCAATCATCTTAGCGTAAGAGACTCTTGCAACAGGAGCATCGGAGCCGGTTGTGATGGGGGACAAGAGTTTTGGCGGTAAGGGCCTGAATCGTGGGGTTGCGCATTATGGAACTGCACTTTCTCTCAGAGGAACGGCAGTTTATCTTTTGGTCATTCTCATTGCGGCGGCAATCCCCTCGCACGGCCGCGGAAAAAATGTCCTTGCGTATGGCGAGGGCTTGATCGTCAATATTCCGCTGCCTGAACCTGAAGTCGCGCAGGTAGTGGAAGACGTGGTGCAGAGCACGATCATCCGCGGAACTAAGGAATACGACAAAGATCAGTACGTCATGGGAGCAGTCGCGGCCACTTCGACGCCGGTTTTTCCGGAATGGACGGAGGGGGGCAAGGTTTTCTACAAAGTGCGGATGCACGCCCTCGATCCGCGAAATTTCAAAGACAGCGGCGATCTTGGGACGCTGGCCGTGCGCTACGTCGTGCAGGAACAGGGGTCCGGCAATACCGTGCTGCGCATTGACGCCCGGTTTGTGGAGGATATACGGCACAGCGTCCACCTATCGAACGGCTCGGTGGAGAGCAGCGAATACAAGGACATCCAGGAACACCTGGATGCGCTCGAACTGGTGAAAAAGGAAACCGCCGAGGCTTTGCAGGCAAAACAGGATCGTTTGGCGAAAGAGAACTTTGGCCTGGGCAGTGACACAGTTCTGCTGAGCACTCCGCCATCGGAGACGTCCATCGAAAATACGAATGGCGAGAGCGCGAGCGGCCAGCCTGCTACGCATGAGCAGCCCGCTGAATCGCTGGAGCAGCATGTCGCTGAGCTGCGCCGTCAGGTGGAGCGTGTTGTCAAGAAGCCTGGGGCGCCGCTGCAGTCCGCTCCGTTCCACACCGCGAGCACGCTGAAATCCCTGGAGCCTGGCGAAGAAGTCCTGATTCAAATTGCAACCCCTTACTGGTACGGGGTCGAAACCCGCGACGGACAACACGGATGGATTCGACGCGACCAGTTGGAGCAGTTGCCATGACCGGGCGGAGTTTGCCAATCGCTTGGCCACGCCCGCGGCGATTTTTTCGCGCTGCGTTGTCTGCGTTTCTCCCAATCGTGCTCGTAGGTGCAACGGCGCAGAGCGGGCGGGCGCAAGCAGATCCGCACGCCGGGCCGTACGAGCGCACCTACCGCCAGTCGAAAAGTGCGGTGGAGAAAGCGCTGAAAGGATTGCAACCCGCGATGCGTGGACGGCTGCCGGTGCTGGAAGGATTCGCCCTGGTTGGCGAACATCCCTTGAACCGCTACCAGCGGGGGTATTACCAGTCTGCCGCACAGGTGAGTTCGACTGCATCGGGCGGATCGGTGGTGCGGATGACGACGAAGTTGACGGCGTGGTACGCCGATTCAACTCCATTGCGCTCGGAATACCAACTGCTGACGTCGAATGGCCGGATCGAATCTGACCTGCTGGACCAGTTAGCCGATCTGCTGGCGGGCAGCTCTGGTGCGAAAGATTCGGGCGGGAATTCCACCGAGAGCCTCCCGGTGATGGCTCCCTCGGCATCGGCGAAGCGGCCAGCAATTGCCGAAAAAGGAGTTGCGGCCCCGGGCGCCTCGGAGGCTATCGTCTCGGCGCCGATGCCCCAGTTGCCGGAGATCGGGCGCACGTTCTCGTCTTCGTTGAAACAGGGCCTATCGGGTCAGCAACGCACGGAAACGAAAGATTCGCAGAACAAAGCTGCCGATCAGGCAGCCGCGAGCCTGCAGGCAGAGGCCGCGAGTCTGGAGGAGGTGCTCAAGAATCAGGCGCACCCGAAGAATCTAGTCGCGATAAAGAAAACAGGAACCCCGGTCGTCGCGTCTCCCAGTCTGAATGCCCAGACTTTATTTCTGGCGACAGCGCACGACGAGTTTGAGATGTTGGATTTCAACGCGGACTGGGTTCACGTGCGGATTTCGGGTTTGTCGCGGGGATGGATTTGGCGCACCAGCCTGGAGATGCCGGAAGGCATTTCAGATGTTCCTTCCAACAGTCCAAGTGCCACACGGGTTGCGGCCGATCTGTTTCTGGTGAAACGCGAAGAAATTGCGCCCTTTCCGGGGGATTGGGAGCCACTGCGGGGCAAGAACGTGAAAATCGTCTCGGTGCAAAAGGTTCAGGAAGACGAAAAGAACAGCGGCGCGCCAGCTAAGCTGGAATACGCCAAGTCTTTGCTCGATAAGAACTATGCCGAACTGGCGGCAAAATCACAGGACCTCGCTGGAGTGGTGCTCATTTTCGATTCCGTCGATGGCGGTATGATCGCCATAACGCTGCCCACGATTCAGCAATGGAAGGCGGGCAAGTTGACCGACGCGGCTCTTTGGCATCGGTGTTATTTTGATCCACCCGAGACCTTCAGCGTTTCCAACCCTTCAGGCGGACACTAGGTCCGTGGCGAGTTGCCAGTGATCGCATTGGGTGCAAGCATCTAAGGGCAAGACCTGGCTGGCGTTCTAAGTTTTGGCTTGACATTGAACCGATTGCGCGATACCAATGCTGTCTCTTGGGGTTGGTGTGTTCCGTGGGGATTTGTTGAGTGATTGCCGGTTTGAGCTAAACCGCCGGATGGAGGCGGGAGTGGGCAAACCGTCGAGTGTGGGGTCCATGTTTCGAACATTTGCTTCTCGGCTGCGCGATTACGCCGAACTGACTAAGGCGCGAATTACGACTCTGATCGTCCTTACGGCGTGGTGCGGCTACTTCTTTGGCGCGCATCGCGAGGGCGTGTCGTCGTGGTCGCTGGGCTTGTTCCATGCCCTGTTAGGGGTGGCGCTGGTTTCGAGCGGAACGGCGGCGTTGAATGAAGTCCTCGAATCTAGCGTGGATGCGCGGATGCGGCGGACTGCGCAGCGCCCCGTACCTTCGGGACGTATGACCCGCACGCACGCAGCCGCAGTCGGATTGGCGCTGACTCTGGGCGGTTCCGCTTATCTGGCCATCTATGCCAACTTACTAACTGGGTTATTAGTGCTGCTGACCGCGATCGTGTATCTGGCGGCATACACTCCGCTGAAGAAAGTGTCTCCGGTGTGCACCTTTGTGGGCGCGTTTCCGGGAGCGATGCCGGTGGTGCTGGGTTGGACGGCGGTACGCGGAAAACTGGAAACCGAGACTCTGATCCTTTTTGCCATCATGTTCGTCTGGCAGTTCCCTCATTTTCTTTCGATCGCGTGGCTCTACCGCGAGGACTATGCGCAAGGCGACATTCGCATGCTGCCCGTGGTGGATTCCGATGGGAAATCCACGGTGTGGCGGATTTTGGCGTATTCGGGCGCGTTGATTCCGGTGAGTGTCTTGCCGGTTGCGATGGGAATGTCGGGACGCGTGTATCTGGTCGGGGCCATCCTGATGGGCGCGGCGCTGTTCCGTGTATCCGCGGGAATGGCTTCTCCGCAAATGCCGGCCACGGCACCAGCGTCCAAACCGCCGGCTCGCCGATTACTGCGGGCTACGATTCTCTATCTGCCTGCGCTGTTCGCGCTGATGATGGCTAACTCGGGGAGTTAGTTCCGGGTAACAAAGCGGGTTCGAGAAGTGACGTCCGTACCATACCGCTCCACCCCTACCCGACACAAGTGTCTTCGGCCGTCCACCGAAGACACACGATTGTTTCCATACGATTAGAGAGAGTACCAAGAATTCTCCAGCCCTTGATCAGCCCGTGATTGTGAATACTTGAGCCGCAACGAAACGTTGCCGGAATCACCCGCCGCCATTAGAATTGAAACCACAACCGTTTGCCTGCAGGCCCGTAGCTCAGTCTGGTTAGAGCGCTTCCTTGACACGGAAGAGGTCGATGGTTCGAGTCCATTCGGGCCTACCATTTTCAAGTCTCCGCACCATGCGCGGGCGCATTGGGGCCATTTGCTCCCTGGTTGCTCGCGCATAAGGATTTCCAATCACGCACATAAATTGTTTCGATTTCCGCAAAGGGCGGGTCAGCGGCTATTGTTATGATGCTGTGCGGTGCACGATGAGGAGTCAGAAGGGGTGAATGAAGGATTCCACCCTAGGGTGTCTTGCGCCGATGACGGCGCGGCCTCGGTTCTGATGATGGCCGGGCTCCTACGGCAGTGGGTGCGGAAGAAATACAGGATGGTCACATGACGAAGGTCGAAGCGATTATCCAGGTCTCAAAGCTCGAAGCGGTGAAAGACGCGTTACACGAAGTTGGCGTCGAAGGCATGACCGCGTTTGAAGCCAGAGGACATGGCCGGCAAAAAGGACACACCGAGTTTTATCGAGGACGCGAGTACACCGTGGATTTGATCCCGAAAGTGAAACTCGAGATCGTCGTGGCCGATGAAATGGTCGAGAAAGTCGTGCAGGCCATCACCGCCGCGGCACGCACCGGCAAAATCGGCGACGGGAAGATTTTTCTTTCGCGCATTGACGAAGCGATTCGGATTCGCAACGACGAACGTGGCGAGAGTGTGCTGTAAGGGCGCGAATCACTTATAGGTGGTGCCGCCCGTGTGCCAACTTTTGACACGTGCTGCGAAACACTTCGGGGAGAGTGTCATCGAATGACCACCGGGGCCGACGTTCGCAGTGAGTTGGCGGACCTGTACGGGCGGGAATCCGCCGCGATCGAGCAGGAATTTTCAGTCACTGGCGAAGGGCGCACGGCGCTCGCCAGGCGCACGGCGCTGGTCGATTCGATGGTTCAGCGGCTGTGGAACGAAATCATAGTTGGTTCTCACCTGGGTTCGCACTCAGGATCCAACCATTCGGACAACCCGAACAATTTCGCGCTGGTGGCAACCGGCGGATTCGGGCGCGGCTGGCTTTTCCCTCACTCCGATATTGATCTGCTGTTTCTGCACGCCAACGATACCTCTGAGAATGAATTCAAAGATCCTATCCGGCGCTTTTCGCAGGAACTGTGGGACCTGCGCCTGAAGTTGAGTCCAGCCACTCGAAACTTGGCGGAGTGTGAACGGCTGGACCCAAACAACGTCGAGTTTGCCATCTCACTGCTCGACTGCCGCTACCTGGCGGGCGATCACGAGCTTTTTACACGGCTGCGCGAAAAGGCGATTCCTCGTCTGGTCGGCCGGGAGTGCCAGAACCTGATCCAGAACCTGGCAGAGATTACGCGGGCGCGGCATCACAAGTTTGGCAACACCGTTTTTCACCTGGAGCCTAACGTGAAGGATGGGCCCGGCGGTTTGCGCGACTACAACGTCGCCAATTGGCTGGCGCTGATCTCAGCAATGGAAAAGCTGAAGGTGTGGCCCGACGATAAAACGCTGCTGCCGGTTTCTTCGCAGCGGGCGTTCGACGCAGCGCTGGACTTCCAAATGTCGGTGCGTTGCTTTCTGCACTTCCGGCACGGACGTCACGACAACACGCTTTTTTGGGAGGCGCAGGACGAAGCGGCGGCGAGAAAGATCGGCGTCAGCGATGCCGATATCACGAGCGCAGCCGATTGGATGCGGATCTATTTTGGCCACGTGCGCAGCGTGCACCGCGTCTGCAACCAATTGCTGGAGGAAATTCCGGCGGCTTGGTCGTCGTTATACCGGCAATTCCAGGGCTGGCGGTCGCGGGTTGCGAGCGATGACTTTTCGGTGGTGGATGGACTGATATTCCTGAAGCAAGCGCAGCAATCGGGCGGCCTGCGAGATCCGGAAATGCTGTTGCGGCTTTTTCATTTCATGGCCGAACACGGCCTGAAACTGAGCACGACCACCGAATACAAAGTTGAGCAGGCGCTGCCGGCACTGGCGGCAACGCCTCCGCGGGGCGCCGAGTTGTGGCTTTACCTGCAGGAAACGCTGGTGCAACCGAATGCGGCCGACGCCCTGCGGGCCATGAACGCGCTTCGCCTGCTGGCCCTACTCCTGCCGGAACTCAAAGGGATTGAGGCACTGGTGGTGCGGGATTTTTACCATCGCTACACGGTCGATGAGCACTCGTTCCTGGCGATCGAAAATCTGCATCGTTTGAAAGAATCGAAATCGGAATGGGACCAGCGCTTTGCGGAATTGCAGAGTGAGCTCGAACAACCGGAACTGCTTTACCTGGCGTTGCTGCTGCATGATTCCGGCAAAGCCGTGCCCGGCGAGAATCATGTTGAGGTGAGCTTGCAACTCACTGACAGTTGCGCGGAGCGGCTCGATCTTGATCCCGTGGATCGCGAGATGGTGCGATATCTGGTGGCGAGCCACCTGGAAATGTCGGCGGCGATACGTCGCGATGTGTTCGACCCGTCGAACGTGAAGTCGTTCGCGGAAAAAGTGGGAGTACCCGAGCGGCTGAAGATGCTGTGCCTGATGACCTATGCCGACATCAAAGCGGTGAACCCGGAGGCCATGACGCCGTGGAAAGCGGACAATTTATGGCAACTGTATATCGCGGCGGCGAATTACTTGAGCCGGAGCGCCGATGAGCGCGTGCACACCGGCAACAATGACTACGGTTCCAGTCTGGCGCATTTGCGGTCGCTGGCGCCGGTGGCGGGGAAAAAGATCAACGTTTTTCTCGAAGGATTGCCGCAGCGGTATCTGCGCATCCATGGCGCGAGCGATGTTCTGGCACATGCTGAAATGGCCGCCCGGCTGCGGCAGGACGGCGTCCAGTTAAATCTGAAGCAGGTTCGCCACTGGTATGAGCTGACGTTGATCACCACCGATCGGCCCTTCCTGTTCGCGTCGGTTTCCGGGGCGCTGGCTGCGTGGGGAATGAACATCGTGAAGGCGAACGCATTTTCGAACGCCGCGGGTATGGTAGTGGACACTTTCTATTTCACGGATCGCTTTCGAACCTTGGAGATGAATTTGCAGGAATGGGAACGACTGAAGAAAACCATCGCGGCCGTGGTCAAAGGAGAAGCCGACGTAGCCCGCATGATGCGCGACCGCCTGAAATCGGAGAAAGGGAGCGGCACGAAGGTAAAGATCACGACCCAGATTGAATTTGACGACGGCTGCTCCGCCCACAGTACGCTGGTGCAGATCCTGACCCAGGATCGTCCGAGACTGCTTTACCGTATGTGCTCGCTGGTCTCGAAGCATGAGTGCAACATTGAAATTGCGCTGATCGAGACCGAGGGGCAGATGGCGATTGACGTCCTGTATCTGACCTCAGGCGGCTCCAAGTTGAGTGCGGACCGGCAGGCTGCGCTTGGGCAGGCGCTGCGCGACGAACTCGCGGCGCAATGATTTCGTAATCGAGCGGTATGCAGGATATCGCTATGGATGACAAATCCGTTGCCAGCCAGTCAGGAACTCGCCCGGAATCAGGCTCTGCCGCGGAACTGGATAATTCTGCGCCGATCGCGTTTTGATGGTCTGCCTGCCGGTAACTCTTCGAACTGCTTCATCGCTCTTCGCTCCGCCGCCACCTTCAGACGCAATTCCCGGCTTGCCTCCGTCTCGCGGTAAAGCGTTTGCGCAACCGAAGCCGGGCCGCGCACGTCGCTGAGCAGCAGGATCTCCACCTGAAAATCGCCGCCGTCGTTGGTCACTCGCAACATGTCTCCAATCCGAACTTCGCGCGCAGCCTTAGCGGGCTGCCCGTTGGATTGAATCCTGCCGAGTTCACAGGCTCGTGCAGCCAATGTTCGCGTCTTGAAAAATCGGGCGGACCAAAGCCACTTGTCCATTCGCACAGAGGTCGTAATCAAGCCGCGGAAGGCTTAAGCGGTAGCGACCCGCTCCACGCGGAACTTCTTCACCGCGAGAATGCCGAGGACGATAAAGAGCGCCATAACGACGAGTGGAGCAACGAGGAACGGCGGCTATTTCTGCCTCGGGGCCAGCGCCTTCAGGGCTGGCACCTTCAGGAAAGACTGCACCACCGCGACGAAAGAATTCAAGTAAAAAGCGAGCACAGCACAGACCACATAGATCCAACGCCATGCGCCGGCAAGGCGGAGCGAGGCGGATTAGTCGGGATGAGAACGGAGACTTGGGGTTGAAGGTCGATTTTGAGGACTTGCGCCCAAGGGGTTCAGATCAGGTCCACGGTTCAGATAAGAAGGCAAGCCTTTTGGGCCAGACGGCGGGCTATCGCAGGCATTGGCGGGAGCTTGGTCTGGAAGCTCCATGAACTTCGGGACCCAATCTTCCATCACCGCCAAGTGTTTCCGGGCGTTCGGCGCACTCAAACATTTTACGTTGCTGTATTTGGGATCCTGGTAGTTCGTCACTTTGCCGCTCACGATCGCGTCCAGAACCTGTTGGATGCCAGCTTCGATCTTCCAGACCGGCTCGAATCCAAGCGCCTCCCTGATCCGTCGGAATTCGACCCGGTAATTTCGGCGATCGACGTTGTCCTCGGTACAGCGGAGCACAGATCCCGGCACCATGGCTCGAATGAGTTCGCCAATTTGGCCCAGAGTCCGGTTCTGCTCATCACACCCCACATTGAAAATCAGAGGCGAAACCGATTCCGGCCTGGCATCCAGCGCTGCCATGACAGCGCGACCTGCGTCATGCACATGCAGGAACGGCCGCCACTGGTCTTTGCCGTAAACCGTAATTAGTTTCTCGAGAAGAGCTTTCGCTGCGAGAAGATTCACGACAAGGTCGAAGCGGGTACGGCCCGACAGGCCGTAGATGGTGCCAAACCGCAGAATGACCGGTTCGAAACCATCACGACATAAGCCCAACAAAACATTCTCAGACGCAATCTTGCTGCGCGCATAAAGCGAAACCGGCTTCAGAGACGATCTCTCGTTCAGAATCTGGTCGCTGGCCCCGTAAACGGAACAGCTGCTGGCAAACACGAATCGCGAGATGTGGTTTCCCTTGGCGACCTGGGCAATCATACGAGTCGCGATCAGATTGATCTGGATGGTTAATTCCTCATCGAGCGCGCAAGCGGGGTCGCCGACGAGCCCGCCAAGGTGAATTACCGACTGCATGTCTCGCATGGCGGCAACCACAGTGTCGACATTGCGAAAATCTCCCCGATGAATTTCGAGATTGGGATGCTGCATCACTGCTTGGATTGGTTCTTCCCCATAAAGGAAGCAATCCAAAAGGCGAACGCGATACCCGCGGTCCAGCAACTTTGGCAGCAAAGCAGATCCGATGTACCCTGCACCTCCAATCAATAACACGCTCTGTTGGTCTCGCTCCATGGATGCGTGGAGTTGATTCTCCTGGATCACCACATACTTCCACAGTTTTGCCCAAAGCCTGGCCACCAGCAGAAGAACGGAGCCGATAGCGAAAGCCAGTAAGAAAGAGGAGCGTGGAAATGCGGGTTGCCGTCTTACCAGGGACAAAGAGAGTGCGACCATGGAAAAGAGCAGGGCCGCTGATAGCAGGATGACGAGAGCTTTGTACTTCCCGCTGTAGAAGCGTCCCTTGGTATAGAAACCCATCCGGTAAAACAGGAAGGGACCGAGCAGGCTGATCAGAAAGGCGACAGGCGGCCACATGCTGACCAGTGAGGGCAGACTCAAGTGACAAAGTAGTATCGGCGGCAGGAGCGCGAACAACAAGGATGCGTTCAACATGGCGAGGTCAGCCAGAACTCGCACAAGAACTTCAAGGCTGACATTCGATTTGTGCATGGCTGTTGATCTTTCCGCGAGAGCGGGAATATGAGGTCTGGACTTGTACGGCTTCGCGTACTTATGCGGTGGCC
>Ga0074044_10005603_pt1 | contig 10210 bp, 11 predicted proteins | sample BogForMeECP23OM1_FD_94443 | JGI IMG/M metagenome (GOLD analysis project Ga0074044, IMG submission 94443) | Bog forest soil microbial communities from Calvert Island, British Columbia, Canada - Bog Forest MetaG ECP23OM1 | ecosystem: Environmental > Terrestrial > Soil > Wetlands ...
ATCCGCAGGAACTCCGCAAGATCATGGAACTCGAACTCGATAACAAGGAAGAACAGGAGGAGAAAATTCCCCAGCTCTTCGAATCGGCCGGTGGATTTTCTCCCACCATCGGCATCATCGGAGCTGTGCTCGGATTGATCCAGGTGATGCAGCACCTGGATAAGATCGAAGAAGTCGGAAAAGGAATTGCCGTCGCTTTCGTGGCGACTCTCTACGGAGTTGGCGCCGCCAACCTGATTTTGCTGCCGGCGGCGGGAAAATTGAAAATTCGCATCCGCGATGAACAGATCATCCGGGAAATGACGCTTGAGGGCGTAGTTTCCATCCTCGAAGGAATGAACCCCCGCATGCTGGAAGAGAAGCTGCTGGGGTTCCTGACCGAGGTCCGCGAACCCGCCGCCTCAGAGGAATTCAACGCATGAGACGCCGCAAACGACACCCCAGTCACACCAATCACGACCGCTGGCTGGTTTCCTATGCGGATTTCATCACCCTCCTGTTTGCCTTCTTTGTTGTGCTCTACGCCTCGTCGCAAGTCGACAAGCGAAAAGTCGGAATGCTGTCTTTGGCTATTCAGGTCGCTTTCCAGGAGATGGGAGTCTTTCAGGCTTCCACCACGGAAGTACCGGTCGATGCCGCCAAGCCCATGCCCTTCAGCACCGCGCAAGCCATCGAAAACACGGAGCGCACGGCAAGCCTGGGACGGATCGCTTCCCGGCCAGAGGGTTCGCTGGGCGCCGGCTTAGAGAATGGCGATCTGGCCCAGTTGCAGGCAGAACTGGAAACGGCGCTCGCTCCGGAAATCAAGCGTAAGGAAATCGCCTTGCGCCGCGAGCCCGACGGCCTGGTCATCAGCTTGCGGGAAGTCGGGTTTTTCGAGAGCGGCTCAGCCCAGATGAAGTCCACCTCGCAGGCCGCCTTCGACCGCATCGCCAACATGCTTCGCCAGCGCGATTATCGCTTGCGGATCGAGGGTCACACCGATAACGCTCCCATTCACAACTCCCAGTTTCCCTCGAATTGGGAGCTCTCCACCTCGCGGGCAACCGAAATTGTGCGGCTCCTCATTGTTCGAGACGGTTTCAGCCCCGAGCGTTTGAGCGCTGGGGGATTTGCCGAGTATCACCCGGTCGCAACCAATCGCACTACAGAAGGCCGCGGCATGAATCGTCGCGTGGATGTCGTGATCCTCGGCCACGCGCCGACGGACGTCGCCCTGGCCCAAGCCAGGATCCAACCCCTAAGCCCAGACCAGATCCCAATCGCGGCCCCAGTCCTGACGAAGACGGCGCAAACGTCTCCAGTCGCCCCACTCAAGCCGAGGGTCGTGAGTACCGCAGGAGGTCATTTATAACTACAGCAGCAATTCCATCCAGAGCGCGCTTTCGATTGGAATCGCGGAATACGGTGGGATTTTCTGGAACCCCATCCTGCGATAGAGCGCGATCGCATCCTGCATTGCCGATTCGACCGTATCCAGACGCATGCGCTCATAGCCGATCGCACGCGCCTCGGCGATCACGCGTTCCACCAGCATCCGGCCCAGGCCCCGGCCGCGATCGCCTGGGCGCACGTAGAGCCGCTTCATCTCGCAGATGCCGGGTTCAAGTTTGCGCAACGCAACGCACCCGGCGGCGCGGGTTCGATCTCCGCGTTGGGATCGGGCAAGCAACAGTCTTCCGCTCGGCGGGCTGTAGGCGCCGGGAAGGCTTTTCAACTCCTCATCGAAACTTTGGAAGCACAGGCTGAAGCCGAGGGAACTGCCGTATTCCAGGAAGAGGCCGCGAACCTGTTCGATGTGTTCGGGGAGTGAGGCCTGGATCAATTCGAGTGGGCTGCGATCGCCTTGACTCCGATCATCGCGACTCCGATCATCGTAACTCCGATCGCCCCGATTCGGTTCGCTTTTGCCTTCAGCAGAGGTCGTCACTGGGATAGCCTTTACTTGTATCTTAATGCTTGCGCAGATTCTACCCCGGTCAGGCGATTGCGCCCGACGCACCGGACGATTAAGATTTCTTCACTCCCCATGTCTCAACTAATTATGTCTGAAGTAATTTCAAGCGAGCCCACAACTTCGCACTCTGTTTCCACCCCTGCTCCCGAAACTTCGGTCGAGGTATTCGCCGTTTACGGCGTGGAGCCTGAGATCCAGGCCTATGCCATGGCCAAGTATTCGCGCTCGGCACTCTCGATGAAAGAGTCGCTGAAGGAAATTACGCTGCAGAAGGCGGAGAAATTTCTCAACACTTTTTACTTTCAGTACGGGCACCGCTCCATCGCCGACCTGGCCCACATCGCGCTCGCCATCGAGCGTCTCTCAATTCTCGCCGCTATCGCGCTTGCCGACGAGCAGCGCTGGGATGGCCAGGAACGCTCCACGCGTTACCAGAACTTCAGGAAGAGCGGCTACTACACGCCTGCTTTCCAGAACGACGGCTTTCAGAACGACGCTTCCGCGACGACTCTCTACCGCGAAACTATCGAATGCTTGTTTACTACCTACGAAGAAGTTTCGCAGCGTACGTTCGAATATCTCGCCGGCATCACGCCGCGACCCGCCGAGATGAAGCTGGAAGCTTACGAGCGCACCCTGCGCGCCCGCGCCTTTGACATTTCGCGTTATCTTTTGCCTCTCGCCACCAACACTTCACTTGGGGAGATCGTCAACGCCCGCACGCTGGAAAGCCAAGTCTCCCACTTGCTAGCGCAACCGCATAAAGAAGTCCGCGATCTGGGAGCGCTGCTGAAACACGCTGCCGTTTCTCCGGCTTATAACGCGAACGAAGAGTCGCTGCGCGCCCTGGTGGCCGAGATTCGCGCCGTATCGCCCGAAATTGCCGATCGCGCCGAACGCGAGCTGCTGCGCGAGGTGCGGGTCGCGCCCACGCTGGTCAAGTACGCCGATCCGAACCTCTACGAGATAGAGACGCGCCGGGAACTTCAGCAGGCTGCCGCTGAACTGATGCGAGACGCGGCCGTCGAACCCGCTCCGCTGGTTGATTTACTGGACAACGATCTTCCAGACAACGACGCGCTCGAGATCGAACTCGCGACTACGCTCGTTTACGGGCACTGTCATTATTCCTTCCGCCAGATTCGCCGGGTGGTCGAAGCGGCGGGCGAGGCGCGCCGCCGCGAGATCATCGACCTCGGACTGCGCCATCGCGGCAAGCACGACGAACTGCCGCGTGCATTTTCCGCGGGCCAACAGTTCCGCTTCGACATCCTCATGGATATCGGCGGTTTCCGCGACATGCATCGGCACCGCCGCTGCGTTCAGATCATGCAGGATTTCTCGACCGTCCACGGGTTCGACACGCCGCCCGAAGTCGAAGCTGCCGGAGTCCGATCGGATTATGATGCCGCGATGCAACGCGCTGAAGCCGCGGTGCGGAAGCTGGCCTCGTCCGGTGGTGAAGAAGCCGGGCAAAACGCGCAGTATGCGATCCCGCTCGCCTTCCGCAAGCGCACGCTGTTTAAGATGGACTTCGCCGAGGCGGTGTACATCTCCGAGTTGCGCACCACGCCGGCCGGACACACCTCCTATCGCAACGTGGCCTATGCCATGTATGAAGCGGTCGCCGCGAAGTATCCGGCGCTCGCAAAATATTTCCGAGTGCACGATGTGCGCGAGCCCGTCGATTTGCTGAAACGCTGAGGATGTATGGCGCAGGTTCAAAATTGACGCCGATGAATCTCCACCTCTAAAATCAGTTCACCCATGCCCAACCTTGAATATCTGTGCAAGGACTGCGGACACCGCTTTGAACAAATCCGCAAGTTCTCCGATAAGCAGCTGCGGAAATGCCCCGAATGCGGGGGTGTCATTGAACAAGTGATCTCGGCTCCCGCCGTGCAGTTCAAAGGCTCGGGATGGTACGTGACCGATTACGCGAAGAAAGGTGCGTCCTCGGCATCGTCTTCGTCCTCTTCTTCTTCCGAAAGCGACAGCGGTACGAAAGAAGCGAAAGATTCCAAGGACACGAAGGATACGAAAGACACCAAGAAAGACGACAAGCCGAAGTCCGATACTTCGCACAAGAAAACTAAAAGGGACTAGCTACTCCGCCCTTGTTGTCCGCTCTGGAATTCCGACAACCAAGGTTCGCCGGCGAGGCAACTCGTCATCGGAGATTTCCGCCAGGAATTGCATATTGATTCCCAGTTGCTCGCATCGCTGACACGCGGCGTCGTTGAGAAAATAGACGATGTCCCCGCCAAATCGATCTTTGGCGCGGCGGCGTTCGTCGAGGTCGAAGGGGCTCAGCGAATACACTTTGATCCCGGGATGTTCGCGCAAGACGGCGCTCAGATCGCGTTGGAAGCCGAGTGTTCCTTGCCGCACTTGCGCCATGGTGAAAGAGATAACGCGATAAGGCATAGGTATAGCGAGTCCAGAATTGCAATGACCGCAAGCAGTTGCTGAGCTAGGCTCGGCTTGGACGGCCGGTGGCGGCCGTCCCTACGCGGGAGCGGATTGGACGGGGCAGAGCCCGGTCACCACACGAGCAGGATACAGCAAGGTGAATCGGCTCAAAGGTCAGGGCGTGCCGATGGCCTGAACCGGCTTCATTCCGGCCTTATCCCTGCCGCCGCCATCATCCTGCCGGTTACGCCGTTCTCCGCACGGAAACTGAACAGCAACTCCGTGTGGCACGCTGTGCATGGTGCCGCGGTGTCAATGTTTCTTGCCATTACGCCCGCATCCAGCAATTGCCGCCGGTTTGCCTCTACCAGATCGAGAAAGAGTTTCGGCGGCAATTCGCCGTGTCCGGGCGCGCGCGCGGTCAGGAACAGCAACGGATATTTTTCCCGCACCGGGTCCGATTCCTTCACTTCGCGGAACAACGTGTGAGCGTATGCAAATTGCGCTTCAAATCTGGCGCGCACTTCTTCGCCCACTTCGTAGCAGCACCCGTGTACGCCTGGTCCAATCGCCGCCACCAGGTTCCGCGGATCGCTCTGGAAATGCTTGCGCATCTCGCCGACACCTTTCTCGACGATGCGCTTAACGGTGCCGCGCCAGCCAGCATGAAAAACGCCGACGGCCCGGCGCTTCCGATCGACAAGAACAATGGGAAGGCAATCGGCAGCCTGCACTGCTAAGACGAGCCCGGGTGTATCCGTGACCAACCCGTCACCGGCCAGAAGCTGCTGTGGCATCCCCTCAATTCTAAAAATCAAATCAGAATGAATCTGCCGCAGCGAAACCAGCGGCCAACTCTTGCGTCCGTTGGCAACGCCGAGTTGCTTGAGGAAGAGCACGCGGTTGCGTTCGACGGCCGCGCGCGAGTCATGCTTGGTGAACCCTAGATTCAGCGAGTTTCCGCCGTAGAGGCGCGAGACTCCACCAGACCGGGTGGAAAAACCATGCACCAGCCAAGGGAGCTTGCCCAGTTTCTCAGAACGCAAAAGTTGTAAATTGTTGCGTGCGACGCGATTGGTCCCCACAGATCGATCATACCCTGAGTCATTTAGTCATTGACTCATTTAGTCATTGAGGCATTGAAAATCAACTCGCGTTTTCAATGATTCAATGTCTCACTGACTCGATGACTTACTTCTTCTTCACTATTTCGGCGTCAATCTGAATCTTGATGTTGTCTCCAACCACGGCTTCACCGGTCTTCAGAAGATTGTTGTAGAGCAGGTTGAAATCTCTACGGTTGATCGCGGTGGTTGCGGAAAATCCACGGCGCGAATTACCCCACGGATCAGTCATTTCAGGCGTCGGCCCATCCACGTCGAGCGTGACCTCGCGGGTCGTTCCGTGGATGGTCAGATCTCCAATCAGCTGCAGCTTTCCACCGTTGCTCACGATTCGCTTGGACTTGAATTCGATGGTCGGATACTTTTCAACGTCAAAGAAATTAGGGCTCTTAAGATCCTGGTCGCGCTTTTCGACCCGGGTATCGACCGAGTTGACGTCGATGCTGGCCGATACCTGCGACTGCGTAATGTCCTTCTCGTTTAGAACGACGCTTCCCGTCACCTTGGTGAAACTGCCGGTGACATTCGAGATCGCCAAATGACGCACCGTGAACTGCGCGGTCGAGTGCGCCGGGTCAATGCTCCAGGTAGAGGTCTGCGCGAGCGCCGATAGACTTGCGAGGAAGACGATCGCGGAAGCTGCACTAAGTCGCTGGAAGCTTTTCATCATGTCGATTCAATATCCTTTGAGTGAGTTTTTCCTACCGCTGCAGGAAGTAGGCTTTGGGCAAAGGTTTTGGATGTGACGTGGTGCAGTAGCGATGCAGAAAATCGGGTCATCGGGTGATCGGACCATCGGTCATCGAGTCATCGAAACGGTACTCGATGACCCGATGATCCGATTCTGTTACTTGCCGCCAGCGGCAGCGCCGACTGCTTGTTCGGCTTCAGGCTGCTGTTCGACTGGAGCGGTTTTAATCCTCACCGTGGCCAGGATTTTCTCCAGTCTGGCGAAGATCTCGTCGCGGTTGACCGGCTCGGCTGTGTCTTTGATGCCGTATCCGGCGGTGTCCAGGCTCAGCACGTATTCGTAGCAGGCGCCATTTTCATAGCGGTGGTAGTACTGCGTTTCGGTTTGCGTCATGGGGCTGGCGGAAAAATTCGAAGTCGTCTCCATTTCGGTCGAGCCGATTTTCACTTTTGCAGAGTCCGTGGACTCGCCGTTGACATTGTGCGAATCAGCCAGGGCGAAGTGCGTGCACTCCTGCTCGGAGACGCTGCGATTCACGTTCACGTTGAAGAAGGCCGATGCGAAGTCGGTGCCGGGATATGAACCGTCGGGCAGTTCCACGGTCGCGACTGCAACCCCGCCGGGCTGGACGAAGTTCATCAACGCAGCGCCCAAGCCTGCGAACTCGGGCAATGCGTCGTTGCCCGAAGTCAGTACGAACTTACGTGGATAGAGAAACGAAATACCGGAGTTAGCGTCGGTGTAAGTGACGTTCGCGGGACGCTTCCTGGGGTTTTTCTTCGCGGCTGTAACTGGAGCCGCAGTACTAACCTGTGCTGTTGTGATCGCGCTCGCGGGCGCTGTCGACGTGGGCGGGTTGCTGGAGGCGCCTCCAAGTGAGGGTTTTGCGGATTGTTCCGAGCAGGCGCTCATCGCGAGCAAAACTCCGAGCATCGCGATGCACGCGATCATAGCCAGCTTTTGCTGGCGGGACCAGGACGTAAGTATAGTTCCGAAGATTGTGTGGTTAGTCATCTGATTAGTGGATTTCTGGTTCGTGGATTTCCAAATGGTTGCCATTTTGTCACCTCCTCTGCGGCTGACGCAGTCGCAAGTGATAGGGCAAGAAAGCGGCCAACTTCATGCTTGTTGATGCGACGACACTTATGGACGAACCTGGCGCCGGACTGTGTACGGTCCGATACACGCCGTGTGGCGGGCAACACGCCCGTGAGCTGTGGCGCTTGCCGCTAGAATGTTTTTGGGAGCCATGCTTGTGAGTAAAGTCACGTCCGGTTTCTCTCTTGGCTATAGCGAAGGTGACCGCGGAAATTATCGCGGACGCTTGGCACCCTCGCCGACCGGACTGTTGCACGTCGGGCATGCGCGAACTTTCTGGATCGCGGCGCAACGGGCAATCGAGAATCAGGGCACTTTGATTTTGCGCAATGAAGATTTGGATCCGCAGCGCTCGCGGGCGGAATTCGCTCGCGCCATGACGGAAGACTTGCGCTGGCTGGGAATTGGTTGGAATGAGGGTCCGGATTGCGGGGGGCCGTATGGCCCTTACTCGCAAAGTGAGCGCCGGGCCCACTATCTGGAGGCGTGGCGGCGGCTGCGGGAGGGCGGGTTTCTCTATCCATGCATATGTTCGCGGAAGGATGTGGCGCGCGCGGCGAGCGCTCCAAACGATGCGGATGATGACGAGCCGCTGTATCCGGGAACTTGCCGTGGGCGCAAGGACGTGGGCGAGTTCACCGAGCCTGCGGGCGTGAACTGGCGGTTTCGCGTTCCCGAGGGCGAGGTGGTGGAATTCGCGGATCTGAATCTCGGCTGGCAGCATTACGTCGCCGGCAGTAATTTCGACTTCGGCGATTTTCTGGTTTGGCGGCGCGACGACGTTCCCGCATACCAACTTGCGGTCGTGGTCGACGACGCGGCGATGCGGATCACGGAAGTGGTGCGGGGCGCGGATCTGCTGAAGTCGACGGCGCGACAACTGCTGCTGATGCGCGCGCTGGGGTATGCCGAACTTGGTCATGCCGATCTGGGGTATGCGGCTCCCGATTACTTTCATTGCGAACTGGTGCGAGACGCCGCCGGTGTGCGGCTGGCGAAACGGCATGATGCGCTGAGTGTCCGGCATTTGCGTGAGAGCGGGATGACGGCGGAGGAGGTTCTGGCGATGGCCAGTTGGCCATGATGGTGTGACACTTTCGTTTGGCGGGCGAGTTACTTGGGTAGTTACAGGTCGCGGCGTAAAGGAGCTACCATCGAAAGAACAATTCTGCATAGCGAGTGGGAGAAGCTTATGCAACGAATGTTCTTGAAGATTCTGGCAGTCGTGTTCATGGTGAATTTGGCCGCCTATGGTCAGTCGCTAGGCGACATTGCGCGCGAGAACCGGGAGAAGAAAAATATCGAGGATCCATCTGCGGCTCCGCCGAAGGTGATCACGAACAAGGATCTTCCAAAGGATCCGAACGCGAACCAGGGGCCGAGCGAGGCCACGCCAGGAGCGAACGCCGCAGCCAGCAGCGCCACTGATCATTCTGCCGAACAGCGCTCTGCCGAACAGCGTTCGGCAGAACTACATTCTGAAAATCAGCGTTCGGCGCAACAACACCTAGCGGAGCAACGTGCCGCCGGCCAATGGAAGCGACAGATCCTGGCGCAAAAATACAAAATGGCGATTCTGCAGGCGCGGATCGACCAGATCAACGCGTCGATTCGTTCCGCGAACGGGAGCGCCCAGTATGAGGGGCCGGCCAACGGGCACCAGGCGCGGCAGATGCAGCTGGTGGCACAGATCCAGCTGCGACTCGATGAACAGCACAGGAAGCTCGACCAGATGCAGGAGGCTGCGCGCCGTGCGGGGATGCACACTGCTGTCTACGATCCGTAGCGCAAGCCTTACGCCCGAATTCTCTAAATGAATCGGCCCGTCCGCACCGAACATCCTAGACGTATGGGCGCCGCCCGGGTTTTTCTCACTGCGGAATGGCGTTACCTGGTCATGCTGAACTATGAAGTGGACGCCAGTCTGCTGCGGCCGTTCGTCCCTGCCGGAACTGAACTCGATCGCTGGAACGACCAAGTCTTTATAAGCCTTGTCGGGTTTCGCTTTCTGAAAACGAAGTTGCTCGGGTTTCTACCGGTTCCCATGCACTCGAATTTCGATGAAGTGAACCTGCGGTTTTACGTGCGCCGGCAAGCAGGAGGCGAAGTCCGGAGAGGGGTGGTGTTCATCCGGGAAATGGTTCCACGCCGCGCGATTGCGTTCGTTGCCCGTACTTTCTACCACGAAAATTATGTGGCGCTGCCCATGGCGCACGAGATTCGCACCGTTGGCAATAGTCTTAAGGTTGCGTACCGATGGAGGAGCGAGAATCGGTGGAGTACGATCAGCCTTGAAACCAAGGGCAATTCTGAACTGCCCGGCGAGGGCTCTATGGAACAGTTCATTACCGAGCACTACTGGGGATATGCGGCCCAGCCGGGTGGCGGTTGCGTGGAATATCGCGTGACGCATCCGGCGTGGAGAGTTTGGCAGGCGCGGCAGGCGGCGTTCGAGGGCGACGCGGAGAAGCTCTATGGAAGAGATATTGCGGCGGCGCTCCAGGGTGAACCGCAGTCCGCTTTCCTGGCGGAAGGTTCTCCGGTCACTGTGATGCGGGGGCGTGTGTTGTGACTACGCCGATGAGCGCCGAAAAACGACCGCCGGTCAGCAGTGTGCCTGGAGCGGTTCCGGGCCGGGTTCTTGGCGCCGTTCTTGGCGTTGTCCTTTACGATGGGCAGTGCGGTTTCTGCTCGCGCTGGGTGAAGTATTGGGCGGGAACGCTCGGGCGGCGCGGATTTGCGATTGCCTCGCTGGACGAGCCATGGGTTGTCGAGAGACTGAAGATGCCGCATGAAGAACTGCTTACCGACATACGATTGCTCACGGCGGATGGTCAGCTGATATCTGGAGCCGACGTCTATTTGTATGTGACGCGACGGATCTGGTGGGCCTGGCCCTTCTATGCGATTTTCAGTTTGCCAGGGTTC
>Ga0074044_10005604_pt1 | contig 10209 bp, 6 predicted proteins | sample BogForMeECP23OM1_FD_94443 | JGI IMG/M metagenome (GOLD analysis project Ga0074044, IMG submission 94443) | Bog forest soil microbial communities from Calvert Island, British Columbia, Canada - Bog Forest MetaG ECP23OM1 | ecosystem: Environmental > Terrestrial > Soil > Wetlands ...
CAATTCTTCTGTGACGTTCGGATTGCCGGCCACGGACACGAAGGTCGGAAGCCAGTCCAAGCCGGAGAAGATGCCGTTCTGCACGGAGTCCGGCGGCGTGTGTCCAGGCCAGCGAAGGAGGCATGGCACGCGGAAACCACCTTCGAGGACTGTTCCCTTGGACTGCGCGAACGGCGTTTGACCGCCATCAGGCCAGGTGAAGACTTCGGTGCCGTTGTCGGTGGTGAAGACCACGATGGTGTTGTCGTCGACCCCCATGTCTTTGATTTTCTTCATCATCAGGCCGACGTCGTCATCGAGTTGGGCCATGCCGGCTTCCTCTTCCGACCAGCCATTCTCTGAGTTGCGCATCGCTTCATACTTCGGGGAGAGATGCGTGACGATGTGCATGCGCGTCGGGTTGAGCCAGACGAAGAACGGCTTGCCGTCCTTTTGGGCCTTGTCCATGAAGTTGATTGCGAGGTCGCGAATCTCGTCGTCCACCGTTTCCATCCGTTTCGGATAGAGCGGGCCGGCATCCTCAATCTTCTGTTTGCCGATCTTGCCCCAGCGCGGCATTACTGTCGGATCGTCCGTGTCGGTCGCCCAGGAATGAACCATGTTGCGCGGGCCGACGACATTCAAAAGGTTCTGCGGATAGTCGGGGTGGGCCGGGTCTTCCATCGCATCGAGGTGATACAAATAGCCGAAGAATTCGTCGAAGCCGTGAACGGTGGGCAGGAACTCATTGAGATCGCCAAGGTGGTTCTTGCCGAACTGGCCCGTGGCATAGCCCATGGACTTAAGTATCGTGGCGATGGTCACCGCTTCCGCCGGTATGCCGATCTTGGCGCCGGCCTGGCCGACGGTGGTCATGCCGGTGCGGATCGGCAGCTCGCCGGTGATGAAGTTCGCACGACCTGCCGTGCAGCTTGCCTCGGCGTAGTAGTCGGTGAACAACATGCCCTCTTTCGCGAGCTTGTCGAGGTTCGGGGTGCGGCCGGCCATCATGCCACGATGGTAGGCGCCGATGTTCCACATACCGATGTCGTCACCCATGATGACGAGGATGTTGGGTTTCTTGTCCTGAGACCAAGCGGTGCCTCGGGATAGCAGGCTCAAGAACACACCAACTAACAGCGCGAGCGCGACAGATTTATTTTTCCAACCAGGCATTGAGTACTCCTTCTTCTGATGCCGGCTTCTCGTTTCACTCTCAGCTAAACGAGGGTTCCTAGCTCTGCTCAGACTTTCCTTGCAGTTGCAAAATGCGATTAGGGATCTTCTGTGCCCAGTAGTCCATCGCGTTCTGCGCGTCGCCCCATTGGAACGAAGCTGCACCCTTCATCCCCATACCGCCGGCACGCTGATCGACTGCTTCGCCCAGCACCTGACCGGTGACCGAATCAGTCATCTTCATTTCGGCTTCGGCGGATCCCACAAACGCGTAGCTGTCGGTCGCAAGCGATTGCGCCATGTTGAGTACGCGGGCTTGTGGGACAACTACCGAGATGGTGCGGAGGCCAGGTACCGCGGTCGTCGCATCCATGAGGGCCACCCGCAAGGTCATAACGCCGGGTCCTGGCTGATCCACAAGTGTGAAGCTCTTGGACAGGTTCGTTTGCAGCGCATTGTAGAAGTATTCGGTCAGCACGGCTTGGTCCGCAGTCGATACTTTTGAATCGGCGGCCGCCCAGAACTCAACCGGCATCAACTGGATCTTGGTGTAGCTGCTCCATTGAGCGTTGGGATTTATCCATGCGAGCGCGGCGCCACCCTCTGGGCCCGGAGCCAACCTGGACGCATCGGGACCGAGAAATCCGGTGACTGCACTGGGCAGCGGGCCACCCGACTCGAGCGCCTTCGCGGCCGACGGCTGACTCTCGACCGTGGTCGAGCATCCCGAAGTCAGTAGCGCCGCCGCCAGACTCGCTGCGGCTATACAGGTTGCTATTTTGTTTCTCGGGGTTTTGGTAATCATTTTCTCCTCCGCATCTTGGCTCTTGCCAGTTTCAATAAGTTTCGTGAACCAAATCTTACGCGTTACTGTTGTTCACCTTCGCGTACATTCCAGCCGTTGGCCGCCAGTTGCTGACGTGCGAGCGGCGTCATCTTGCCAGTGATCCAAAGCACGCGATTCTGCTGAGCCATCAAGTTGGGATCGGTGGCAAACCCCGCAGTGCGCGGGGTCCATGACAGGTAGTCGACCGGGGCAGGCAGAATAGTCGCGCCGTTCTGATCATGTCCAATCAGCACACCGGGAGCCTGAATCCCGCTGATTGGAGCCTGCTGCTGACCCCATCGAACAAGCATGTGCAGCGAAGTAACCAGGAACCGCGCCTGGTACTCGGTCATCATGTTGCCGATGGCGGCTGCGGCCGCGCGACGCCCCGGAATGTTGCCGAGAGCCTCGAGGTCTTTGACCGCGGTAACTTGCAAACTCAACGGAATCGCGGTGTTGCTGCTAAAGGCCACGATCTCCTCCTGCGATAGACCGAAACTCTTCAGCTTCTTTTGAACTAGGATGATCAGGTCTGCTCTCGGTGTCTGATAGACGAGATCGTTGGTGACCGTGACGGCCGTGATGATCATCGAACCTGGGACTGCCATCATGGCCGCGGAGACCGTCATGCGGGCCGAGAACATGACCCAGGCAACGTGGTTCAGCTTCTTGGTGAGAATCGGATCTGAGCTGTAAGGATCGACGTGTAGCTCATGTGCGAGCTGCCGACGCACCTGGTCATAGCCCAACGCGGTGAGCGTAGCGTTGCCGGCCTGACCGGCGGCCTTGCCGCTGCCGAAGGAATTCGCGGTTGATGAAGCTATTTCTCCCGCGCCAAGACTTACGCGGCCAAACAAATCTCCGACTCCGCTGGGCAGCCCGGTGACGGTATCCATCGGATGCATGACCATATTTGCGGCGGCGTTTACAGGACGTATTGCGCTGGAGGCGAGCGCCTGAGCGAACACGCTGGTGTTACTCATGCCATCGAGTTGTTCGATCGCAGGAATCTCGGAGAGACGTATCTTCAGCATGTCGAGACTCTCGACGTAGTAAGAACCTGCGTCGTCATGAAAGACGCTCGGGTCGGCCACGATTGTGTATTGGCCCATCGCGCCGTTCGTGGGTGCCTGTGGTTGAACGGAAAATCCCGGCCCCGAGAGAGGAGTAGCGGGCATCAGGTCAGCCACATTGACGACAGGTGGCTCTTCGTACTGTCCTCCCGCCGCGCCGGGTTGGGGCGGCTGGACGCTCGCCATCGGCGGCGGCGGTGCCTGTACGGCCGGTGCCTGGGAGGGTTGGCTTGCCTCAGGCGGTGCGCTTTGAGAGCAGCCGGCCAGCAAAAATCCTGCGAGCAGCAGGCCCATTGCACATTTCATACTTCTCGAGTTTAGATTCATCTTCTCCCCGGACTGCTTCGCTTGGATGCCAGTAGATTAGTTGCGCCGTCTCGTCGGACCACGACGCGCTTTCGCTTTTCCGCGCTAGCGCAAGATTCGTCCATTTTTTCGGAGAGAGATATTGTACTTTGGTACAATGGCCGACCGGCCGCCCCGCGATGCACAATGTCCTTGCGCAAACGATGGAGATTGTGAGCGCCAGTATCCCGGGCAGCCGGTATCGTCAATTGGGGAAGAAATCGACGGCTACGATAATTGTGGTAGATGACGATGCGTCGATGCGTCGCGCGCTGCGGCGGCAGTTGCAGGTCTTGGGATTCGAAGTGTCGGACTTTCAGAGCGCCGAAGATTTCCTGAGCGGCGATCTTCCAGCCGGTGACCTGTGCCTGCTGTTGGACGTCTACATGCCGGGAATGACCGGGATTGAATTATGCCGGAAGTTGACTGCCGCAGGACGCCACGTGCCGACGATCCTGATAAGCGGCCGTGACGATGTGCAGACCAGGAAAATGATGCGCGATGCGCATCCGCGTGCCAGCCTGCTCAAGCCTTTCGATGAAAAAAGCCTGCTGCGGGCGATTAGAAAGGCGTTACCGAATCAGTTGGATTTGCCGCACTAAGCGCCATTCACAGCGTTATAACGGCAGCCAAATCCTCCGTGAAATCTCCGTGACCTCGTAGTTTGCCGGCGTGTATCGGTGCGCGACGCTCGCTTTAGTGCGAATCGCTGTTGTATCGTGCCCAACGAAAGGATCGCGTCCCGGCGCGATTGCATTTCGCGTACACCCGTCCCAGACGTCCAAACCCAGCACGCGGCTTTTACTTTTCACAGATGCAACGACGAGCGACCAGCGCCACTATCGAGCCGAAACGTGACAGAGCCCCGCGCGTCGGCCGCGATCGGCGTGAGGTCGAGCGCTTCGAGTCGCTGGTGGGAGAACTCTCGGCGGCTATGGCGCGGGTGCCGGCCGACGCAGTCGACACAGAGATTGAATCCTGGTTGGGCAAGATCTGCCAAGCTCTGGACCTCGACAGAAGCGCCATATATGAGCGTGACGCGCCCGACAAGCCTGTCCGTACGACGCACACTTGGCGTCGACCGAATATGCCGCCTTTCCCCCGGAACTATGTTCCGGAGAAGCTCTTGCGGGCGACCACCAAACTCGTCATGGCGGGCAAGCAGATTACTTTCTCACATCCAGGCGAAATTCCGGTTGAACTGGCGGATGCAAGGCGCTTCGTAGAGCGATGGGGTCCCAAAGCCTCTGCCGTGATTCCGATGTGGGCCGGCGGTCGAGTCATCGGAGCTGCGAGTTTCGGCAAGTTCCGCGCGGCTCGGCAATGGCCGCCCGAGCTGCTCGATCACCTGGGGCTGGCGGTGCGACTGTTTGGAAGCGCGATCGAGCGCAAGCAATCCGTGACGGCAATGCGGGCGGTCCGCGCTGAGCTCAGGCTCGCGTCGCGCCGGAACATGATGAGCGAGCTGGTCGCCTCGCTTTCGCATGAGATCAACCAGCCGCTCGGCGCTATACTGAGCAACCTCGGGGGGCTCGCGCGCTTGCTGACCCAGGGGAATCCGCAGCCCGCGATGGCTTTGGAGGCGGTAAACAGCGCGATTGAAGACACCAAGCGGACGGCTGAAATCGTCCGGCGGATCCGCTTCATGTTCAAGCGGCACGACGAGCACAAAACCGCCGTCGGCCTCGGTGCACTGGTCGCCGAAGTTGTGAAGCTGATTGCCGGCGAGGCGGCAGTCCGGAGGATCGCGGTGCAGATCGAGGTTTCACGCTCGGCGCAAAGAGTCAACGGCGACCCTGTCCAGCTGCAGCAGTGCGTGCTGAATCTGATGATGAATGCGTTCGACGCAATCACGGAGGCCACGTCAGATCGGCGCGAGGTAACAATCAAGGTAGCTCCGGAGAAGACCGGATGGGTGGGAGTAAGCGTGTGCGATAGCGGCGCGGGCATTGCCCCAGCGGTCGCGAACCGGCTTTTCGAGCCATTCGTAACGACCAAGAACGACGGAATGGGACTCGGCCTGCTCGTCACCCGCTCGATAGTAGAGAGTCACGGCGGCAGAATATGGGCAACGCCGAATCCCGATCGCGGCGCCACGTTCACTTTCACATTGCCGGTCGGCGAAAGGAAACGCCAAAGCAAATCGAGACGCAACGAGTGAATGAGTTGTCGATGGTCGGTGGCCCTCTTCCGGAACGAAGCGGCGAGGCGCGCGGCATTCAATTGGAGTGAATGCGGAGGATTGCGGACATTCGCACCAGGTCGGCGAGTGAGCCGGCGCCCATTTTGTTCATTACACTTGCGCGATGCGCCTTCACGGTCCGCTCGGTTGTCCCGAGTTTGGCGGCGACCTGCTTGTTGAGCAAACCGGTCGTTATCAGGGCGAAGACTTCGCGTTCGCGGGAAGTCAGCGAGCGCTGCACTTCTTCGAGTCCGATCCGTTGCGATTGTTCTGTGCGCCGCGTACGCGAGCGATGGGCGCCTACAGCTAGCGCGTTCAACAGAGCTTGATCGTCAACCGGCTTCTCCAGGAAATCCACGGCGCCTTTCCTCATCGCGTGCATCCCGAGTGACAGATCGCCGCGACCGGTGATGAAAAGGATCGACGCGTACGGAACGGTGCGGTTGAGTTCCTCCTGAAGCTGAAGCCCATTCATCCTCGGCAGGTAGATGTCCGCCACGACACAATCGAACTCCTTCGCATCAGCGGCCTCGAGCAGTTCTTCCGCCGAAGAGTAAGCGACGACGTCGAAGCTGGCGGTGCGGAGCTGGAACGAGAGCGCCTGGCGCAGACTCTCGTCGTCCTCGATTATTGCAACTTTGATGAGTCCAGTGGCCGCATCGGTTTTGATGTCGCGGACGTCTTCCGCTCTGCCATTTTGAGGTCCAAACCGAGTCTTTGCGATAGACACCGTATTGTCCTCCCCGAGCATTTGGCGGCGATACGTGGGTTAATTGTACAAACCGTTGACGGACTAGAGCAATTCGACTTTGGTCTCATACGGCGAATCGATTCAAGAGCTAATCGTTGAGCAAGAAGAAAAGGACTCGCAACAAGCAGGCGAACACCGCGCCGGTAGGAGCGGCCGCGGCGCGAGTGCACCCGCCCACGGCGTTAGCAAAGTCGCCGCTCCGGCTTTTCACCTGGCTGATTCCAACAGTTGTGTTCGTTGTCGCTGTCGTCCTCCTAACGCGATGGATGCGTGAATCCACGCTTCCGGAACTGACAACACCGCGCACGCTCGATTTGAAATTTGTCGGAGCTGCGGAATGCGCGACTTGTCACGAGAATGAGAATGCTCGCTGGCGCGGCTCGCATCATCAACTGGCCATGCAACCGGCGACTAATTCCACGGTGCTGGGCGACTTCAATCACGCGAGCTTCGACAACAATGGCGTCACCTCGATCTTCTCGCGCAACGGCTCCAAATTCATGGTACGTACCGACGGCCCGGACGGCGCGCTTCACGATTACGAAATCGGCTACACGTTCGGCGTTCACCCGCTGCAGCAATATCTCATCGCGATGCCCGGCGGACGCTTGCAGGCGCTGGGGATCGCGTGGGACACCCGGCCGCACGAGCGCGGCGGTCAACGGTGGTTCTTTCTATATCCGGGACAAAACATCACAGTTCAGGATTCGCGGCACTGGACCGGCCTCGATCAGAACTGGAACTACATGTGTGCCGATTGCCATTCGACCAACCTGCGCAAGAATTACGACGCTCGCACGCGCACGTTTTCCACTGCATACTCGGAGATCGATGTGTCGTGCGAGGCCTGTCACGGTCCCGGCTCCGATCACGTGGCGTGGGCGAAGAAGCAGGGCGATTGGCGGAAACTCGATGCAACCGAAGGCCTGACGATCGCACTTGACGAGCGCAAAGGCGTGGCGTGGCCGATCGATCCCGCCACCGGCAATCCGCGTCGCAGCTCGCCGCGTAAATCAGAGCGGGAAATTGAAATGTGCGCGCGATGCCATGCGCGGCGCGGCGAGATCCACGAAGACTACGTGCACGGACAGCCGGTGGGCGATGATTACCGCGTCGCGTTGCTCGATGAGGACCACTATTTCCCGGATGGCCAGATAAAGGAGGAGGACTACGAGTACGGCTCCTTCGTCCAGAGTAGGATGTTCCACGCCGGCGTGACCTGCAGCGATTGCCACGAGCCGCATAGCTCCAGGCTTCGGGACGAGAGCAACGGTGTCTGTGCGCAGTGTCATTCGCTGGCTAAGTACGATTCGCCGGCGCATCATTTCCACAAGGTCGGATCAGCGGGCGCGCGATGCGTCGAATGCCACATGCCGACGCGCACATATATGGTCGTCGATGCGCGTCGGGATCACAGTATCCGCATTCCGCGTCCCGACCTGTCGGTGAAGCTCGGCACTCCCAACGCCTGCACCAATTGCCACACCGATAAATCCTCTCAGTGGGCATCGGAAGCGGTGAACAAGTGGTATGGGCATGCGCCCCGAGGGTTCCAGCGCTTTGCTGAAACATTGAACGCAGGGACGGCAGGAGCGCCCGGAGCGCAGCAATCGCTCGAGCGATTGGTCGCAGACACCGCGCAGCCGGCGATCGCTCGCGCCACCGCGCTATCTTTGCTCGCGAATTACGCTCCGCCGCCGACCGACGCGGCGGTCCGCGCCGGAGTCGGCGACGATTGGGCTCTTGTGCGACGTGCCTCCGCTCACGCACTGTCCAACACCGATCCGACAGCCAGCGCGAATGCATCGTCGCCTCTTCTCAGCGATCCTGTTCGTGCCGTGCGGATAGAAGCGGCGGAAGTGCTGGCAGGGTTGCCCGCGAACAACTTACCCGCGGATGTTGCCGCTGCTTTCAATCGTGCCACCGACGAATACATCAGCGCGCAACAATTGAACGCGGACCGTCCCGAGGCGCACATGAACCTGGGACTGCTGTATGCCCGCGAGAATCACCTGGATCAGGCCGAGGCGGAACTCAAGACCGCATTGTCGCTCGATCCGAGTTTCGCGCCGGGTGCAGTCAACCTTGCCGACCTCTATCGCGCGCAGAACCGGGACGACGAAGGTGAACGCGTGCTGACGGACGCAATGAGCCGTTCGCCAAATGACGCGTCGTTAGAGCATGCCTTGGGTCTGCTGATGGTGCGTCAGAAGCGCGGTACGCAAGCGCTGGATCTGCTGGGGGCAGCCGCACGCGGCGAACCGGGCAATGCGCGCTATGCTTACGTTTACGCGATCGCACTGAGCGATGCGGGAAAGACTCGCGCCGCAATCGAGACGCTGGAGAGTTCTATCAAGGTGCATCCTTATGATCGCGATTCACTTGCCGCGCTGGCGAACTTCCTGGAACTGTCCGGCGATCCCGCCGGGGCGCTCACCTATGCGAATCGTCTCGAGGAGCTAGAACCGGAAAATCCGCAAGTTCAACAGATGCTGAAGGAGCTACACGAGCATCAGCACGGTTGACTGGTCGGTAGGCGGCGTTAGGTGATACAAGAGCGGTCGGCCGCTTGGTTCGAAGGGTGAGTGGATGCGCTGCTCGAGATGCAGGACGAATAATCCCTCGACAAATAACTTCTGTGCGAAGTGTGGGAATGCGCTCGCAAGGCATTGCGCGAAGTGTAGCGCGGAAAACCCGCCGACCTCTGACTTCTGCGGCAAGTGCGGGACTCCACTGACAAATGGTTCGGACACAGCAGCCACAACTTCGTCGTCTCCGGGCTTAGGCTCCGGCGTTCGAGTTGCGCCGGAGAGCAGCTCGCCGGAAGCGCTCGAGGGCGAGCGCAAGACGGTCACCGCGCTGTTCGCCGACATCAAGGGCTCGACAGAGTTAGAGCAAGACCTCGATCCTGAAGAAGCGCGCGCGATTGTCGATCCGGCGCTGAAGCTGATGATCGACGCGGTGCGCCGCTACGACGGTTACATCGTGCAGAGCACCGGCGACGGCATCTTCGCGCTGTTCGGCGCGCCCGTCGCGCATGAAGATCATCAGCAACGCGCGCTCTACGCGGCGCTGCGGATGCAGGAGGAATTGCGGCGCTATGGCTCGAAGCTCCAGGCCGAAGGGCGCGCACCGATCGAGATTCGCGTCGGCGTAAACACCGGCGAAGTTGTGGTGCGCTCGATCGCAACCGGCGCGAGCCAGGTCGAGTACACGCCGATCGGACATACGACGAACCTCGCTTCGCGCCTGCAGAGCATCGCACGCACCGGGTCGATCGTCGCGAGCGAGGCAACCCGAAAATTCTGCGAAGGTTACTTTACGCTCAAGCCGCTCGGCCCGACGCGAGTGAAAGGCGTCAGCGAACCAGTCAACGTTTATGAGGTGACGGGACTGGGGCCGCTGCGCACGCGATTGCAGCGCTCGGCGGGACGCGGACTGTCGAAGTTCGTTGGGCGGCAAGCCGAGATGGACGCGCTCAAGCGCGCGGCCGAGCAGGCCAAGGCGGGGCGCGGGCAGATCGTCGCCGCGATGGCCGAGGCCGGAGTCGGCAAGTCGCGTCTGCTGTTCGAGTTCAAGGCAGTTTCGCAATCGGGCTGGATGGTGCTGGAAGCGTTCTCGGTTTCGCACGGCAAGGCGTCCGCATTCCTGCCGGTGATCGATTTGCTCTGGAGCTATTTCGAGATCAGCTCGGAGGACGACGAGCGCAAACGCCGCGAAAAGATCAACGGCAAGGTGCTCACGCTCGACCGCTCGCTGGAGGACGCGCTGCCGTACCTGCATGCTCTCCTCGGCCTCAGCGACGAGAACAGCCCGGTCGCAGAGATGGAGCCGCAGACCCGCAAGCGCCGCTCGCTCGACGCGATCAAGCGTATCC
>Ga0074044_10005605_pt1 | contig 10208 bp, 7 predicted proteins | sample BogForMeECP23OM1_FD_94443 | JGI IMG/M metagenome (GOLD analysis project Ga0074044, IMG submission 94443) | Bog forest soil microbial communities from Calvert Island, British Columbia, Canada - Bog Forest MetaG ECP23OM1 | ecosystem: Environmental > Terrestrial > Soil > Wetlands ...
AAGGCAACAACGCCGTCGCGTGCGACCCCGGAAGCCCCAATTGCAGCAATACCAGCGTAACTTCCGTCGGGTACGGCGTGGTCATCTGCAACACCACGAATAATTCGAACACGCCCCCCAACCAGGTTTGCCCGGCTGTGGACAATGCCGTCCCTGCTTTCCAGTCCACGACAAAATATGATTTGGCCACTGGATTGGGCTCCATCAACGTTGGGAACTTGTTGACAAAATGGACCTCCGCCATCCGCACCGCTACCGTCACCACTCTTTCTGCGCCCAGTGGCGGTTCGCCCTCCGGAACAAATTTCACCGCCACGATCGCTGTCGCGCCCGCGCCCGCCAATGGTGAGCCTGTCTCTTTGAATGCTTTGGCGAGCGACGGCGTCACCGTTGTCGGCTCGGTCGGGCCGTTCACCCTCAGTAGCGGTTCGGTTTCCATCAAAACCAACCTCCTGCCTGCAGACACTGCCTTCGTCCAGGGAACTTACGGCGGAGACACCACGCTCGCCGCCAGTACTTCTGCGAATGTCCCCGTTACGATTGCCGGAACCGGCCAGTCGAGCACCGTCACCGTTTATTTCGTCAGCATCGGTTCAAGCGGAGTCTCCGCTCCCACCACCAGCAGCCAGAATTTCCTATACGGCTCTGCGGGATACATTCTCAAAATCGTGGTGACCGGCAACAATGGAAGCTGCAGTTTCAGCTATCCCAGCACCAAGCCTTCGAATCCTTGCCCCACCGGCACGGTCTCTCTGTTCGCCAACGGCAGCGCGCAGAACGACTTCCTGAACAACGGTACAGCGACCAACACCACCAGCTTGAACAACCAGGGGTTTGTCGAGGATCAGCCGATCAACTTGAACGTTGGCGCCTACAAGCTCACCGCCACATACTCCGGTGACAAAAATTTCATCGCGAACACCAACAGCAATTCCCTTTCGGTCACCCTGACTCAGGCTGCGACCAACACTACGGTCACCAGCAGCCTCACCTCCATCATGCCCGGACAACCCGTCACCCTTACCGCCCTCATCGGCACACAAAGCGGCGGAGTTGGCCCTACCGGAAGCGTGACGTTCACGAACAACGGCGCCAGTGTCGGAACAGCCACCTGCGCTCCCACGGCCTTTAACCCGAATACGAATACGCCTGCGTATTGCACCGCCACGCTCTCGAACGTGGCCATCTCTTCTTTGTATCCACCACCGGGCAATCCAGGGACCCCGCAAATCCCGGCCGTTCCCGTGTGGATTGCCGTTCTCAGCCTGCTGCTGTTCGCCTTCGGCTTGCGCTTCATCCCCCGGACGCGCCGTCGCGCTTACACGTTTGTTGGTCTGCTGGCGATCGCCCTGCTCGTTGGCGCTGTCGCTGGCTGCGGCGGTGGAGGCGGCAGCAGCACAAACGGTACGCGCACCATCGGCGCCTCCTATCCGGGCGACACCAACTACACAAAGTCGACCGGAACCACCATCCTCCAAATCCAGTAATACTCGACAACCAGGCAGCATTCCGAAGGGCGCCTTGAGAATCTCGAGGCGCCCTTTTTGTTTCAGGATCACGTTCCTAAAGGTAACGGGAGCGTGACGTACCTGTATGGACAAGTCTCATTCGAACTGATACATTCGACCTCACTCACGGAACATCGCTGAGCGAACTCAAATTCCTGCTCGCCGGGTAGGCCATGAACGCTTCCTGGGATATTGCCCGCAAGCCTCTTCTGGTTTTCTGTTTTTTTCCTTCTCCTTTTTCCAAATCGAGCGCTCGGACAAGCGGCGCCTCGTGTGGTTGAGCCCGTGAACAACGCGCAGCGGGTCACGCTCCGTCGAAACGTCCACCCTCTGGCGCAACTGCAATACGCCCGCGGCGCTGTCTCCCCATCTCAGCCTATGCAGCACATCCTTCTGTTGTTAGAACGCAGCGAAGCCCCTCTCCGGAACCGTCACATTTGCCCAGAATGGCGTGCGCTTCGCCAACGGCACCCCACTTCTGAATGGGCAGGCAACGATTCCAATCCTAAATACCGGGCTACCCCAAATCGTTACCTTCACTGCTTCCTACAGCGGCGACTTGCAGAACGGCCCTGCGCAAACACAAACGGGAGTTGTTGAGGTATATCAGGGAACGCTGCCAATCCTGATTCAGGGACAAACAGGTGGGTTAACTCGCAACGCAACCTATCCGGTCGTACTTCAGTAGTCTGCAAAAAAGTGAAATACCCCCGGCAGAAGCCGGGGGCTTCTCAACAAGGCCGAGGTTTTACGGCATAACGGATAGATTCCAGGCGTCTTCCGAAGACGCGCGTCGATTAGATCGTCGCCGCGGGCGGAAAAAAAATATTCCAGAACTGCGGCGAAGGCGCCGTAAACTCGATCGGAATCAACGACCCTTCCGGGTTCATCTGCGGCGGCCGCACCACGTGCGCGTCTACTTTCTTTTGCGTCTTTGGATTCTCAATGGACAACTTCGTCCCCTGCGACAATCCTTCCGGCAAAATAATCATCGCCCCGCTCGCGCTTACCGTATGCGTGAAGCCATGCAGCGGATTCGCCTTGCCCGGCAAATGAATCACGATCGGCATCCTTAGCAGCACTCGCTGCGCTCGCCGCCGCTCCTCGTTCGTCTGCGGACGGACGGTATTGGCAGCGCGCTTTATTTGCGCGTTCCCCGCCGTAGCGGCAGAAGCCGCCGGCCCATTTGTTTTCGTCAAAGGTGTCACAGTTCCAGCCCCCAGAAATCCATATCCGGCGCGATCAGTTCCACGCCGTACTCCCAGCCTTCCGGCTGCTCGTTCCCTTTCCATACCACGACTGCGGCGTTGCTGGCCTGTGTTGCTAGATTTGTCAGAGCCACGCGCTGTTCCACCTCGAGCGAACTCGTCAGCACCACCATGCAGCCGTAGGGGTTCACGATTCGCGTCACGGCTTCCAAAGACTCCCGTGCTCCGCTTCCGAGATCCCATTCGAGCCGGACCTGCACCCGGGAATTCATGCGCCGTCCCCGGCGTTTTTCCCGGTATTTCGCTCCTACTTGCTTCAATTCGCGCAGGTTAACAGACATCGTTGCCTCTAGCAGCCCATGCTAAAGTTACAAGGTAGCTCGGTCAATGGTACGTGTGCCGTCCCACCATCGAAAGAGTAGCTGTCCTTAGGGACAGGAGAACTCCGCTCAGCAAGGACTAAAGTAGAAAACGTGAAGAATCTCATCGTCAACGCCGACGACCTCGGCTGGACCGAAGGCGTCAACCGCGGCATCGCCGACGCCCACCGCAAAGGCCTGGTGACCAGCACTTCCCTGCTCGCCAACGGCCGCGCTTTCGCCTCCGCCCTGGAAGTCGCTGGTTCTAACCCCGAGCTCGGCGTCGGCGTTCACCTCAATCTCAGTGACGGTCCCCCGTCCGCTTCTCGCGATCAGGTTCGCGGTCTCCTCAACGCCGAGGGCCAGCTTGAAAACAGCCCCGAAAGCCTTCTTCTACGTATCGCCAGCCGCGGCCTCGAACTCGGCGAAATCGAACGCGAGTGGGATGCGCAAGTCTCCAAGATTCAATCTGCCGGAATCTCGCCAACCCATCTCGATGGCCACAAGCACGTTCAGATGCTCCCCGGCCTGTTCGAAATTGCCCTGCGCTTGGCAAAGAAATACGGCATCCGCGCCATACGTGTTTCTCACGAAGCATCGAAACTCCGCACGGTCCTTTCCACCGGCGGCGACCAGAAAACCGGTGTGGTCCTGAAGCAAGGCGTCCAGGCCCGTGGCCTGAAACTTCTCGCGCGAGACGCGCGTGAAATGGCCGACCACGCCGGTCTGGTAACCACCGACTACTTTTGCGGCATCGCGCAAACTGGCGCCCTCACCCGGGAAGGCGTCGAACTCCTCCTGCAAAATCTTCCCGAAGGCACCACCGAACTCATGTGCCACCCCGGTTATGCGGATGAAGATCTTCTGCGCACGGCCACTCGCCTTCAGGAATCCCGCCAGACCGAACTGGAGATTCTCACCGACGCGCGCACCAGAAAAATTGTCGCCATGCAGGGTATTCGCCTGATAAGCTATCAATTCATGGGGGAAGTGGCCTGAAAACGCGACTGCGGGCGCGTCCAGGGACGTGCCACTAGAAAGGTCTGGGAAAGACGCCGTATGCGAAGTGATTCACCCATCCACTATTCCATCGTGGTTCCGTTTTTCAACGAGCAGGAAAATATCCCCACGCTTTACATGAAAATTACTGAAGTGATGGATTCGATCAGCGAGCCCTACGAAATGGTTTTCGTAGACGATGGCAGCAAAGACAATTCCTACCGCGTTCTTTCCGAAATTTACGAGCACGATCGTCGCGTCAATGTCGTGCGCCTCCGCCGCAATTTCGGTCAAACCCCCGCACTCAAAGCAGGTTTCGATTTTGCCCGTGGGGATGTGGTCATCTCCATGGATGGAGACCTTCAGCACGACCCCGATGAAATCCCACGCTTCCTCGAGAAAATTGAGGAAGGCTATGACCTTGTCAGCGGCTGGCGCGCCAATCGCCGCGATCATTGGCTGATGCGCCGCCTGCCGAGCCGCATCGCCAACTGGATGATGGCCAAGCTTTCCGGCATCGAACTCCACGATTTCGGTACGACCTTCAAAGCCTATCGCAAGGAAATCCTTCAGGAAATCCAGCTGTACGGCGAACTGCACCGCTTCATACCCGCGCTCGCCAGCTCCACCGGCGCGCGCATCGCCGAAGTGCCCATCTCCAATCCCGATCGCCGCAACGGCCGCTCCAACTACGGCATCGGGCGCACCATTCGCGTGTTCTTCGATCTCATCATGGTGAAATTCCTGCTTGACTATTCCACGCGGCCGTTACAGTTTTTCGGTCTGCTGGGCCTAGCGGGCAGCGGCGCGGGCATCCTACTCAGCTTGTATTTGGCGTTTGAGAAGTTCGCCAATCACCAGGACATCATGACAACCCACGGGCCGCTGCTGCTGCTCGCCATCGCTCTGTTCGTCAGCGGCATTCAGTTCATTTCCATGGGCCTGCTCGGCGAAATCAGCTCTCGCACCTATTACGAATCCCAGAACAAACCGATCTACGCCCTTCGCGAAGTCAAGAGTCACCGCAAAGAACTCGGTGATTCCGCCGAACCGGCCCGCCCGAGCGGCAGCTCTGAACGATAACTTGGCGTGCGGCAGCACTGCTGCCGCACGCCCGTTGCCCTAGCCCCGCATCCCCCCGTACTTTCCCCGGTGATACAGGAGCGGCTCCCCTTCCATCAATTCCAGGCTCTCCACTTCCCCCAGAAAAATCGTGTGATCCCCGGCCATATGTTGGGTCACGACGTTGCACGCGATATGAGCCAGTGCGTTTTTCAACAAGGGAATCCCCGTCTCCGTCCACTGAAACTCCACTCCCAAACGTAGCTCATCCGCCGGGTCCTGATTTTGCTTGGCAAAATACTCCGAAATTGCCTGCTGTGTATCTTTCAGCAGGCTCACGCCAAAGCGCCGCTGCATTTTCATGTAGGACAGCAGCCGGGCATCCTGATCAATGCACACCAATAGCAACAATGGATCGAGCGAAACCGAGGCCAATGCGTTCGCGGTCATCCCGTGCACCTGCCCGGGCTCACGCTCCGCGGTGATTACAGTAACTCCGGTAGGAAAACTGCCCATCACTCTGCGGAATAATCCGGTGGAGACATCTTTCGTTGTCATAGGAAACTTCTCTGAACATATCACACAGCCGAGCACCGCTGCCAAACCCGCGAACAAAACAAAATGAGGCGCGGGATATGAACTCCGCGCCTCCGATTTGGTCCTGATTCCGGCTTGCTTTCTATTTGTGTGGCTTGTCTTCGTTTTTCGGCTTTGGCGGCGGCTCTTTATACGCTTTTGCGTGCTCGACGTCCTGCTTCTGTTTCAGGTTCTGCTGCTGCTGCCCGTGCTTCTGTTCCATTTGATCCAGCTGCTGTTGTTGCTTCTGCTGAACCTGTTCCTTATCGGAGGTGTTTTGCCCTTGCACTTGCTGTTGTTCCTGATTCTGTTTTTGCTGTAGCTTCTGATATTCCTGATCCTGTTTCTGCTGTAGCTGCTGAATCTGCTGCTGGTGCTTCTGCTCCAGTTGCGGATTCACGTTTGTTCCGGTTGGACGCGACGTGGGCGGCCGGTCTGCATTGCCATTCGCCGGACTGTTCGGCTGCCCCACAGGATTCGTCGGCCGTGCGGCTCCCGCATTCAGCGGTCCTGGCTCGTTATTCCCGTGGTTTGCTCCTGGAAGGGTGTTGCCTCGCAGCTTGCCCGGGGTAGCGGGAGGCGCAACCTTAACAGCCGGGGCCGCAACGGCTTTCGCCTGTACGGTCGCGAGTTGACGCTCCTGCCCATAGGAAATCGGTTGCCCTTGGTTCTTCTCAATGGCCGCCTGGCGCGCTGCAAACGTTGGCGGTGGTGGCGGCGGAGCCGTCTTTGCCACTACGGCGCGGCTTTGGATCGAGGCGGGTGGATGAAAATTGCTCGGCGCGCCAGAACCCAGCACCGCCTGTTTGGGCGGAACCACCGCCGGCGCGCGCACCGCTGCCGGGGCCGAGGCAACTTCCTGCTGGTTCACCGCAACCAGGTTTCTTCCGACCGGCTGCGCCGATGTAAACGCATGCGGCGAGGTCGCCGTAACCGCGCCCACAACGCTCTGATTCATGTAACGAACGTTATTCACGGTTGCGTTCCTGTTCACCACCGTCGAGTTGTAATAATTGTTGATCACCGTTTGATTCACGGTGGTATTGGAAATGTTCACGTTCGTCACATACGCCCGGCTCACCGGATAGGACGGTACGAATACCTCACGTGGCCCAAGCGGGAACCAACCCACGTTCACTCCGGCTGCGAACCCTCCGCCCGCAAATCCGATTCCAGCCACAAAGTGCGGGCCGCCCACCCAGGCAACCAGCGCAGGCGCGTAGATCGGCCGCACATAGGCTACCGCCACCACCGGTGGCGGGCACGGCACCCATCCCCACCCTCCGCCGACAAAAACCCAGCGGCCATAATGGAATGGCGCAAATCCCCAGGTCGCATCGTCCACCCAGGTCCATCCCCACGGCGAGATCCAAGCCCAGTGGCCATAGCGATACGGAGCCCATCCCAGCAAAGTTACATGCGGGAACCACACCGAACCGTACTCGGGCACCGGCCTCCATCCGCCGTAATCGTCCAGATCCTCATAACCAATCACATCGTCAGAAACATAACGACGCGCCACGGCGTGATCCTCGCGCAAATCCCGCTCGTCGCTCCATGTATCGAAGCTATCCAGCGCCGGCAGCGGCTCAATATCCGCGTCTACACCATCGGTCCCCGTAAATATTCCCTGCTGCGAAGGGTGCACGGTGTAGGACGAACCGCCTCCGGTCACTTCTCCCTCGCCGTCGCGCACGTTGATGATCGTCGTATCGCCCGCTTCATTCACATTCACGCGATAATGTCCCGGTTGAAAAATCGAAAACGCTAGATTCGGGGTGTCCACTTCTATGCTTTCGCCCTCATTCATCCGTCGCACGCGCACACTGACGGTCCCTTCCGTGAGGCGAATCTGCATGATGTGATCGTCAAAATTGAGGAATGAAAATCCAGTCTGTTCTCCCAGTCGAATGGCCGCGGAGCCGACATGCAGTTCAGCGCGGCTGTTCTGATCCGTCCAGAGCTTGTCTCCCGTTGTGAGCGGCCGGTTCAACACTGCCGCAACCCAATCGTCCGTGCCCGAAGGGCTGAAGGATACTTGTCCGTCCACATAGCTCAACCGCGCCACGCGCGTAGGTGGATCATCTCTGTCCGCAGACGCCCCGTTCGGCGTGAGAACGCAAATAGCGAAAACGATGCTGAGCAAAGTGAGCCAGTGTTGTGGGCGAGTCTTCATGGTGCTTTCTCTCCTGAAAGCTATCTTCCCATCAAAAGCGAAACCCAAAACCGGATGCGCTTGGACGGGGGATTTGGCGCCGGGCCAGTTATGGCTTTTCGTTCAGAAATGTTCCCAGCTGGTGGGGGAACTTGGACCTGTTTGCCCCGGCATCCCTATGTGTAACACGGGAGAAGGAAAACAGTTGTGTCTACCGCCGATCCGGTCGCGAAAGAAGCAAGAGAGCGGAAGAAAAAGCCCGCTCCGATCCGAACGGGCCAAGGACTGGTCAAGTTTTTAATTTAGTGGTGACCACCGCCGCCACCATGGCCGCCGCCGCCGCCACTGTGCCCGCCTCCGCTGCTATGAGAGCTGCCGCCTCCGGAGCTGCGCGGTGCTGAATACGAATGAGGCGCCGAGCTACCCCCGCCACGCGGCGCGGAACTGTATGAACGCGGGGCAGAGTAGCCTCGGTTGCCGTTATAAGACGGCGCACTGTAGGAGCGGTTTCCGCCATACGCACCATTGTTGCCGTAGGAACGGTTGCCGCCGTTGTATGAAGCAGGCGGCCGGTTCGTGGAGCTACGCTGTGAAGCAGGCGAATTGCCTGTGCCCGCCCACGGCGGACGATTCGTGGAATTTCCGCGCGCGGCATTCGTGCCGTTGTTCGTTGAGCGATTCGAGCTGCCGAATCCCTCGGGCGCCCGCCCGGAATCGCTGGTGTTGCCCTGCGCGCTCCAGGAGCGTCCCGTGTTTGAGTTCACGGAACGGGAAGAGTTGAAGGTCGAGCTTTGTGCTCGCGTTCCCGGTTGCGTCGCGTAAGACGGCCGGCTCGAACGCAGTTCGGATTCACGGTTCGTGCTCAATCCACTCGATGCGTTTGTCGAATGTGCGACCACAGAGCTTGCTCCGCGATTCGCAAAGGAACTGGAAGTGTTCATCGTGCGATAGGCCGAGTTCGATGCCGCTGCTGCCGGCGTGCTGCGTGCCATTACGCTGCGATTCTCTACGTTTCTTGCAGGAGTCGCCACGTGGCGACCCGTGTTGGCCGCGCCCAAAGAACTCGCACGTGTCGGTGATGCGTGAATCCCGTTGGTTACTTGCGCGCCGCGCAGAGCGGCTTCGTTCAAATGTTGTGCGCCGCGATTGATCGCCTGCCCGTTCACGAAGGCGTTGTGCGAGGCGGTGGTAACGGCGTGTGTGTTATGCGCGTATGCATAGTTGAAGCCGCGATAAGCGCTTGAGCGTCCGTAAAAGCCGCCATGGAAATAGGCGTTATGGACGTTGATCCCGCGCCAGTAGCCGTAGCCGCAGTGATACCACGGATGGAACGGCTCGCCCCAGCCGAGCGGGAACCAGCCGAAGCCAAAGCCAATCCCAAAGCCAAAGCCTCCGAGCCAGCCCACGAACGCCGGGCCATAGAAAGGAGAGGCATAAATCGGTCCCGGGCACCAGCCCCAGCCACCGCCCCCATAAACCCAACGGCCATAGTGATACGGGGCAAAGCCCCAAGGCTCGTAGCCAACCCAACTCCAACCCCACGGCGCAACATAAGCCCAGTTGCCATTGCTATACGGAGCCCAATCCGGGCTCACATTATTCGGAGTCCACACATTGCCGTAGGTTGGATCCTGTTTCCAGGTACCGTAATCATCCAGGTCGCTGTAGCCCACGGTGTCACGGTTTACGTACTTCGCAGAAGGCGAATTGTCTTCGCCTAGGTCGCGCTGCTGCGCCCACTGATCCAGGGGATCGGGGCCAGGCGCGGCACCGGTAGAAACTTTCACGCTGCCGTCTGCGCCGGTAACATCGACGCGCTCGCCCGACTTCACGGGATAGACTTGGCCGGACGCCGCAATTTCACCAGCGCCGCGAATCGACGTCACGCTGGTGAAGTCGCCGTTTTCATTCACGTCAATGCGGAACGCACCTGCTTCCTTCACGGTGAATGCGAGATTGGGGGTGTCCACTTCATAATTTTCGCCCTGGCGAATTTCGCGCACACGGAAATTGATTTTTCCTTCAGGCAAACGAATCTGCGTCACGTTCTGATCCAGATTCAAAAACGAAAGCGCGGTCATGCCACCAAGATGAATGGCAACTTGTCCCGCCTGAATTTCCGCGCGAGAATCCTTATCCACCCAAACTTTGTCACCAATGGTAATTGGCCGGTTTCTCTGCGCGGTTCCCCAGTCGCCCGTGCCACCCGGTTGTAGGGAAACCGATCCGTCGGTAAAACTGATGCGGGCCGCGCGCGATGGCGGATTGTGCGTCTCGTCTTCGGTAATGTTGTCATCCACCGCGGGCATATTAGCGGCATTCGGATCGGTCTGCTGCATCT
>Ga0074044_10005606_pt1 | contig 10208 bp, 7 predicted proteins | sample BogForMeECP23OM1_FD_94443 | JGI IMG/M metagenome (GOLD analysis project Ga0074044, IMG submission 94443) | Bog forest soil microbial communities from Calvert Island, British Columbia, Canada - Bog Forest MetaG ECP23OM1 | ecosystem: Environmental > Terrestrial > Soil > Wetlands ...
GGGCCGACCCCTTCTCGGCACACTCCGTTCTCGGGTCAGATCAACGAGCATCGTTTCCATCCTCGCAAATGCCAATGTTGCCAGGCGCAGTTATCTTCATGAGAAAGTTAGTTCGAAAATGTTGACTCTTGGAGCTATCGGTATAGTCCCCACACCCGACGAGATAGAAACTAACTTTAGGTGGTTGATTGTAGAGATCATCCAACCTAGCCTTTACGTCATCAGGAAGGTCCGCAGCCACTGTGAACTCTTCGTTGGGAATTATCAGCACACCGTTGCGACCAGGCAACTCAGCACGACACCCGTTAACCCTTGGGATTTTGTTCTCCTCAGTGGGACATTGTTGTTCGGGAGCGCCCACGACAATCCTTGCATAGAATCGAGCATTGACTGCAGGCGACCGCCCCCCATTACGAACGCGGAGTGCAGCCGCTCCTATTCGCTTAGTCACACTGTCCGTGGCCACAAGCTGTTTTGTGCTACCTATCCAAGGACGCTCATGATTCAGAGTGTCGCTCATGACTCGCCACTGAAGCATCGCGAAAATGGCGTAGACGACGGTGCTGAAAGCGGCGACTCCAGCAAAGCTGACGGTCCACTTGGCTACCGGTCCGGATGCTCTCCAACTTCGCCTGAGAGATTTCCTGTCTTCCCCGACGGAACCGCTACCGTCGGTGTTGGCTTCGTTTTGTTTATCGCTCATGCTGAGTACGACGATCCTTTTTTTGTTGAGAGATGCTCATTGAAAATTCGGCGCTTTACTTCCCACGCTACTATCAAAATCGCGCTCAATCAGGCCGGGTGCTTGTTCGTCCCATACTACGGTTCCGTTGTTAGGGCGCGTTAGAAACCTGAAAAACTTACGTTGACGAAATAGTGTGAATGGCCATGGACGCGGACGATAAGAAACGACGATTGCTAAGTCCATGCTTACGAATGGCATATTTGGGAAGGGATTCCTAGGTGTGCAAGGGACCGTCAGCCCTTGGGCGGGGGCAAGTACGGAATCACCGGGAGAAACCTCTCCCAGAGTTGTGGAAGAAACAGTGCCAGTTACCGAATAACCCTTCCAAAGAAAACATGTTGCGTGGGCATCATCAAGATCGAAATAACCATCGTTGATCAGGTGAACCGAGAACTTAACCAATTCTGGACATCACTGGGAGAACTGGAGTATGCCGATAGCCGTGGACGCAACACCACAAAAATAATCAAAGATATCAGCAAGGCGCTTACAGTCAGTGTTAGTAGTGGCACCGTCCGTTTGCTGGAACCGCCCCCATCGGCTTGTTGACGATGCCGACGTTTGTCCGAGTTTTTCTGATGCAAGGCTTTGTTACCCATCAGGTAATCGCAATTGTACGTGCTTCGGTGGAGTGATTTTGGAACCCCCTGACGCCCGATGGCTGAGGTCCGACGCCTGGGGGCTGGCCCAGCCGTACTTACACGACACAGGATGCCCCACCCGGCAGTTTCACGGGTGGGCTGCCGAAACGCAAACACCTGCGAAGCTATGCTCCCGCCTACCTCTTCCCCCTCAACATCTCCACCACCCGCTCATAATCATCCACGGTATGGTACTCAATCACGATCTTTCCCTTCCCCTTCCGGTCCCGGATCCTCACCCGCACTCCCAGCATCCGTTCCAGGTCCACCTGCGCCGCCTTGACGTTCGGATCCACCCACCGCGCCCCGCTACTCTTGTTCTTCTTCACCACCTGCCCCGGCATCCCAGGGAACGGATCGAGCAGCCCGTTCATCGACATCACCATGCGCTCGATCTGCTCCAGCGTATACCCGTTCTTTACCGCATACAGCGCGCCCTCCATAATCTGATCGTCGCCCTGCAGCTTCAGCAGTTCCCGCGCCTCCGAGAACGAAATCTTCTTTTCCGCCAGCAGTTGCATCACGTCCCGCGGCAGCTTCAGCAGCCGCATGTAGTTCGATACCGATTCCCGCGAGATCCCGACCCGCTCCCCGATTTGCGCCTGCGTCAGCTTGAACTCGTTGCTCAGCACCCGGAACGCTTCCGCCTGTTCCAGCGCGCTCAAGTCTTCCCGCTGCAGGTTCTCGATGATTGTTATCTCGGCCGCCTGCTGCGTCGAAACCCGCCGCACGATCGCCGGAATCGTTTCCTTCCCCGCCTTCTTGGAAGCATGCAGCCGGCGCTCTCCCAGAATCAGGACGTACCGCCCGACCTCCTCTTCCGACGGACGCACCATGATCGGCTGCACCACGCCGCTCGACTTAATCGAATCTGCTAATTCCTCCAGCTTCTCGTCGTCCTGCACATACCGCGTCTGAAACGGATTCTTATCAATATCCCCAATGGCCAGGTTCACCACCCGGTTCGAAGCAACCCGCGTCTCCGCCTGCGCATAAATCGTGATGCCCTCCTCCGAACCGGTCTCAGCACTCGCAGGGATTGAGGACACAGCGGGTGCCCCATCCTTCGCGTTCTTTGCGAAGGGTGGGGATACCACGGACGCATGGGGCGCGGACCTGCCTTGAGCCATAGCCTCCGCCCGCGCGACCTCATCCACCGCCTCATGCGCGACTGCCCGGATCACACCAACCACCGCCTCTCCCTCACCCTGTGGCCGCGTGCCGGCATCGGTACTGCTTCCCACTACTTGAGGCGCAGCCGGCCGTGCCGCATTCGGGCTCACCACCCGCGGCCCCGGCAGCAACGACTCCAGCCCTCGCCCCAAAGCTCGCCGCTTCTCCACTTTCTCTTTCTCCACCGCCACCGTATTGTTCATTCCGTCTTTTCCTTCGTGATCCTGAGTGTCTTTCGTGGACCAAACCTGTGCATTCTTGAGCGCCTTCTTCAGCGACCTGAGCCCACCAAGCTTGTGCCCCTGCTTCATAGATCGACCCCGGAGCCCAATCTCTCGTCACGCCCTTCGCGCTCTGCTCCCGGCAGTTGCCCTTCTTAGCGTCCTTAAAGTTTTTCCTTAGCGCCCTTAGCGTTTAAAAGCCTTCTGCCTGCAACGCAACAGACTGTTTCCTTATATCGATACTCATCAATCTAATACATAGACGATGATCGATATACTAAGCCGACTTATCCATCGACCCCGCTTCGGGAATCTCCTCGAGCTTGGCGTCCCCGTCGTGCTCCGCCGTGCCCTCAGTGGCTAAGGTCTGAGGTCCGCGGTCCGCGGGCTGATGCCCAAAGGCCTGCCGCTCAATGATCTCCTTCGCCAGCCGTATGTAACTCTCCGCACCCTTCGACCGCGGATCGTACACCAGCGCCGCCTTCCCATGGCTCGGCGCCTCCGCCAGCCGTATGTTCCTCGGCACAGTCGTCGAGCAAAGCTTCTCTCCAAAGTAGTTTTTCAGTTCGGTCATCACTTGCTGCGCCAGGTTGGTGCGCTCATCAAACATGGTCAGCACCACGCCCTCGATCGCCAACTCAGGGTTTAGCACCGCGCGTATGCGTTCGATCGTGTCCAGCAGTTCGCTGATGCCTTCGAGCGCAAAGTACTCGCCCTGCATCGGAATCAGAACTGCATCCGCGGCGACCAGCGCGTTCAGCGTCAACAAGTCCAGCGCAGGAGGACAGTCCAGCACGATGAACTGGAAGCGGTCGCGCAAAGGCGCCAGCGCTTCGCGCAGGCGATACTCGCGCCCCTCAGCGTCCACCAGTTCAATGTTTGCGCCGATCAGGTTCTTGTGCGCAGGAATCAGCCACAGCTGTTCAAGCTCTGTGGTGAGCAGAGCTTCCTCAGCAGAGGCTGCGCCCATGAGCAGGTGGTAAGAGCTGACGCGATCAGGATCCTTCACAAATCCCAGGCCGCTCGTGGCATTCGACTGCGGATCGCAGTCGACGAGCAGCGTGTTCACTTCAGCGGCCGCGAAAGACGCGGCGAGGTTGATGGCCGTGGTGGTCTTACCCACGCCACCCTTCTGATTGGCAACGGCGATTACGCGTCCCATTCGATTGTCAGGAGAAGCAGAGCTGTGGCCAGAATAGTCCGCGTGGCTTGCTGTGCACAAGAGTGAATTGTGTGCAAAACGAGTCTTATGTTCCGCACGGAACACTCGGCGCGACTTGCTGCGTCTGTTTGCGTCGGGTTGCGAATTGTGAGATGTGTTCCGTGCGGAACATCCTATGGGGAACGTGGCGCGTGAGATGTACCCCGAGCATGATTTTATTTCACAAAGATAGAGATATGTTCCGTGCGGAACATTGTGGAAAACTCTCTGTTCCGGTCGTTTTCTGTAATGAAGCCAAGACCATGCTATTGATATTCTTTCCCACTTCGCGAAGATTATGCGTTGTTAGTGTGGCTTTATGGCTATGATTATGGCATCGGGACGACATTCAGCGACCACTTTTTAGGTTTCTGGTTCCGGTGGCTTGTCCTCCTCGTGCAGTTGGGTGCGTCTTGAGCAGATTAGGAGCTTCTCGACTGCCTCGCGGTCGATGGCTAACGCGTCGGTACGCAAAGATATTCCACTTTGACCTCGGAGGATAGCAAGAATATCAGTTAACAGTCGCTGGATTTGGTTGTAATACTGTTGTTATGTCCACTTGTTAGCTTGGTTGATTCTGAGGCGTCAGGGAATCCAAGATCCTACTCTAGACGTTTGGCGACCAGAAGGATGCGCGAGCGGGATTCTGGAATCGGTACGGGAGAGGACCATTGGATGTCGGGGAGGGCGGCGCGGGCTTGCGACTCCTGGGCGGAACTAATCAGGAGAGCCAGGCTGCCGGTTGGACCGCCCAGAGCCGCGGCCGTGGGGAGGATGGATTCGAATCTTTCAACCGCGCGGAGGGTGACCAGGTCGTAGCGCGCGGTGACCGTCTCGGCGCGGACGTTTTGTATATCGACGTCGGTCAATGTAAGGGCGCGGGTGACTTCTTTCAGAAACGCTGACTTTTTATGGTTGGACTCGATCAGGGTCAGAGAGATGTCGGGAGCCCACAGTTTGAGGGGGAGACCTGGGAATCCGGCGCCGGAGCCCACGTCGGCCACCGCATAACCCTTCAGGGCTGAGGACCCGTCGGATTTGGGGAACAGGTGGCGGGCGGCAAACAGGCTTTCGCCGAAGTGGCGGGTGACGATTTCTTCGGGGTCGCGGATGGCGGTGAGGTTGATGCGGGCGTTCCAGCGGACGAGTATATCGATATACGCCGATATATGTTGCAATTGAATCGGGGACAGGGCTGCGGGCTCCCCGCCGGTATGCATCTGATGGACGCTTGAGCTGGCGGGGGGCACGGAGAGGAATGGGCGCAGCAGTTCGCCGATGCGGGCAGGGTCCATCGATTTTTTGATTGTAGCGGACGAAGGAAGAAAAAGCCTTTGACCGCGAAGGACGCTAAGGAAGAACGCTAAGGTCGCTAAGAAAGGCAGTGCGTGCTAGCCCCAGAGGATCTTGCTCAAGGGTGCGGGATGAACTTTCGGTTGAGGTGCGGCGGAGGCTTTGGTCTTCTAGTTGCTAGAATATTGGAGGAGTTCATCGGGAGTCGTGGGGCGGAGGAAGTGCATCTAACAGGGCCTATGGGGAAGACTGGGGTTGCGATCTTCGACGAGAAGTATCGGGTGGTCGCCGTCGAGAGTCAGTGCCTGACGATCCGGGGGGAGCGCAGCGGGAAGGTGCTGACTATTATTAATCCAGACCCGGAGACTCCACTGTCGCCGGCGGAGTATCCCCCGGGGAAGCTGATCGCGTTGAGTGATCCGTCGGCTGCGCCGGCGAATTAGGGGTCGGCTGCACCTCTGGGGCTAAAGCCCTCTAGTTTTGAGGCCTGCTTATCGCAGCGCTTGAAGCGCTGCGCCACCCAAAATCTTCAACCTAGAATCCCTCCATGTATTAATCGTGCCTCGGGTGAAACATAGATTACCCATGTTCGCGGCTGTTGCGTAGGAGGGAGAGTCTCTTTCGCCCCGCCGGGGCTTGGCCCTCTGCCATGCGAGCACTCCCACGACTTGCGTCGTGGGCAGCATTCTTTCGCCGCTTCGCGGCTTTGCGCTTCTACTGTTGCGGGGGTCGGCCGAAGGCGGCCGTCCCCACATAGATTCCGGCAGCATTTTCATCGCATCGATCAGCTTGACTTTCGGCTCATCATTCTGTATATTCAGTTTGTACTGAAAGAAACATTATGGCAGAACTTACTGGAGTGCAGAAGCAGTACATCCTTCACTGGGGGGAGATGGGGACGCGGTGGGGGATTAACCGGACGGTGGCACAGATTCATGCGCTGCTGTATTTATCGCCCAAGGCGCTGCCGGCGGAGGAGATTGCCGAGACGTTGAGTGTGGCGCGGTCGAACGTGAGTACGTCGATCCGGGAGCTCGAGACCTGGGGGATCGTGCGGGCGGTGCATGTGCTGGGCGACCGGCGGGAACACTATGAATCGATGAAAGATGTGTGGGAAATGTTCCGGCTGGTGATTGAGCAGAGGAAGCGGCGGGAGATTGATCCGACGCGGGAGATATTGCGGCATTGCCTGGCGGATCTGGATCCCAAGGAGCCCGGGGCCGAGTATACGCGGGAGCGGCTGCTGGCCATGGCAGGATTTTTTGAAGCGGTAACAGAGCTGTATGACCAGATGAAACGGCTGCCCACGGGGACGGTGCGGAAATTGTTGCGGATGGGGACGAAGGTTCGGCGGAAGGCGGGGTAGGCGTTTTTTTGCTCGTGACCTTCTGTTTGTACAGAATGATCTGTCATGTGAGGTCGAGGATGAGCAGGACAATTGGTCCGACGGCTTTTTTGAGCCAGCGCGCAAAACGCAAGGTCCCTCCACTGCGCTCGCGTTCGCTCGCTTCGGTCGGGATGACAGAGAGTAGTGGGATGGAGGCACTATGAACGCGACTTGGATGATACGGGCGATTTGGGGAGCGGGGGCGATCCATGCGGGGATTGTGGCGGCGAACATTCCTTTGCCGGGACGATTGCGGGTGCGGGAGCGGCTGGCGGGGGTTCCGGGATTCGTGCGGCAGATTTTCTGGGTGCACTGGTTGTACATCGTGATCGTGGTCGGGATGTTTGCGGGGCTGTGTTTCGGTTTTGCTCCGGAGCTGGCAGGGGCCAGCCGGTTAGGGCGGTTTCTGAGCGGGTTCATTGCGGGGTTCTGGCTGTTGCGGATCGGGCTGCAAGTCCTTTATTACGACGAAGAAGTACGGAGGGAAAACCGGGGGCTCGACCGGTTGTATGTGGGGTCGCTGGTAGTGCTGGTGGGGATCTTTGGGATCGCGGCGACTTGGCCGGTGGGGTGAAGCGCGGTGGAGGTGAGATATGGAGACGATCGTGGAGCAACGCGAGGGAAAACAGGATCCTGCCCTTCGCTCTGGTCAGGGTCGGAGTGACGACGGCCTGCCGCCTATGAACACTTCAGGTGTTTGGGTGCGAGTCGCGGCCACGGTCGGAGCGGCGGTGTGGGCGGGGATGGCGGTCCTGGCGCGGATGGGAATTGCGCGGGTGGGAGCGATTGAGCTGCTATTTCTGTTTGCCCCCCTGGTGATTGTTCCACTGGGGATGGAATTGGGACGAGTGATTGGGGGAGTTGGCCGGTTGGAGGAACTGGCGCGGCGGGTGCAGCCCCTGGGAGCGGCCATGGCGGTGGTGGCGATTTGGCTTCCGCCGGGGAGGAAAGCTGGGGCCACGGCGCTGGCGTGGCTGGGGGCTTGCTTGTTGATGGCCGGAGGAGGGGTGGTAAGAGTGGTTGGGGCGTTATGGGGCAATGCGGGCGGGGGGCTCTCCGCTTCTCGCTCACCCGCAACTCACTCATCCGTTTCTCATTCCCCTCAGACCCGCGCCACACTCATCACACTGGGCGTTGCGCAGATTGATTTGGCTGTGGGCGGGGCCTGGTTGGTGGCGTCGCGGCTGGGGATGCGGCCGATGGGGATTCAGGAACCGATCGGGTTGCTGACGGCGGTACATTTTCATTTCGCGGGATTTGCCGCGGCGACGATTGCGGCGGCCACATTGGGATTGGCAGAGCGGTGTGGAGTGTATGGGTGGCTGAAGACGGTGGTGCTGGTGGTGGTGGGGATGCCGTACGTGGTGGCGGCGGGGTTTGTGATTTCCCCGGCGCTGAAGATGGGAGCGGCCGTGTTGTTTTCGGCTGGCGTCGCGGGACTGGCGATTGCAGTGCACGGGTCCGGGAGGCGGGCGGAAGATGGCGTGGCACGGGTGTTGTTGCAAATCGCGGGTACGGCGGTTTTCGCGGGCATGGTGCTTTCCGCGGTGTATGCGATCGCCGATTTCAGGGGGAGCGATGCGCTTACGATTCCGCAGATGGCGAGGACTCACGGGATCCTGAATGCGTTTGGGTTTTGCCTGGCCGGGCTGTTGGGATGGCTTGTGGAGAACAGCGCGCGGCGGTCGAGCGAGTAGCGAGGAGAATCAACAGCGTTCCGGAGTTCGTAACAACAAACTCAAAAGCTCTTAACCGCTAAGGACGCTAAGAAAGCCGCCAAGGACGCGAAGAGAACCGCGGTGTCCTCGGGGCACACTGAACTCAGGGCCAATTTCTGGAGGGAGGTGTACGGGAACCTGTACACTAGCTGCCGATAGAGAGCGAAACCGAAGCTTGATCCGGGCAGAGTTCTCATGACGCAGGAAAAATCTAAGTTTGACACGTCCCCGGCAGACGCGCAGTCTGGGATTGGTTCGGGAGCGGCGAGCAGCCCGTGCGCGGAATCGTCATCACAGTCTTTCTCTACAGTCGCGAGTTCTTCAGCCGCAAGCCAACCCGCCGTTGCTGAGGCTACCTCAGACCAAAACCCGACTGCATCCGCGAACGAAAGTGCAATCAACAAAGAACTGCGGCGACTGAACCGGGCGCTGCGTGCGTTGAGTGCGTGCAGCCACTCGCTGGCGCAGGCCAGCAGCGAGCAGGAACTGCTGGATCAAATCTGCGACATCATCGTCCGGCTCGGCGGATACCGGATGGCGGCTATCGGATATGCGGAAGGCGATGAAGAAAAAACCATCCGCCCGATGGCCACTGCGGGATACGAAAACGGATACATGGCGAAGATTGCGGTGAAGTGGTCCGATACGCCGGCAGGTCGAGGGCCGGCGGGGACAGCGATCCGGGAAAACCGGGTGTGCGTGATCGCGGACATCGAAAAGGATCCGCGATTCGCGCCGTGGCGTGAAGCGGCGCGGGCGCGGGGATATTCAGGGATGATCGCGTTGCCACTGCGGGTTGCAGGCTTGCCGTTCGGCGTGCTGGCAATTTATTCGGAGCAGCCGGGATCGTTCGAACAATCGGAGGTTGGACTGCTGGCGGAGATCGCGAACAACCTGGCGTACGGGATCACGGCGATCCGCTCACAGGAAGAAGGAAGACAGGCGACGGCTGCGCTGCGGGAGGCGGAGGCGAAATACCGGCAGCTGGTGGAACAGGTTCCAGCCATATCGTATGTGGCGGAGGCGGGGGCGACTGGGCGTTTTCATTATGTGAGTCCACAGGTGAAGACGATCCTTGGCTACCGTCCGGAGGATTGTGTAGCGGACGACAGTTTCTGGTGGAACCACTTGAACCCGGAAGATCATCCCATCGCGCTGCTGGAGAACAGTTGGGAAGAGGGGCGTCCTTTCAAGGTGGAATACCGGATGCGGCGGCAGGACGGCGAGGAAGTGTGGCTTCGAGACGAGGCAGTGATTTTTCGCGATCCGGTTACGGGCAAACGAATGACCCGCGGGCTGCTGATTGACATCACCGACCGGAAACGCGCGGATGAAGCGCTGCGCGAGAGCGAAGAGCGCTACCGGATGTTCGTGGCGCAGAGTTCAGAAGGCATCTTCCGCATGGAATACAAGCCGCCGGTTCCGGTGGAGTTGCCGATCGAGGACCAACTGAGAATGGGGCTGGAGAGCGGGTATATGGCGGAATGCAACGACGCGATGGCCAGGATGTATGGGAGAGCGTCTGCGCAAGAATTGATGGGTGAGCCCCTCACGAGTTTTCTGGTGCTGCACGATCCGGTGACGCGGCGATTCATGGAGAAATTCATCCGGGATGGTTATCAGATTACCGATCAGGAGTCGCGAGAAATTGACTCGCTGGGGCAGAAGAAGATTTTTCGCAACACAATGATTGGGATGGTGGTGGACGGACATTGGGTGCGGACCTGGGGGATAACGCGGGACGTGACCGATCGGGTGCATCTGGAAGAACAACTGCGGAATGCGCAGCAACTGGAGGCGATCGGACGGCTGGCGGGAGGGGTGGCGCA
>Ga0074044_10005607_pt1 | contig 10206 bp, 14 predicted proteins | sample BogForMeECP23OM1_FD_94443 | JGI IMG/M metagenome (GOLD analysis project Ga0074044, IMG submission 94443) | Bog forest soil microbial communities from Calvert Island, British Columbia, Canada - Bog Forest MetaG ECP23OM1 | ecosystem: Environmental > Terrestrial > Soil > Wetlands ...
ATGCCGTGGACCAACCCGGGGAAGCGCCCGCGGGTCCTTCCGAAGGTTCGGTTGAAGCACCCTATCGCTTATGACCTGACCCCTGGATGGGGGGATTGATGGTGGGCCCCTCTCTGACCGACCAGGCCACGGCGGGCGCGCCGGGCGTGGGTCCGGTGACGACCGGCTCCTTCAACACGAACGTCCACGACCTCATCGTCGTCTCCATCATCACCAACAGCAACCTTGCCTTCATCATCACCGCGGTCGATGTTACTGACACGGCGCCCGGTGGCGGAAACACGTACACGGTCTCCGGTGGCTACACGAGCGTCAACGACGCCTCGGTCGTCATCTACTACGCGACCGCGATTTCGAAGGCCACCGGCAGCATCGCGGTCACGGTCAACGTGACGGAGACGGGTGGGCCCTTGGCGGACATGGGGGTCACCGTCGGCTCGTACAGCGGCCTGACGACACCGGTCACCGAGGGGACACCCGCGAGCAGCGGCTCTCCGGGGCCGCTATCCTCGTCGGTCAACGCCAGCGCCGGCGATACCCTCATCGCCATCGCGGCGGAGTCGAACAACGTGGGGGCGGTTACCTTCAACCCCAACACGTACACGGACCTCACGTCGACGTCGGGCACGTCGTCCTACCTCGCCGACCAGTGGTACCTCTTCAGCAGTGCGTCGGCCGGGGTGAACACCGGCGCGATTACGAGCGCCAACGGCGGAGGTCAACTTGTGATTGTCCTCCTGGACGTCACGAACGGAGTGCCCCCCGTCCAGGTCACGGACACCGCGGACACGACCTCTGGTAACCTCCCTCTGGCCGTCAACTTCACCTCCAACCCGGTCGGCGGAACCGCGCCGTACACCTTCGCATGGGCGTTCGGGGACGGGGGGACCTCGACCGACCAGAACCCGAGCCACACTTACACTACGCAGGGAACGTACACGGTGACCCTCATGGTCACCGACAGCGCCCTCGGCACGGCCACGGCGACGCCCATTATCATCGTCGCACTGCCGGCCGCGCCGGTATCGGGTGCGTACATCACCTCGGTCGTCTTTGGGGTCGACAACACCGGTACCAACGTTCTCCCCGCACTCGACGTCGTGGCGGGGCAGTCGGTCTACGTCTGCATCGGCTACAACACGAACGGGGGTAGCCCGCCGTCCTCGGTCATGGACAGTCAGGGCAACTCGTACACCGAGCCCTCGGGCGACAACCAACCCGCGAACGACGGCGGACCGGCCATTGGGAACGACGTGTGGTACTTCGACAACATCACCGCGAGCGGACCCCTCGTCATCACCATCACGGCCTCGGCCCTTGGAATCGCAACGCTCGCCGCGGCGTATGCCATCAGCAACACCGGCGGGCCCCCGTCACTGGACAACTGCGCGTTCGGGAACGTCAACCCTGGCACGGGCGCTGTCGCCCCCATCAGCGCCGACCTCCCAATCGCCGGACCGGACGAGGTCGCGCTCGTGTTCACTGTGGCAGGCGACTCGGCCCCACCGGTCAGCCAGACGCTGGTGACCCCCATTATCACGGTCATCGAGGTGACGACGACCGACGCGGACGGCGACTACGACTGCATCTTCGGGTTCGACCCCAGCCCGATACCGGGGACGTTCGCCTACAACGGCACAACGAACGAGTCCGCGGGCGCGGGCTCTGCCCAGATGATGGGCACAAGCATCCTCGGCATCATCCCGCCGCCGCCTCCGCCGTCCACCACCAACACGAACCCGCTCTCCTACTTCGGCTACTCGCCGGAGACCATGTTCGGGTTCCGTCAGGAACCGTTCGAGGGGTAGGACCCATTAAATCCCGGAAGGTGCGTAGCACCTTCACCATGCGGCACGGGCCTACGCGCGTTACTACCTGTCGCTCGCCTACAGCGGGCCGATAGGCCATTCGCCCCTGCCGCTGTAGTTCAATCCGCAGAATCCCGGTCTTGTAAATCGGGGATGCCGGTGCAAGTCCGACCGGCGGCTCTGTGCCGTCGTAGGCTAACAGTAGACCACGAGTTTCGTAAGCTCGGACTGGGAGTGCGAGTCTCTCCGACGGCTTGCCCCAGGGGCAGGTCGGATACGCGGCGGTCCGCAAAATCGCACAAGAGGGTTCAACTCCCTCCTGGGGTTCTTCCTCGCCACCATCGTTCAGCGGCAGGACGCCGGTTCGGTAATCCGGGGAGGTGGGTTCGATTCCCACTGGTGGCTTCTAGAGCCCTTTAGCTGTCAACCCCGGTCGGACACTCCGAACCGAGAACGATACCGTCGCGGTCGAGTATGGACTGGCAAGTTGTGCAGAGAAGAGGAGGGCCCTCGGGGTCCTCTTCTTTCGGTTTGCTCATCGGTCCCTCTGATTCAGCCGCGCCAGCAGGAACTCTACCGCCGGGTCGTCTGTTGCGTGGGCGGATGTCAGCGCAAGGCACCAAGCCCCGGTTGCGTCCACGACCACGATGTGGAACCACCACGGCACGTCGAACCCATCCGTGTCCTTTTTCGTCACGAGCTTCGCGGTGAACGGCGGTGCGCCGAGAGTGTTCCGGGTCGGGCTGACCCGCGACGGCTGTAGGAATCCTCCGTCAATCGGTCCGTCGCTCATCGGTCCCGATTCACACCACCTGATGTCCGATGTTCTCGGAGCAAATCCAACGGGGCCGCGCGAACCGTTCGGTGCCCGGGGTATCTCCTGCAATCGTCACGATGTCGTAGCCAGTCGCGTCGAACATCCCGCCCCCGCAAACCGGGCATCTCGGCGGTGCTTCGCTCATCGGTCCGGTTCCTCCTCGATGGTGCGGCGCTTGCGGCGGGCTTCGTTGAATCGTTGGTAGGTGTCCTCCTTACCATATCCGGGCGAACCTACAGTGAATAGCTCGTCGTGTAATCGCACCACGTCGGCCTCCGCCACCTTCAGCCGCTCGGCTTTGGATAGGACGTTCATCGTTCCGGTTCCTGCTTGCGTGGACAATCGCACAGACAACACTCTCCGTTACCGCCGAGGTGGCGATGCCCGCAATTCGAGCATTTCCGCCAATCTTTCATCGGTCTCTTTTCCGTGTGAAAGTCAGAAATTCCTCCGGACTCTGAAAGTCCAGCCAATCATCCCAAGGCTTCACTGACGCTCGGCCCCGAGTTCGGTTGAACCCGGTCGGATGGCCCTCCTCGAACGCGACCTCCCGGGCCGGGTAGTGAAGACGAATCTCCTCGCTGAAATCCCCATCGGGCGCGCCTCTGCCTACGAACGGTTCCCAAGCATCCCCGAATACGTCGCCGCCCGGTTCGAGCGGGCGTCCTCTCGCGTCGCTGAAGTGGCTCATGGGCCCTCCTTCCGCCGGACGCATTGTAACATCTTGGCTTAGACCTGTCGCACTGGACGATTGTGTATCAGAGCCGCTCTAACGGTATTTATATATACCACGGAGACCTAGTCACGACCGTCGGACGGCTATGAAAGCGGCGGCGCGGGGGCTCGACCTCCTTCGTCGTCGCGGGAGGGTCGAGCCTCCCCCGTTCGACTGCCGGCGTGAGGAGGTACGGTGATGGGTAGCGAACTCTTCGGCACGAACGGATGCGGATGCGAGGTATGGACCCACGTCGACTATGGCGGCGTAACAATCTCCTTCTGCAAGAAGCATCACCGAACGGGCGACCGAGCCGCGGGCGACGCTCACGGCGTGCCGCGTCGAAGGTACAACGACTCTGAACGGGACACGTACTCCGTTTACTGGCTGTGCCGGAAGCACGGGCGAATCTGCCAGGTCGGGAACGGGTACGACGAGGCCCATCTCCTGGAGGACCACATGAAGGCGCACGGCTGTCCCAATCAGTTCGTTCGGACCATCGCCGCGACGGGCAACACCGTCACGCTGAAGCAACTCCTGGAGGGGGTCGACTGATGTGCCGACGCTCCTGACACGCGATGAGTTCCGCGCGGCGGTGTTCGAGCGTGACGACAAGACTTGCGTCGTTCCGGGCTGCGGTTACGCACAGGAGGTCGAGGCAGGTCACGAGGTCGAGGTCGTCGCTCACCACATCATCGAGCGGCGGCTCTGGACCGCCGCGGGCGAGGAGGCCGGCTACTTCGTCGAGAACGGCGCCACGCTCTGTCCCTTCCACCACCTCTGGGGGGCGGAGACATGCACCCTTCAGCCCGACATCCTCCGCTACTGGGCCGAAATCGAGGACGTCGTGTTGCCGTCCGGATGGGACCCGAGCCAACGGTACGACAAGTGGGGCGTCGTCCTCAAGCTGCCGAACCGGGAGCGCATCAAGTACCCGTCGACGCCGTACCTCCCCATGAGCCCTGGCGCGGAGGAGAACGACATCAACCTCCCCGACCTGAAACCCTTCCTCCACCAACCGCTCTCCATCACCATCAAGATGGACGGCGGCAACACGCTCCTGACGCGCGACCTGGTCGCCGCGCGCAATGGCCACTCCGCGGACCACGCCTCGTTCGACTGGCTGAAGGCGGCGCACGCCGGGTTCGCTAAGCAAATCCCCGAGGGTGTCCAAATCTTCGGGGAGAACCTGTACGCGAAGCACAGCATCCACTACACGGGCAAGCTCCAACTCACGTCACTCTTCCAGGTCTTCGCGGTCTACGACCAGAATGAGGGGATATTCGGGTCATGGCCGCACGTCGAGCAGGCCGCGAAGGCCATCGGATTCCCGACGGTCCCGGTCCTGGAGTACGGCAAGGACTACGACAACGAGAATGACCTGAGGGCGCGGCTGATGAAGCTCGCCAAGGACGTCATCGCACGGGGCCACGAAGGGTTGGTCGTCAGGACCGGTTATCCGTTCCCGTACGTGAACTTCGAGGGGTACGAGACGCGGAACTCCAACAACGGCGAGACGTGGAAGGTCAACGCGATTGCCAAGTACGTCAGGGAGAATCATGTGCAATCGGACGACGGCCACTGGTCGCACGACCCCATCGTGAAAAATGAAGTTCGCCCCGGGAAAGCGTTCAAACGGTAGTGGACCCCTGGGGGCTCGATGGCTTTATCTGGTTGAGGATACATAGATAGCCAACACCGGAACATGCGCCACTTACTGGACCTCGCGGGAAAACGATTCGGGCGACTCGTCGCAATCGAGCGTACGCGCAACGGACTTGGGAGCGTGGCATGGAGGTGTAAATGTGATTGCGGTAGGGAGACAACAGTTAAGACCGGCAATCTCCTTGCGAAGTCGGCAGTCGGGCACGGGACAATTTCGTGTGGTTGCGCCAGGAACAAGGGGGGTTTGATTCATCGCGGCTACCGTGAGATTTCCGTCGACGGCGTATGGTGGTTCGAGCACAGGTACGTCATGGCCCGGCGTATCGGAAGGCCGCTTCATCACGACGAGTCCGTGCACCACAAGAATGGAAATCGCGCGGACAACAGGATTCAGAACCTGGAGATTTGGGTACGGGGACAGCCATCTGGGCAGAGGATTCGAGACCTAGTGCCCTGGGCCGAGGAGATTCTGCGGAGATACAAGCCGGCCGCACTGGCACAGAATTAAGTAGCCGCCGACTCATGGCTTAGTTAGCATCCTGGGACAAAAGTAGTCCGGGGGTCTCATAAATCCCAGAACCACGGGCAGTACGTGGGGATGCTATCCGCCAATGTCACTGACGAGGAGACGAGGGAAGGTCGGCCGACCGGCACGATGCCCTCGTAGCTCAACGGATAGAGCAGCGCACTTCTAAGGCGACTGATGCGGGTTCGATTCCTGCCGAGGGCGTTCTACGCGCCCGTGTTCTACCGGCAGGATACCTCGTTGCCATCGAGGCGGAGCGGGTTCGACTCCCGTCGGGCGCATTGAACGTCCTCCGATGATGAAAATACCTTGGCTGAGAGGTGATGACAGAGGTGAACGCTGATGGGGCGCCGCGGCCGGTTTGAGGTCATCGTCCGACGGCCAGGGTTCAGCGGGTCGTACGCCCACGGGCCGTTCAGTGCAAAGGGCGCCGCGGAGGTCGTCGCGCTCCTGAGTCTCCTGACGTTCCCGCCCGACCGCTACCAGGTCCGCCGGGTGCACCCGCCCAAGCGCAGGTGAGCAGAGTCGAACTGCCGTACTCCGGTTAACGGCCGGACGTTCTACCGTTGAACTACACCTGCATGTGCCCTGGTGCGGTCGGAGGGAGTTGCACCCCCACTACGGATTTGGAAGACCCGCGTGCTGGACTGTTGACACTACGACCGCAATAGCCCCTGAGGGAGTTGAACCCCCGTCCGCACTTTGTAGGAGTGCTGTCCTAGCCGCTAAACGAAGGGGCCGCCACTGGTCGAAATGGACCTGCGGGGATTTGAACCCCGACTCCCCGAGTTGCGGGCTCGGTCGTTTTCCGATTAGCGTACAGGCCCACGCCCGACCAGTGGACCCCGATTCACGGGTCCACGTTCGGCTGCTGCTGCGACCTCTAGTCGCGCGTGCGCCATGCCGACACCACGAGCGGCCTAGGTCTTAATTCCTTCGGAGCGGATGGGTCGGTCAATGGGCAGCCTGCCGAAGGTCATCCTGAAGCACGCCATACCCGACCGACGGGAACCCGAGGTCCGGCCCGAGCCACCGAAGCCCAACCCGGAGGGAGCCGAGGACCGGTTGGAGATGCAGGTACCGGAAGCGATTTCCGATGCGTACATCCTTATGCAGGACCTCTACGCCATCCTGGACCAGGACTACAACGTAGGCTCGATTTCAGCGGACGAGGTCAAAGAACTCCTCACCGGCGAGGTTCCGGGCCTCGCGCTTTCGGTACAGGGCATCTTCAACAACGGCATGTGGACGGGCATCACCGTCATCGCGGCGAAGCTCGGCTACGACTACCGGCAGTTCCTGCCCCAAACGGTGGCGGCCCACACCGATAGCACGTTGGCCGCGAAGCTCATCCGCGCGCTGAAGGTCGCCAAGAAGGGGAGGCGCGACACACGGAGGCCCGCCATCGCGCCCGAGGACCTCGTATGAGCCTCCCCAAGGTCGTGCTGAAGCATCCGCGGCCGAAGCCGAATCCGGAGCCCGTGGAGCCCGTCTCGCCGCTGCCCAAGGAGCTTGTGATGGACGTCATCGTCCCAGAGAAGATTTACATGGTGACGGAGGCGAACATCCGCGTCCCGCAGGAGGTTCCCGCGGTCTACGAGGACCCCATCGGCGCTGGGCCCGGCGCTGACCCCAAGACGTACCCGCGGATGCAAGCCTACCGTCAGGGATGGACGGACGCGCTCCAGTCACTGGCGCACGAACTTGGCTACGAATGGGAGGACCTCATCGCAATCGGTCAGGAGGAGAGCAACCTCGAACGCGACGCGCTCATCGACCGCATCATCAAGCGCCTTCGGAACCAGACCGAGCCGGCCCAGGGCCTCGCCGCGCTCTTCGGTTGAGGGGCCACCGCCGAGAATCGAACTCGGTCCCCCGGATTCACAGCCCGATAGGCACCCATCACCCCCCGGTGGCCGTGCGAATTAGTTTCCCATAGCCCCGGCCGGAGTCGAACCGAGCTTCTCTGGTTTCAAGGACCAGCGGGGTTGCCGTTCCTCCACGGGGCTGTTGGTAGCCCGGACGGATTCGAACCGCCGTCCCCACCTCCAGAGGGTGGTATGCTTGGCCTCTACACCACGGGGCTATTTTTCAGCAACTATGCTGAAGGCCCCGCTGTTGGCCCGGGTCGGAAGGACGGAACGTCATCGACTTCCCATGAGGCCGCTAGGGCTTAAATCCATCGGGATGGGTGACCGGGCATGGCCGACAAGTTTCGCCTCGGTAAGAAGCCGAAGCGCGTGGACCCCAGAACGCTGCAACTGAAGAAGTACCTCAAACTCGAAGCCCTCCCAGCGCCGCCGGCCTCCATCGACTGGTCCGAGAGCATGGGTCCCCTCGGCGCCATGCTCAACGACACCCTCGGGGACTGCACCTGCGCCGCGGTCGGCCACTGCATCCAGGAGTGGACCTCGGACACGCGACCGGCGCCTCTCATCCTCCCTGACTCGACCATCCTCTCGCTCTACGAGGCGGTCAGCGGCTACAACCCGGACACGGGGGCCAACGACAACGGGGCGGTCGTCCTGGATGTCCTGAACTACTGGCGGAACAGCGGAGTCGGCGGCAACAACCTGGCCGCGTACGCGGAGGTCGAGGTCGACCAGCATATGGTCGAGACCGCGACCGACGTCTTCGGCAACACCTACCTCGGCCTCCAGATGCCTATCTCCGCGCAGAACCAGACCGTGTGGGACGTACCGCCGGGAGGCCCCACCGGAGACGGCGCCCCCGGGTCCTGGGGCGGTCACGCGGTCCCCATCGTTGCCTACGACGCGAACGGAGTCACGGTCATTTCATGGGGCCAGCGATACACCGCTACGTGGGCCTTCATCACGACCTACTGCGATGAAGCCTACGCGCTGCTCAACACGGACTGGCTCAACTCGCAGGGGCAGGCTCCGCCTGGGCTGGACCTCGCGCAGCTTCAGGCCGACCTCACCGCGGTGACGGAGCCGGTGTCGACCTCCTGACTGTCTGCGGTCATCCGCTTCTTCAAGTGGCTTTTCCACTGGCTCTGAGACTAAGGCTCAAATAGCGTCGCCCGGGTGGGATGGACATGGCGACCCCTGGCTCAGTCCTCAGCAACGTCGTGACGGTGACCGAAGCGGCGGCCCCGTTCAGCATCAGCATCACCGCGACCCCGCTCACGCTCCCGTACACGGGCGGCGCCGTCACCATCCTGGCGACGACCAACCTCCCCGATGGGACGACCCTGAACCTCCTGGCGAACGGCACTCAGATTGACAGCACCACTTCGACTGGCGGAGCGGCGGCTTTCACGGAAACAGTCGCGGCCAACACCACGACCGCGGCGGTTCCGATTGCCTACCAGGTCACGAACTAGGCTCGGCCGATGGCCGTTGCGTCCAACGTCGTCATCGTGACGCTGGAAGCTGCCCCGGAAAGCGACCGCGAAATCCTGCTGCACGTCATCCACCTGCTGCGCTCCATCGCCCGGTACATCAGGCGCCACCCGGGCGACATCGACCGGGCGAAAATCGAGGAGGCCCTCGACAAGGTCGAGGAAATCCTCAAGCGGTTGGCCGATACCGAAGAATAACTCCGACGCCGCCGAACCCCTTCAGGAACTCCTGACCCGGCTCACTGTCCTGGGAGAGGAGGTCAACGGGTATGCCCTGGGCCTGTGCGATGCTGACGATGTGCGAGACCATCTCGTCGTCGCTCTCGGTGACGGTCAGCGATTCCGCACGGTGCTGTTCCAGGGCCTTCAGGACCGGGCCGTATCCGTAGTCGGCCATGCCCGAATGGGCCGCCAGGGAGAAGCCCATCGCGGATTCCCGTTCCTTCATCACGGTCAGATGGCTCAGGACGGTGGCGGCCCCGTGGACCAACTCACGGAGCCCGAACTCGTTCGTGTAGCCGACGTCCAAGAGCGGTCGGACGACCTTCTCGACAAGCCGGTAATCCATGAACTTGCCCTCCGTCCAGATGCGCTTGGTGTCCCCCGGCCCTCCGATGAGGATGCCCTGAAGGTCGGCGGCACGGTCCAGGAATACGCGGTTCGCCATCTCGCCGATTTTGACGAAGAACTCGTGGGCGGCCTGCTCGGTCTGCCGCTCCCACCGGTGCTGGGACTGACCTCCCGCGTCGTGCTTCGGTGGGACGTGGCTCTCCTTCGAGTCTAGCTCGATGACCTGAGAGCCGCGGAGGAGTCCGAGCGTCACCTCCTTCCGGTCCATCACGATGAGCCCGTAGTGGGACTTATCGGCCAACTGCTCGCGCAGCGGTTCGAGCATGAACTTCGGCCCGCAGAAGTAGACCTCCCGGAGGAAGGGCTCCGACGGCTCGACCGCTCGAACAGAGCCCGGGCTCGCGTAGACCGAAAGTCCGTTAGCGGGGACGGAGCGATACTGGCGCAGGGTCGATAGGACCTTCTGAAGGGAATCGAGGACGCCCATCCGCGTGGTGCGGCTCTTGATGTTCTCGGCCTGGGTGATTTCGGACGCGATGCGCTTCTGCGCGTCGAGGATGTTCCGGCTCGGCGGCAGGACGAGCGATACGAGTTCGGTAGCCCGACCCTCCTCCGACTCAAGGTCGTGGAGGAGGCGGCGGAGTCACAAGCGAGACGCAGCGTCCATGCCGGTCGATAGGTTCGCGCAATATATAAATATCTCTCGCGCGCTGGCCGATTAGGCACGGCCGCCCACGTACG
>Ga0074044_10005608_pt1 | contig 10205 bp, 8 predicted proteins | sample BogForMeECP23OM1_FD_94443 | JGI IMG/M metagenome (GOLD analysis project Ga0074044, IMG submission 94443) | Bog forest soil microbial communities from Calvert Island, British Columbia, Canada - Bog Forest MetaG ECP23OM1 | ecosystem: Environmental > Terrestrial > Soil > Wetlands ...
CCAGCCAGCTCGGCCGCGCCATCGCCGCGTACCGTGCGGCTCAGCAAATCACCCCGCGCGACCCCGATTTGCGCGCCAACCTGCAGTTCGCCCGCAACCAAACACTCAGCCCGACCCTGTTGCCAAGCCGCTGGCAGCGTTGGCTCAGCCGGCTGACCCTGAATGAATGGACCTTACTGGCAGCGGGGGCGGTCTGGCTCTGGCTGCTTTTGCTGGCGATCTTGCAGTGGCGGCCCACACTACGGCCGGTGCTCCGAGGCTACGTCTTCTCCCTGGCTGTGCTGGCCGCGCTATTGAGCGCTTGCGTCGCTGCCGCCTTGGGCGAAACCCGCCTTGTCAGCACCGCTATTGTCGTCGTGCCCGAGGCAACGGTGCGCTACGGCCCGCTGGCGGAATCACCCGCCGCCTTTACTGTCCATGACGGCGCTGAGCTGCGAGTTTTGGACCACAAGGACGAGTGGCTGCAGGTGAGCGCCGGCACTCGCAGGGTTGGCTGGCTTCGTCGCGACCAGACTCTTCTGGCCTCAAGTAAGCCCCTGCCGGGAATGTAAATAGCCGAATCGAAACGCCTCTCAAGGCTGGAGGGAGGTTTCAGCCCCCGCCTCGCGCAAGAGCCCCAGAGAGCCAAAGCATGCCTTCTTCATCCAGTCGCGGAGGTGAGGCAGCTCTTATTGGATCAGGTCCTGCAGGGAGCCGACCCGGCTCTGCATTTCCCTGACGATCGGCAGTGCTCGCGCGAAGGCGTTCTGCTCCGTTTGCCCGGCAAAGGTGCTCATGATCACGCGCACGGCGGCCACCGGGTCTCCATTCCGGTCCCGCAGCGGCAAGACCACTGAGACAAACTCCTTCTCCTTCCCGTAATAGGGTGCACCCTGCTCGATCACGTCCTGTTCCACTCTGCCCCCGGCCCGGTTCACCTCATTGGTATTCTTGCTGGCTAACAGGCGTGGCGTTGTGCGGTCGTTGCCCAGAACATAGATTTGCAGGCCAAGCAGGCGCGGATATTTCTTGAGCGCCTCACGTACCAGCACCTGTGCCGGCGCCTCGTGGGGCCTATACACCAGCCGCGTGTCCGCGAAGTAGCTGACCGAGTCGGACTTGGTCCAAAAGCCGAGCTTCCCGCTCAGGAAAGGATTGACTTTGTCCGTGGCGGTAATCAGCTCCTTGCCGTCGAACAGGCACCGGATGGTGTTGCCTTTGCACTCGACGGTCAGCTCGTGCCACACACCGATGGGAACGGGCACCGTCGGGCCAACCAGCGGGCCGCGCTCTCCGTTAAGCACTTTGTAAAAGCGGAGGTTATTGCCCAGCGAACTGGCGCGCACCACGTAATAGTTGGTCTCGTTCTGAACGCGAAAGGCGATGCCCGCCATCTGTTCCGCCACCCCCTTGACCGTCTTGAAGCGCGTGGTGAGGGTGAAATCGTCAACGATGGCCCCCTCGTAGATCAGCAGCGGGAAATGTTCATCGGTGGGGTCCTGAGCCAGTTGGGCCAGTACCGCCTTCTTGGCGACCGCCGGCGCCGCCGGGCTGATCGGCGGCAGCAGCGGCGGCACCTCGTCCATGATGACCCGCCAATCGCCGAGCTTGCCCTGGCCGGTCACCGCGCTGCGAAACCCCGGCGGAGTCTGGTTCTCTCGCACGTCTGCGAAATCAAATCGGTGCTCCGCGGCCATGGCCGGCCAGGCCAGCAACGCCAGCGCCCAGAGGTAATCATTGCGCATCTAGCCCCAGGCTATCAGAAACGCCCCGCCGGACAAGTGTTTGCGCCCGCATCCGAAAAAGCGCACATCCTCAAAGCGCTTGATCCGATAAATGGCTGCTCCTACGATCGGCCGATGAACCAGGCTGCGCACCCTGTAGAGGCCCGGCGTCCGGGTTTGCTGAACGCCGGGCTCGTTCCCGGCGGGCACCGACCGGCGATCGCCGCCGCGCCCGACCTCAGCGCATTGGCTATCGGCCTGGACATCGAATGCTGCGACAACTTGCCGGCCTCGGACGATCCGTGCTCAGAGCCGTTCTATTTGGAGAATTTCACACCTGCTGAGATTGACTGGTGCCGCCGTCAGCCGGATTCGCGGTTGTCTTTCTGCAGCCTCTGGAGCGCCAAGGAAGCGGCCATCAAGTGCAGCCTGGAACTTGCCGCTCTGCACCCTATAGAAATCGAGGTCTGGCACGGTGCGCGCACCCGGCCAATGCTGCGCGCCACCCACGCCTCCTGCCAGAGCATCGCCAGTGATTGTGTTTTGAGCATCACTCAATCCGGCAGGAACTGCATGGCGGTCTGCGTCAGGAAGCCGGCCAACCCCGTCCCGGATTGACCGGGAGATTTTGGGGTTGGAATTCTCCCGACCGCCGTGTTACGATGCTGCTGTTCTCGCTCCAGCAGGCCAAGCCGGAGGCAAGACCGGGCAAGTGCCTGGCTTAGGATCGGCTCGGAAAAAGCGGCCAGTTCGGGCTCGGCAGGTCGCTTGGTCACTGGGCCCGCATTAAGATTGGATCACGATGGATTCGCTATGAGCAACGCAGTGGCAAGTTACTTGCACTTCATGGGCGCCGCCCTGGTCAAATTCAGGCAGACCGGGGCGATTGTGCCGTCGCAGAGGTTTCTCATCCACAAAATGCTTGCGCCGGTTCCGGAAACGTATGCCGGACGGATCATCGAGTTGGGCGCCGGTAACGGCGCCCTCACCCTGCAACTGGCCGCCCGGTGTCCGGAAGCGCGAATCATCGCCTGCGAAATCAACCCCGCGCTCGCCCGCAAGACCCGTGATAATCTGGACCGCGCGGGCATCAACGGACGGGTCAAAGTAATCTCTGATTCTGCCGAGCACCTCCTCTCGGAAATGGACCGCCGAGGAACGGGCAAAGTGGATTACGTGCTTTCGGGGATTCCTTTGGGGAACCTCTCCGGTGACCGAGCCCTCGCACTCATTGATGCCATCAGCCGCGTGATTAACCGCGGCGGTTTGTACATCCAGTTCCAATACTCGCTGGTGGACCGCAAGCGAATCCGCTCGCGGTTCAAACTCCTCCGCACGGTTCCCGTATTGCTCAACATCCCCCCCGCGGTCGTGTATTACGCGCGGCGCTGAGCCCCGGCTTCTCCCGGCAGCAGGACCGCCCTCGCCGGTGGCCTCTCAGTCCCAAAGCCGGTAAGGCAGCGCGCTCTTCTCCAGGTAGATCCCGCATTTCGGGCATTGGTCCGGATCGTTCCAGCCCCGGACCCGGTGAATCGCTGAGATCGGACACTGGAGCTCGAAAGGAAGCCATTTGGAGCGTTTCAATCCGATCGGGGGCAACCGGTTCAGGACAGCTTGGAAGCTTGGCGGCGTGCTCCTGCCTGGCTGCGCTTTCGGCAACCGCGCTTTCCGCAACCGGCCAAAGTCGCCCCACCCGCCCCATTCATCCGCCACTCGCAATCCAGTGACGGCATCATAGAGTTCCCTGCAATCGCGACAAAGGATGGTCTGGACGAAAAAGCCCAATCCCCGGTCCGCGCGACCTGAGACTTTGGCCCGATAACCGCACTTGGCGCACTCAAACCAATAAGACCGTCCCATGCGAATTCCTCGTCAGCGGCTTCTTCAAAAAAGGCGCACCAAACAGGGTGCGCCCAAATACACACGGTCCCTGCTAGTGTAGCAGCACCTCCCCTCTTGGCAATACTGATATAGCCTCTGTGCCCGCCGATCAGCGCGATCTGCCCATAGCATGACCCCCCATGCCGCCCCCGCGGCCGGAGAAAGAGACCGCGTGGCCCCCGATGCCGCCGCCCGCTCTGAAACCGCCCGACGAGTGCCCCGAGGGGCCTGACCCCCCGAACCCGCCGACAGAGTGGAAGCCCGCGCTGCGACCACCAAAGGAACCGGACCGCGCGCCGAAACTACCGTAACCGCGGCCTCCCGCATAGCCGCCACCGTAATAACCACGCCCGCCGTAATAACCATGCCCGCCGTAGTACCCGCGACCTCCATAGTAATTGCCCCAACCGCCACGGCCGTAGCAATAAGGATAACCGAAGCCAAACGAGCAGTACGGGTAGCCACAGTAGCCGCCATAAGGGTAGCAGCCCAACGAGAACGACGGCCAGTACCACGGCCAGCATGAGCCGTAATTGTATCCGCCGTAGCAGTAGCTCGGATACGCATACGCGTACGACGGAAACGCATACGACGTATCCGCGTAGGTGTACGGATAAGTGGGATAGGCCGCCTGCGCGCTGTAGTCATAAGCGGGGGCATAAGGGTTGGCCGAGCCCGAGGGGGCTTGGGGGAAAGGCGGATTGGCTGCTGCAGAAGCGGCGCGCATCGCCTGCGCCCTCACCTCCGCGCCGTGTTGCAGCATGGCCGTCAGGATGTCCGGCCCAACGCCACGATCCTTCAAAGCGATAATCTCCGTAGCGCTGGGATTGTAGGCGGTCGAAGAGTTTTGGATGTAGGCCTTGACGATCTGCGGATCAACTTTCGCATCCACCATCTTCACGATGTCCGAGACGCCGGCAGAAAGCCGCGCCGCCGGAGCATTCGGTGCCGCGGTTGCGTCCTGCTGGACAATAGCGGCGGTCGGTGCGGCGGCATTGATGGCACTTGAGGTGGCCGGCGCTCCCAACGCCAGCGCCGCTGCCACAAGCCCTGCCGCAATGAGACGACTTTTCACAGCTTCGCTTTGCTTCGCCATTTTCATAACGACTGCCGGCATCGGCATCAAGAATATTCTCGCCCGGTTGACCCTGTTGTCAAGAGCCAAACAAGAGCGGCCGACGCGCGAGCTTTCTTCCGCGAAATGGAACCTCAGGAGCAGGCGATGAGCGGCGTAACCGTTAGCGGTCTTTTGGCCGCTGGCGCTGCCGAGACTCTTGTGCATTACAAGACGATCTCTCCGATGTTGGTTTGATCTTCGCTCAGCGCTTCACACACTACTTGTTGCCGCAGATGTCTTTTTGAATCGCCTCACGTCGATCCGATACTCCTTCACGCGCAGGCCCATAATGCGTTCAGTGATGCCAAGGGTGCGGGCTACTTCGGCCATATTGCCGCCGGTGCGCTTGAGTTCGGCGCAGAGCATCTCGTGCTCCAGGCCGCGCAGAGCGCTAGCGAGTGTGCCGCCTGGCGGCTTGCCGTCCCGCCCGGGCATCTGCAACGTCGGCGGCAAGTGATGCGCCTCGAGGGAATCGCCAGAGCAGAGCAGCACGGCGCGCTCCATGCAGTTTTCCAATTCACGCACGTTCCCCGGCCAATGATAGGCCATAAGCATGTCGATGGCCGCCGTGGAGATGCGGCGGATGCTTTTGCCGGCGCGCACAGCGTATTTCTCGAGGAAATAATCGGCAAGCTGCAGCAGGTCCGCCTTGCGCTCGCGAAGCGGCGGGATATAGACCGGGAAGACGTTAAGCCGATAGTACAGGTCCTGGCGGAACTTGCCGGTTTCCATCATCGCTTCCAGGTTGCGGCTGGTGGCGGCGATGACCCGGACATCGCATTTCCTGGGGACGTTGCTGCCGACACGTTCGAATTCGCGCTCCTGGAGAATGCGCAGCAGCTTCACCTGGGTGGGGGGAGTAAGGTCACCGATTTCATCCAAGAAGATCGTGCCCTGATCCGCCACCTCAAAGCGCCCCTGGCGCATGGAAATGGCGCCGGTGAACGCGCCTTTTTCGTGGCCAAAGAGTTCGCTTTCGATAATGGACTCCGGCAGCGCGGCACAATTGAATTTCAGGAAAACGTGGTTGGCGCGCCGGCTTTGGTGGTGGACGGCGCGGGCGACCAGTTCCTTGCCCACGCCACTTTCGCCGCGGATCAGCACGGTGGTCTCACTGGGGGCGACCTGCTCAATATGCAGATAGACGCTGCGCATGGCGTTGGAATTGCCGACCATGTCGTCGGGGCGGAAGCCCTTGGCAATCTGGTGCTGGAGCCGCTCATTTTCCTGGCGCAGTGCATTGAGCTTCTCCTGGGTAGTCTGCCGCAGGTGCGCGGCTTGCGCCACGATATGGGCGATCAGGGTGAGCAACCGGACGTCGGCGGCCAGGCTGGTGTCCGTCCTCGCGCAACGCTCGAGGCTCAAGGCGCCCATGGTCTCCTCGCCCAGCTTGATGGGGACGCAAAGAAAAGCGGTGGGGTCGTAAACCGCATCGCGGCTCTCCGGGGCAAAGCGGTGGCGAAAGTGTTCGTCCTTGGCGATGTCGGTGACCACTAAGGCCTGACCGCTGAGGACGACCTGGTCCAGCAACGGTCGCGCGTGCTGCCAGTAATCGGCGGATGATTCTGCCCGCGGCAGGCCGAAAGTCTCGGCCACTACAACTTGGCGGTCACGGCGATTCACCAGGGTGATGGCGCCGCGAGTCATGCCGAAAGAGGTCGCCATTTTCCGGAGCGTTGGCCGGATAATGTCCCCCAACTCCAAGCTGCTCTCCATTGTGCGCGAGATTTCGAGCAGCAAACTGAGATCTTGAATGACTCGGCAGGAGTCTCCTGCCGCCACAGACTCGAGCGCGTCATCCCTGCCGGCCACTCGCTGACACGCGCGAGGGCAATTCTCCAGCGCTGGATTCATCGCATCTACGGCTGATCCACTTAAGCAATCGAGGTGCCAATCGGGAGCGCGCCCACCCCCTCTACCGTCCAGAGCCGTGGTGCACCTGCGTGTTTTCAGGGTCCGCGTGAACTATCCCAGCATCGCGAGCAGGACTTCAAAAAGAAAGCGTCAGCCGTGGCAGTGCAGCTTTTTAGCCAAGGTGGTCAATCAATGCTGGCCGCAGTCGCAGTCTTTGAGCGAGACATTCGTCGCCTTGACGAGGGCCGTGACGACCTTGCCACGTTTGAGCTTCATGCTCTTAACTGAAGCCGTGGTGATCACCGAAACAAGCTCGCCCGCCGGAGTATCGAGAATGACTTCCGACATGACTTTATCCGAGGTGATTCGGGTGATTGTCCCTTGAATTTGGTTACGATTGCTATTTGGCATATGAGACTATAGCTCTAAAAGGCCGCAAGTTCTATTGGAATTGGCGACCAGGGCCCGACACCAGGATGATGGGGGTCATGGCTTATTCCTTGATCAGATATTCCTCCGCGACCCGGCCCTCCTCAACGGCATCCAGGATTGCATCAATCGCCGCCTCGTTAATGCCCTGATACCAGTGGCCGGAGGGGTAATCAATCATGACCGGCCCGCGCGTGCAAAGATTCAGGCAACCGGTCATGGCCACTTCAACACCTTCGAGCATCCGGTCCTGGACTTCGTTCTGCAGGTAAGACAGCAGCGCGATGGATTGTTTCTTGTGGCAGATGCCCTGGGGCTCGCCGCCGGCGCGGACGCTGCCGCAGATGAACAGGTGATGTTTTGGTTTGGTCATTGTGGGAGTGGATAGTGGATAGTTGATGGTTGATAGTGATAGTTAGCCGCAGCCCATTCCGTCGCCTTTGCAACTCACGCCCATGCTGCAGCCTTTAAACTGACGCGCCATCGCCGGCGGCACCGGCTGGCCGGCGAACACCGCCGCCAGACCTTCTTCGATTAACCCTTCCATTTGCAAGACCTTCAGCCCCGTGGCTTCCAAGATGCGCCGCGGGTTGGAGCCTGCGGCTGAAACCAGCAGCGCCTGGCAATCCTCAAGAGAGGTGGCGAGTTGCAGCCACCGATCATCGCCGGTGCCGCGTTCCGGGGCGGCACGCGTCTCGAGGCAGCGAAACCGGTTGGGCGCCTCCGGCTCCCGGCCGAAGATCAGGAACCGCTCCGCCTCCCCCAGATGCTGGTTGACCAGCGCCCCTTCTAGGGTCGCCACGGCGACACAAGGCCGCGAGGCATCTCCGGAACGGGCGGATTCCTGGAGCAGCCGCGCGGTATCTTCGCTGTTGCCTTCGCCCACCAGTCCGGCGGCATCGGCGCGGCAGCGGGCGCAATGCGTCATTTGCGGCAAAAAGCGTTCGGACATCAACCGCACCCGGGCGACCGTCTTGCCGTCGGGCTGGCCCAGCGTGTGAAACGGCGTATCCGCCACGGGCAGCAACGGCACGCAGTTCATGATATCTGCCCCGAACTCGGCCACGACCCGGGCGACTTCGGGAATGTGCGCGTCATTGACGCCCGGCAGGATGATGGAATTAACCTTCACCAGGATGCCGTGGTCCTTCAGCGATTGCAGGGCGGCGAGTTGCCGTTCGACCATCAGTTTGCCGAGCGCCTCGCCGCGGACCACACGCTTATTGAACCGGCCCCAGGCATAGACGCGCGCGGCGATGGCCGGGTCAACGCCGTTGATGGTGATGGTCACGTGGCTCAGGCGCAGTTGCGCCAGCGCCGGGATGTGTTCGAGCAACTCCAGGCCGTTGGTGGCCAGGCAGAGCAACATCTGGGGATAACGCTCCCGCACCAGCCGCAAAGTAGCGAGGGTTTCCTCGGCATTAGCCATTGGGTCGCCGGGGCCCGCGATGCCGACGACGGCAATGTTATCGCGTTTAGCCGCAAGTCTTTCCAGATAGCCGAGCGCCTGCGGCGGAGTCAGCACGGCGGAGGTCACGCCGGGGCGGCCTTCGTTAACGCAATCCATGCGCCGGCTGCAGAAGTTGCACTGCACATTGCAGCGCGGTGCGACCGGCAGATGCACCCGCGCCATCTGGTGAGCCGCCGAACGGTTGAAGCAAGGGTGGCTCTGAAGATTAATTGCAGGAGCCGTCATAGATAACTGTAGCCCTCGCCGGAATCGTCCTGGCGGCGTTCGAGCAAAGCGTTCACGATCTGATCGAACAGCCGTTGCGCCCCACGATAGCCGAGGTGCAGAACCCGTTGGCCGCCGATGCGGTCGTGAATTGGGAAGCCCACCCGCACCAGGGGCGCGCCCAACTCTCGCGCCAGCGGGTAACCCTTGCTGCTGCCGACCAGCAGGTCGGGTTTCAAGCGGCGCGCGTGCTCAGCGATTTGGGCATGGTCCGCGCCCTCCAACACCACCCACCCCGAGGTGTCCGCGTCGGTCACGACTTCCCGCAGAAGTGCTTCGAGTCCGCCCGACCGACCGCCCGTGGCACAGAGCACGGGTTGGATGCCGATTTCGTCCAGGAACGAGGCCAAACCAATGACCAGGTCCGCGTCGCCGTAAATCGCCGCCCGTTTGCCGAAGAGGTATTTGTGGCCGTCCACCATCGCGTCTATCAGCCGGCCACGCTCGGCGTAGAATGGGTCCGGGAGCCGCTTACCGCTGACGCGTTCGAGTTCGCCAAAGAAGAGGTCGGTTTCGCGCAGGCCGATCGGCAAACCTGCCCGGACCCGAGGGACATTGAATTGCTTCTCCAGCCAGCCACCCGCCGTCACGGGCTTCGTCGCCAACGCGCGGCCAAACTCGAAGGTGGCGCGCGCGCCCGGCATTTGTGCGATGGCGTCCAATGTGGTGCCGCCCGCTTGAATTCGCTGGTACTCGCTCCAGGTCTGGCCGTCGAGGGTATCGGAATAATCCGGCAGCAGCGTGGCGGGCAATCCCAGCGCTTCCATGAGTTCCTTGAGGTGGCGCAGGTCCTCGGGGGAAACGAAACCGGGTAACAGATTGATTCCGCCGTGCTGTGGAGCAGCCTTGGCGAAACGCTGCACGACCGAGAGCACCGCGGCGTGGAAGCCGTCTATATGCGTGCCGGCATAGCTGGGCGTAGAGACATGGATCAGGGGCGGCGCGGTCCCTTCGGCACTGCGGGTGAATGCTTCCAGGATGCGCGGCACATCCTCGCCAATGGTTTCGGCCAGGCAGGTCGTCGCCACGCCAATCGAGGCCGGGCGGTATTGACGGGCGATATTCGCCAGACCGGCCTGGAGATTCTTCGCGCCGCCAAAGACCGTCTCCTCTTCGCTGAAGCTGGAGGAGCCGATATCCACCGGTTCGCGGAAATGGCTGATGAGATAGCGCCGGATGTAAGTGGCGCACCCCTGGCTGCCGTGCAGGAAGGGCACGCAACCTTCCAGGCCGCTGAAGACCACACACGCTCCCAGCGGCGCGCAGAGTTTGCACGCGTTTCGCGTAGCGGCAGCCGGCACCGGACCGACCGCGACCAGAGGAGGCACGGGATTGGCAGAGATCACCCCCGTAACCTCTGCCACCCCTCTACCGCGGTTCCTTTCGCATGTGTCTGTCATCTGCATCACACCAGACCCCTTTGCAGAACTGATGCCAAGCCTGTCGGAAGTGCGGCGCCGCGGTTGCCAGCGCTCGAAAAGCCCCG
>Ga0074044_10005609_pt1 | contig 10204 bp, 9 predicted proteins | sample BogForMeECP23OM1_FD_94443 | JGI IMG/M metagenome (GOLD analysis project Ga0074044, IMG submission 94443) | Bog forest soil microbial communities from Calvert Island, British Columbia, Canada - Bog Forest MetaG ECP23OM1 | ecosystem: Environmental > Terrestrial > Soil > Wetlands ...
AGTGCCTCGCGCGCATACGAAGCCATAAACCAAGCCACATCTTTAGGCGCCGCCAAAGACGCGGCATGGAGCATCACGCGCTTGAGAAAATCAACGAATGCCTCGCCTTGCTCGGCTGCGATCGGTCGCGGATGGCTCGCCGCCGTCCAAAAGGCCGCCTCATCCGGTGCGAGACGATAGTGTTCGAGCTTGACGGGCTTCCCCTCGGCATCGGCACCCACCAGCAGGAAGTCGCGGAAATTCGTGACGAGGACCTGGCGGTACTCCGTCCAGTATTTCGATACCTGCGCGCCATCGGCCGTTAGAAAGGCGTCGTTGCTGGTCGGCTTCGCCTCGACGACGCCACGTGACGGCTTCGTCCCTGGCAGAGGTTCCTCGGCCGAGGCTTTCTGGGAATTGATCGGGCGTGAAAAGACCTACATCGGGGATGCCGGCGCCATGGCTCGGGTTGACTATGCACCGGACCTTGGGCTTCAGAGTTGCGCCAACGGCATCCAATAGCGCGGCGAGCGCCGGATAATAGGAAGTCTCAGGCACAGCCGAACCGGAACGGCGGATGTCGCGAAGTTCACGGAGATAGTCTTCTAGTGGGTCGTGCGCCATCTTGAATTGGCCGGCACTTTAGCATCCCCGGTCCGGGATTGGCGACGGAACCGGCTCTTCTAAGTTTGTTCGTCGGATGATTTGGGAACCGGAGTGTCTTTGCGACCACGCAGCCATTCCGCGACGGTGTGATTCTTGTCTGAAAGTAAAATCATGTTCTAGTATTTTTAAGCCAGCCCATCGCCGATTTGCGCTTTGGGCAGTCATGAGTCTAGGCTTTCTCCCTGTTGGAGCCAAAGGGGTTTTATTTGCACGCGGAAGACCGAAAGTCGCTTGAGACGGGCAAGGTCGCCCAAGCGCTCTCGGCGAGTTGCTATCGCGTCACTTTCACCGCAACCCAGCGTTTGGACCTTCCCGCGTATCTCGGCTCGACGTTGCGCGGCGCATTCGGACGCGCGTTTCGCGCGCTGGCGTGTCCGTCGCGAATCGGGGAGCCATGCCCGATTCCGTCCCAGTGTCCCTATCATTTGATCTTTGAATCGTCACCGCCGCCGGATTCAGATGCGCTGCGGACCCACGAAGAAATTCCCCGGCCATTCGTGATTGCTCCTGAATGGAGGCTCGCGCCGGAGGGCCGCGATGCGCGACTGGTCTACGAACCCGGACAGGAACTGTCCTTCGGGCTGGTATTGATCGGACGCGCCCAGGAATTCTTCCCACACTTCGTGGTCGCTCTACGCGAGATGGATCGCATCGGACGCGGACGACGGGCAATCGAGCTTGCGCGCATCGAAGCCGTCGACGCCTCAGGTGCGTCGCCGCGCGTGGTCTATGACGCCGGTGACAACATCGTGCGTGGAATAGGCTCGCCGATGACCTTGGAGGACTGCGCACGCGAGCCAATCCCGCGCGGTCCCGTGACTATCGAGTTCGTCACGCAAACGCGGCTCAAGCACGAAGGATCGTGGGCACGCCTTCCCGAGTTTCATATCGTGTTCCGCCGCCTCCTGGGCCGGCTGTCATCGATGGCGCGCTTTCATTGCGGCGGTCCGCTCGATGTAGATTTCAAAGGCATGATCGATCTGGCGCACGAGGTCCGCCTCGTCCGCAATGACACACGATGGGTGAGTTGGTCACGCTATTCGAGCCGCCAAGACAAGAAGATGCAGTGGGACGGTCTGGTCGGTACAGCGACCTATGAAGGCGATTTCGCGTCGTTTTGGCCCTACCTAAAGTTCGGCGAATACGTCCACGTTGGCCACGGCGCCACGTTCGGACTGGGTCGCTACAAGGTTCAAAAGATCGGCCTAAATTGACTCTAGAAAAGCCAACTGACGGGGGACTGCTCGCGGTGGTCGAAGAATCCCCTACGAGGTGCGCAGGGTAATCAGTCCGCGCGGCAGCCGGGGTTCGAGCTCCAACCCTGTTCCCCCGCTTGCGCTGAGCCCCGATGAGGGGACTGAGGTAGCGTCCCAGTGGATTACGAAGAGCGATTCCAAAAATTCACAGGTTATCTGCCCTACGACTACCAGAAGCGGGTTGCACGACTCCTCTTCGAAGGCCGGAACGTGTTGCTGCGCGCACCGACGGGTGCCGGAAAAACGTGGGCAGTTCTTGCACCATTTTTCTGCGACGAATGGACGGCTCGCCCGACGCGTCTCATCTATGCGCTCCCACTACGCACCCTCGCGAACGGCATCTATCGCGAAGCTTGCCGCGCGGCGAAAACTCTCGGCAAGCCGCTCGAACCCGTGATCGACGGGAGACGTGAAGTTGTCTCCCCCTTCGTCACACTGCAGACCGGCGAGCAGCCCGACGACGAATTCTTCGATCGCGGCCGCATTATCGTTACCACCTACGATCAGATCCTGAGCGGATTGCTGTGTGGCCCGTATGGCCTCTCTGATCGTCTTCACAATGTCAACGCCGCGGCAATCGCGGGGGCGTTGGTAGTCTTCGACGAGTTCCACCTGATGCCGCCGGAAAAGGCATTCCTGACTGGGGTCGCGACGCTGAGGCTATTCAAAGGTCTATGCCAGTCCGTCTGGATGACGGCCACCGCAACCGCGCCGCTGGAACAGATGCTGCGCTCGGTGCTCGATGCGGTCCCGGTGCCGGACGGTGAAGACGCGATGCGACAAATGATTGATTCGCTGCCGAGCGTCACATCGGTTCGCCGCACGCTGGTCACCGAGCCTCAACCGCTGAGCGCCGAAGCGGTCGTGCGGAATCATCAGCGGCGCTCAATTGCAATCGTCAACACTGTCGGGCGAGCCCAGGACTTATTTCTGGAACTTCAGAAACTCCTGACCGAACGTTCTGATGTTAAGCCGATCCTGCTTCACTCCCGATTCTTCAAACAGGACCGAACTCGGCTGGAAGCGCGGTTACAAAAACTGTTCGGGAAGCAGAGCAGTGAGAATGCAATCCTTGTTGCCACGCAGGTAATCGAGGCTGGAATAGATATTTCCTGCGAACATTTGCATACCGAACTCTGTCCGATGAATTCATTAGCGCAGCGGGCGGGCCGGTGCGCACGCTTCGAGAACGAAACTGGCACGGTTCACGTTTATCAACTGCCGGACGCGCCGCGAGCATGGCTCCCATATGGAGAACCCGGCGGCGAGGACGATGCGCTCACGGCAACTCGGAAACTCCTTTCAGAAAAAACCGAGCACAAACTCGATCCGGCTCTGGTTGCTGATTGGGTACAACAGGTGCACGGCCTCGACGACGAACGCGCTACTCGGGAAGGATACCGGCCCCGGACCAGGAAGGTCATCGATGCAATCTATGAGAATACAATTCAGCGCAATCCCGCCGGAATCGCGCATCTGATCCGCGGCAACGACAGCGAATCCATACGCATCATCATCGCGGACAAGAGCCCGGAATCGCCGGGAAAAATGGAATCCATTTCGCTGTCGCGCTGGTCGATAGTGCCACATCTGAACGATGGTAACTCAATTGGCTGGTATTGGAGCGGCGACGAGGTGCGGCCGTGGCAATCGCTCGACAAACGCGAACAGCTTCGTGCGACGTACGCCGTCTGTTTGCGTCCAGAGTTTGCGGGGTACAGCCATGATACCGGCCTGCGCCTGGGACAGCCGAGCACACTGCAAAGCCCGCCGCGTATCGAGCCAAAGCGCCCCGGTTATTCGTCCTACAAGGAGGAGACATGGACAAATCATGCCCGGATGGTCGCCGCAGAAGCTGAATCGCGCCTTGAACGCGATGGCTCCCAGAATGGCCTTCTGGGTTCTGGATTTCAAAGCCGCTTCGAGTTGAACGCAGATCAGATGCGGACGGCCGCTCGCGCCTGCGGACTACTGCACGATCTCGGCAAGCTCCAAACCCGATGGCAGCAGTGGGCGGAAGAATACCAGAAATTAAAGAATTCTCCATATGTGATGGCCGCACCTCTGGCCCACACTGATTTCGATTACGACAGCGCGGAGGATCGCGAGCGCGCGAGATCGGCGGGTTCCCGTCCGCCGCATTCGGCTCCGAGCGCCTTCTACTCGCTTTCGATTCTCGACCGTGCGTTGAACGGCATCACCCAGGAACGCAAGAGTGAGGTCGCGTCGGCGTGCCTGGCAGCGATTCTGGCCCACCATGGAGCGTTCGTTCCCAAGCGTCCCGGAATAGATCTTGGCGTTTTCCCCCTAGCTTCCGGATGGGAAAAATGTTTGGACAATTTCGACGGTTACGCGCCCGATCTTTCTGTTTTCTCGCAGCTCACGAAATCGCCAGACAAAAAAGGGCTTCTGACAGATTGCCTGAACATCACCACCAGCCGCGACTCGCTAGGACAATCGTGGCCGCTGGTGGCCTACCTGATGCGCACGCTGCGGCTTGCCGATCAACGCGCTACCTCGGAGTGGTCATGCCATGAATGAAGAGCAAACGACTTTTGTTCTGCCCCGTATCACCGGTACGCACGGCGATGTTTTCGCGGCCGTTGGACTTGCTGATCTGTTATCCGACGCGAGCGACGCTCCGGTACGGATTCGCGAAACTGGTTCAAGTTTCGCGGTGACCGCGAACGCACGCGACGGCATCCCGCAGAGGCCGGGGTATCCCTTTCTGAAAACCAACGAGAAGGTAAAGGTGCCCAAAGATGTCACTGATTTCGTCGACTACAAGGCGGAAAAGGCCAAAGCCGATCGCCGCAAAAAGCTGACGCAAGGGAAGTCGAGAAAATCTCTCGGAGCCGAAATCGAAGAACTGCTCAAGCAAGACGAACCGCTACCGAACTGGCGTTTACTGCAGGTATTGAACACGCTTCAGGGTGACGAAACCAGCAACCGAATTCACGCCCTGATTCAAAGCATGACGCCGTCCGACTTTTCACAACAGGTGAAGGCAGGTCTTGAGTCGCTCAGGTCCTTTGAGCCGTCGGGACTCGATTGGCCGGCTAGTTCGGTGCAACTGTTTTCACCCAACGCGGCGAAGGGCTATTCGCGACTCAAGCCGGACAGCACCGAACGCAACGATAAGACCAAGGAGCAATGGACTGACCCGTTTGTCGAATGGCTGCGGTATCGCGGCTACTTCGCTGTAGCCTGCCCCTTTTTCGACGGTCCCAAAGCTGAGAACGTCAGGCTGCTTTGCCCTATCCCGGCGGATATCTCGGTCGGAGCACTGAAAGAGGTCTGCGGAGCCTTGCGTCAGGCAGGAGTCTTCGGCGGCCCGCCCAAACTCGACAGTCTCGCAACGCTTAAGCTGGCGGAACTACTCATTACGCGATCGCAAGAATATGCCAGCGCTAATCCCATTGCGGGTCTTTCCCTGCTTAGAAAACGTCCCAGTGAAGTGATTTCCGGAATATCTGTGACGCAGTACCAGTCTCTCGGCAGCGCAAAGGCAGTCTCCTCTATCGCGACGCTGGCATTGCCGGGATGGCTGGTGATTAACAGTCGTGATGACGCGTTGGCGTTTCTTTCCATCCTTGAAGAGCATCAGCGCGTCGTCCGCTCATTGGAAGACAAGCACTCAGACGAAATTGGACTCCTTATCCATTATCGCCGGTTTCTGGAATTACGCGGCGAAGACTCGATTCGCACGCTCATCGATTTCATGGCGGCATATGGTGCGCTAATCATCAGGGCGCGCGGGCAGGGGCGAAAAGTTACTCAATTCTCGACTCAAAACTTTGGGAGGTTGGTTATGCAGAATGCTCAACGACTAGCCGACGTGTTGAACGATACGGGCTTCCAGGCCGTTGCGGCTGCGATTCGCAGCGCGACGGTCAGCGCTCAAGCTCAGAAAGCCATGAACCGGCCGGACTACCGGGAGATTCGATACGATCTTCTTCCGGAGTTGCGGCGCAAGAGCAGTTTGCCGGGAAACGCGCCTCTGGTTCAGGCCATCTCGGAATTCATTTCCAAATACAATTTCGAAAACGCGCGTCGTTGGGAACTGAACAAGTCTGCGCCCCGGAACGTTACGACCGAAGAATTCTCTTCGCTCGTGACTCTGATAGACACGCATCACGCCGCCACCGTAGGTCCGATGCTGTGCGCGTATGGCTCATGCCGCGTCTCCCGCGACGGAAATGAGTCCGAAGACAACCACAACTTGAATCAAACCGAAACTAACTAGTCACATGTCAGGAGGGGAAGATGGCGCAATTGAATTCATTATCTATTTCCGCGCGGTTGACGCTCGACATGCATAATCTCAACAGCGAAGGCACCGAAGGCAATCAGCAACAAACCCGGATGGTCCACATTATTGATCAGACCGGCCATCGCGCGATCGTCAACGCGGTTAGCGGAGACATGTTCAAGCATATCCTGGTCGAGCATCTGATCCCGTTGCTCAAGGATGGCGGTCAGCCACTCTCGCCCGGAGCCGCGGTTCACGACGCCGACCGTATCAACGCGCAGAATCCGGAATTCGAGAAGTTCTGTAAGGAAGACAAGGTTTCCGAATCGGAGATCATGACCAAAATGCTTTCCGAGTGCAGTTTGACGGACCTTGCCGGAGCACTCGTGACACGGGGCCGCTCGGTCGGCCGCAAGTCGGTGGTTGAATTCGGCTGGGTGGTCGGACTGCCGGAAGATCAGGATGGTCAGCCACTAACCGCCACTGAGCAATACTTTCACGTGAAATACGCCCCCGAGGGCCGTGCCACTGCAACCGGCGACAATACTGTCGCGGGTAAGCAGGCGATCTTTCATCGGCCCGCTTCGTCGGGGATATATGCGCTCATCTGCAACCTCGATCTCTACCGTATCGGACTGAACGACATCACTCGCAAGTACGTGGTAAGTCCACAGGCGCGAAAGGCGCGTGCGACGGCACTGATCCATGCCCTCGCCGCTACGCTGTTGAAACCCGCCGGTGCTCAGCGCAACACGCAAAACCCGCATATCGTGAAATGCGAAGGTGTTGTCGCTATATCGGCTACCTCGTTGCCCGCCCCAACGGTAAGCCCGCTCAGTCACGATTATCGCGAGCAGATGCAAAGCGCGGCCGAGGTCCTGAATGGAATCAAGACCGGCAGCGTGCATGTGGCGCAATTCCAAAGCCTCGCCGATGGCGTGAAAGTTCTCGCCAATCTCGCCAGCGAAGTTGAACTTCCAGAGTGAAAGTCATGCCTACGCAAGCAAAAACCGACACGCCCGATGATGAATCGCGCTCAGTTCGCCTCGCTGAATTGGATCAGGAAACCGGGATAGCCGGAGTTCCCGGTCCGGGACGATGGCTGATTGCGGAATTCGAACCAACCGCCCTGTTTTCCCTCAAGATCAGCCTCGCTACAAGCTCCGTCGGGCGTACTCTCGTAATTCCAACGCCATATGCGATCAAGATGGCGCTGGTTGACGCCGCGTTTCGGGCTGGTTTTGCCGACACTGAATGCGGGTTGCTGCTCAGAAATCTGGTTCCTGTGGAGGTGAGGATCGCTCCCACGCCTAAAGCGGTGGTGACGCATACCTTCGTCAAGGTGCGACAGGAATCCCGCGATCCCAATGCCATGAGTCCATATGGCTCCACTATTGCCTATCGTGAAATCGCTCATCTGCAAGGCGTTCTCAGATGGGCATTCGATTTAGCAAGAGGAGACGATCTGCTTGCCAGGCAGATGATCCAACTCCTGCCACTGATCTGCTACATCGGCAAACGAGGATCGTTCGTGCGCTTCGTCCGTTCCTATCGCGCGCGGCACGTCGCATCCGAGTTTACCCAACCCATCATTCGGACTGGGACGTGGACTCCGCCGGCCCGCGCCCATATCGTTCCGCTTGATGACTTCGGTCCGGATGCCGACCTCGAGATGCTAAGTTCCTATACGCGGAAGGCTCCCCGCCGTAACCGGCATCGGCGATTTATCGAAACCATTGTGCCGGTTGGAGTCGTGAATACCGGGCCTGGCTTTACTCTCTATGGCACTGAGTAGAGCCGCCTAGCCGCGCTTCGCGCGAGGGGGAGACATGGACAGCGTAATCGTTTCGGACTACGGCGTGATGCTTGCCAAAAAAGGCGATCGCCTCGTCGTGCGCGGACCCAAACCCAGGCTCGAACTAATCGAGGGCGGTCCACAGCTCTTCCTCCCCCTTGGAGTCGATAATCACCGTCCCACTCTCACCGTCGTCACTTCCAACGGCGAAAAGCATCCGCCTGAACCGCTCCGGCATCTCGGCGCCAACGGTGCCGCGCCTCGACCACCTAAATCGTCCGGCGATCAAATCGAGCTTCCACTTTTCCGCGTCGGCCATATCGTGATTGCGTCCAACGGAGTCTCGATCTCCACTGACTTGATCGAAGCCTGCTGCGAGCGCGGAATCCGCCTCTCCTTTCTCACCCGCGGCGGCAAACCGTTCGCGATGCTTTCCTCGCCGATGCTGACTGCCACAGTGCTGACGCGCCGCGAGCAGCTCGCCGCGTATGGCGATGAGCGCGGCGTGGAATTCGCCAAGGCGGTCGTCCGTGGCAAGCTCGGCAATCAGGCCGCCCTGCTTCGCTACTTCGGCAAGTATCTCAAGATCGCCGATCCCGAGGCGTTCGCCAAACTGTCGGAAATAGCAATGCGGTTAATTAAGGGGCGCAACAGCACCGCGAAAGTCTCCGCCTCAAATATCGACGAGGCTCGCGAGGCATTGCTCGCGATCGAGGGCTCTTCGGGCAGGAATTACTGGAGCGGCTTCCGGCTCCTGCTACCCAAGGAAGTCGAGTTCGACCTAAGAGAGCATCGCGGCGCCACGGACCCCGTCAACTCCGCGCTCAATTATGGCTACGGAATGCTTTATACGCAGGTCTGGGGCGCAATCATGAACGCTGGCCTGGAACCGTTTGCCGGCTTTCTTCACGTCGACCGCCCAGGCAAACCCTCCTTGGTCCTCGATATGGTCGAGGAGTTCCGCCAGCCGGTGGTCGATCGCGCGATTATCGCGGCGCTCGGCAAGGGAAGTGCGATCGAGACCCAAGGGGGAATGCTCACCGATTCAAGCCGGCGGACCATTGCGCAGATCGTGCTTGAGCGGTTGGAAAGCGAGGTCAACTTCCGCGGCCAGCGTCACAAGCTCAAGTCCGTCGTGCAGATACAGGCACGCAATCTCGCGTCGGCACTGCGTGGCGAAGGGCGCTACAAGGCCTTTTCCTTCAAGTGGTGACCTTCTCAGGACGGCGCTCTTATGAGAGGACAGGAACTCTTCACCGTGATCATCTACGACATTACCAGCGATCGCATCCGGCTCAAGATCGCGGACGTGTGCAAGGATTACGGACTCGACCACGTTCAGTACAGCGTGTTCAGTGGTCCGCTCGATGCCACTCGGCGCAACGAGATGTTCGCCCGGCTCGGTGATACACTCGGCAATAGCGAAGGCAAGGTGATCATGCTGCAATTGTGCGAAAAGGACGCGTCCGCCAAACGCGAGATTGTCCAAATCGTGCATCCCGAAAATGCTTGATACCGTCGCCCATATCGAGCCCTGGCTGCCACTCACTGCGACCGATCTCAAGCAGTGGGCGTATTGCAAGCGGATTGTCTACTACCAGCACGTCATGCCAGTGGAATTCACCCGCACCTACAAAATGGAGCGCGGCAAGAACGTCGAAGCAGCAGTCGAGGCAATGGAGAAGCGGCGCGGCTTTCGCCGCTACGGCCTCGAACGCGGGGAGCGCCGCTTCGGCGTGTGGGTCAAATCCGAGCGTCTGGGGCTCTCGGGAAAGCTTGACCTGCTGATCGTGACGGATGACGCGTGCTATCCGGTGGACTTCAAGGACACCGAGGGTGGCGTCCGACGCAACCATCGTATCCAACTGACGGCTTACGCGCTTATGACCGAGGATAACCTGAGGCGACCGGTGCCAGCCGCTTTCGTATACCTCGTGCCGTCCAAGGAATTGATACGAATCGAGATCGGCGATGACTTACGGAAGGAGGTGATTTCGGCCATCGACGAGATTAGAGGCTTCGTGCGGAGCGAAAGGATGCCGGAACCTACGCCGGCGCGCGCGCGTTGCGTCGGTTGCGAGTTTCGCAACTACTGCGACGACATATGGTAAGGAATTTCGCAAATGAGAGGCAATTTGAAGCAATTCAGGCTGTTGCGAAAAAATGGAACCTTCGGTGCGGCACAAGTCCACGATTTTACAGGGCAAATTGGGCGGTCGCACCGATCTCCCCGATGAGGAGGGGACTGAAACGGAA
>Ga0074044_10005610_pt1 | contig 10204 bp, 7 predicted proteins | sample BogForMeECP23OM1_FD_94443 | JGI IMG/M metagenome (GOLD analysis project Ga0074044, IMG submission 94443) | Bog forest soil microbial communities from Calvert Island, British Columbia, Canada - Bog Forest MetaG ECP23OM1 | ecosystem: Environmental > Terrestrial > Soil > Wetlands ...
CTATTCCGGAGAACCGCGTGAGCCGTCCATCATCATCGCTGGTTTCGGATGAAGAAGCTTGTCTTGCCTTAAACGGGCATTGTGAAAAAGGAGTAGCTGCTGCCGCCCGACCCTCCGACTCCAACGGAGTGAGCCCCGATCACTTTGTGCGCCGCCTTGCTGCAGTTAATATCCGCCTCGTGCTAGGACTCCACGCCTTCTATGAATTAGCCAGAACTCTGCAAAGTTCCCGCTCGGGGACACCAACGCGAGGGACGGCCCTGTTTCGATATCTCGGTCAGTATCTGGAAACAAATATGCTTTGCGCCAAAGACCAGTCCGAATTGCTCCCCGCCGAAATGCTAATGCTCAAAAAGGGTCCCGAGAGAGTCGAATTCTTCTATCCCCGAGAAGACCACCTAAAAATAGTTGCGGAGTGCCAGCGGCTTGCGAACGGAGAACAAAGTGAACTGGCTAGGCAGTTCTTATCAGAGCAGCTGGAATTTGCTGCCAGGACGAGAAAAGGTATCGTCGGCTTCTTAGACGCAAGGCCCGAGCTGAAAAAGCGTCTGTCAAATATCGCTCCGCAAGCCTTGGAAACCTGGCTTAGGCGGGAATCAGTCTCGATCAGAGGACATTCGAACCTCGCAAGGCACATCGCATTCAGGTTCCCGGAGGTCGCAGAGGATGAAGTGACTGAGTACGCGATCGGCCTCTTCGATCTTCCAATGAAGCGATACGCGAGAGGGTTAGTTCGGGCAGATCTGTATCTGCATTGGCGCTATGCACAATTCGACGCGCTGCCAAAGGACCTGGTGGACGATGTATATCACGTGCTAAATTCCAGCTATTGCGATATGTACGCAACCGCTGACCCCAAGCAGAAATATGCACGATTGCTGCTAACGTCGAATACGAAAACTGCAATCTGGCCCCGGCACATTCGCGTCGACAACTGGATGGAGTCTTTGAGCTAAATCCGAAATTTTCGTCGGGTGGGCCATCCGTAGTGCCGCACAGACGGGTGGCCGCGTCTTAACTCCTGGATGGCCTACCGTTTGCCGTCCCGTTGCATGCGAACGATGGGGCACTCCCCCCTCTCTTGTTCGGCAGCGGGTCGCGCAGACATTATATCCCTGATCGAATTGCATGCCGCTACGCCACCCACTTCATCATCAGCTTCTTGCGCTTCTTCGCGCAGTCTAGTAGATAGAGATCGATCAGCTTCTGGTAAGGAAGTCCCGTCTCTTCCGCCAGCCCCTTGAAATAGTCCACAACTTCCGGACTCAAGTTGATGCCCACCGCTTTTTTCTTGCCGGCGTAAGGGTTTTTGAGCTCTTTCAATTTGGAAAAATCATATTCCTTCTTCATAAAATCGAACCTCCTTCTTGGTGGCTTTCCGCGCGGAAATAATCCGAATCACGGCATCGGATTCCCTGTAGCAGTGAACGACGACGAGCGGCCTCGCCGCTGAACTTATTCCGAGCAGAATGAACCGCTCCTCTTCCTCGGAATGTTCTGGATCATGGAATACGCGCGCATGCGGATCGCTGAAAACGCTCTGGGCCTCTTCAAACCAAACTCCATGCTTGCTCCGATTGCCCTTGTTCTTCCGCTCGTCCCAATCGAAACGCAGCATATCTAGATGATATCTAGATATCGAAGAGATAGCAAGAGCGGCGGGTGGCTCGGATAGACCGCTCCCGAACCGGTCAGGCTCACATCAATCGGATGAGAAGGCTATTGCCAGCTCACAAATTAAATCAACACGGAGGGTGCCCCAGGTTCGTCGTTTGGACCCGGGTCTTGGGGTTGACGTTTCTTTTCCCGCGGTTTGGCGGAATGCCCTACCACTCGGTTTGAGGGGGTTGCTATCCCCGCGATCCGTCAATGTCCTTGCCCTCATACTTCGGTCAACCCACACGAAACAAACAGCTTGTAGTTTGTACTTGACAATCAGTACCAATATGTTATAATGGGTGCGTCGATTGGGACACGGACTCTGTCCGTCCTCCCGCAAGTCATGTGCGCCCGCCGTGCGGTGCCTAAAACTCCCCCAAAATCTTCAGCCCCGCCGAGGTTACCATTTCACAATAGCCGCCTTCTCCGAACTCGTTTAGAATCAATACTTCTACAACTGTTGATTCCACTCCACTTTAACTCCCGTAGATGCAACACTTACAAAAAACCGGGGAGGGGGCACCATCCTCAAGCCCCAAAGTTTTGCAACTCGTTACTAGCCGCTCACAGCTGCCGCGTACACGCAGGAACTCCCGCAACCCCAATCCCCTCTATGCTTTACTTCATAACTCGCGGATACCCGGGGGGTGGGGGTCTTTCAGAGTCACCCTCCGCCCGCATGCGCCATCAGACGCCAATTCCCCGCGTGCTATACTCCCGCCCGTTTGCGCAAGCGAAGTTCCCAGCTCTTCGCACGCACCAGCAGGAGGCGGCAAATCTCTTGATCACCTTGCCGGAAAATTTCAATGTCGCCACCCACTTCGTGGATCGCAACGTCCAGGAAGGCCGCGGCACAAAAGTCGCCATCGAGTGCGGCGACGAGCGGGTCACCTATCAGCAACTGCTGGAAAATACCAACCGCGCAGGCAATGCCTTGCTCGCTCTAGGCGTCCGTCCGGAAGAGCGCGTCCTTCTCTTGCTGCTCGACACGCCGGAATTTCTCTACTCCTTTTTCGGGGCGATCAAGATCGGCGCTGTCGCAGTTCCCGTCAACACGCAAGCGAAACCGCAAGACTACGAATACATGCTCAACGATTGCCGCGCGCGCGTAGCTCTCGTCAGCGAACCATTGCTGCCGCATTTGCAATCCATTCCGAAAGAAAAACTCGGCCACCTGCAAGAGATCGCGGTCAGCGAAGTAAAAGAGGATCTTCCCTCCAAGGCTTGGCCTTCGCACATTCATCACTCTTTGCAGAATCTGATGGCCTCGGCGTCTCCAGAACTGCAAGCCGCGCGCACAAGCAAGGACGAGCCGGCTTTCTGGCTTTACTCATCAGGCAGCACTGGCGCCTCAAAGGGCTGCGTGCACCTTCATCACGACATGGTCGTTTGCTGCGAGTTGTACTCCAAGGGAATTTTGCGAATGAACGAGGACGATCGCTGCTTCAGCGTCGCGCGTTTATTCTTCGCCTACGGCCTCGGAAACGCCGGCTACTTCCCTCTCGGATGCGGCGCCACAACCATTCTTTCTCCCGTGCGCCCCGTTCCTGCCACGATTTACGCGGACATCGAACGCTACCGCCCCACGCTCTTCTTCTCCGTGCCCACAAATTTTGCAGCCCTGCTGGCGCATCATCGCGACGACGGAAAAGAGTTCGATCTCGGAAGTGTGCGCCACGCCATTTCCGCCGGCGAATCGCTTCCCGCGCCGCTGTTCCATCGCTTCAAAGAGCGCTTCGGCGTCGAAATTCTCGATTCGCTCGGCTCCACGGAAACTTTGCAGATGGTCATCGCCAACCGTCCTGGAGACGCCAAGCCCGGTTCCAGCGGAAAGATCATTCCCGGCTACGAAGCAAAAATCGTCGACGAAAAGGGAAACGCCGTCGCTCCCAACGAAATTGGAGACCTCTTGATCAAAGGAGATTCGACTTGTTCCGGCTACTGGAACAAACACGAAAAAACAAAAGAGACTTTTGTAGGCGACTGGTTTCGCACCGGCGACAAATACTATCAGGACGAGGAAGGCTACTTCTGGTATGCCGGCCGCTCCAACGATGTTTTCAAAGTACATGGACTCTGGCTGAGTCCCGCGGAAGTCGAGAGCGTTTTAATCGAGCATCCAGCGGTGCGTGAAGCCGCGGTCGTTGCTCGCGAAGATCAAGATGGCCTAACCAAAGCGGCTGCCTATGTAGTCCTGAACGCCGAGTTTACGCCGAGCGAAAAGTTGTCACAGGAATTGCAAGAATTGGTTGGACAAAAGATCGGCGGCTACAAACGCCCGCGGTGGATTGAGTTTCTATCCGAGATTCCCAAAACTGCCACAGGAAAACTTCAGCGCTTCAAGCTCCGCGAGTTGCAAGACAAGGAGAGCAAAAATAATTCATAACGAGCAGAAATGTTGGTGCGACGATTTTTGGGAAGAAGCTCTTACGAATAGAAAAGGCTCGTATCAGCAGACAAGCCCGCAAGGCCGGTCGTGCAACTCGTCGGACCTTGCACAACAAAACGCCGGTGGTATAGCAGCAACGCGCGCAGCCCGGCAAGCTCTTCGCCGCCGCCGGCTCTCCCCGGACCACCGTGCAGGCAGCTCGGAACGACGTTTCCGTGGCCGGTGAACTGAGTGCCGACGCTAGAATCAACAATCATGATGCGGCCATGCAAATCACCGATGCCCAGGACGACGCTTTGGAGGAACGCAGGATCGTTCGCGAAAATCGAAGCAACGAGTGAGCCAAGCCCGCGCCGCGCTATCGCAATGAGATCATCCACTCCGTCGTACGCGACCAGCGTTGCCACCGGGCCGAACACTTCGACGTCGTGCACAAATTTGGCGTCGAGCCCTTTTTCGCAAGCGAGCAGCGTCGGCTGGACGAACGAAGATTTCTGTGGATCGACATCGATCGGCTGGAAATTTTGGTCTCCGCCAAACAAAACTGTGCACTCTTCTTTCAACTGTTTCAGTCCTTCAAAACACGCAGCCTGCTGCGCTTTGTTCACCACTGGCCCGACCCTTACTTCCGCATTTCGCGGATTGCCCACTTTCACGGAACTCAATCGTGCAACGATCGCCTCACCAAGAGCTTTCATGTGTTGCCTCGGAACCAACACGCGGCGGATGGCCGTGCATTTTTGTCCGGCCTTCAGCGTCATCTCACGAACGACTTCTTTGACGAGCAGTTCGAACAAATCCGTTCCCGGAGCGGCGTCCGGTCCGAGAATCGCAGAGTTGATACTGTCGGCTTCGATGTTGACGCGGACCGAGTGGCGCAAAACATTTGCATTCGAGCGAATGCGCGCAGCCGTGTCCGCGGAGCCAGTGAAGGAGACAATGTCGCTTTCGCCGACGTGGTCCAGAATGTCGCGAGCCGATCCGCACAAAATGGAGATCGCGCCTGGCGGCAAAATATTTGCTTTCACGATGTCTTCAACGATCCTGTGAGCCAGCCATGCCGTCGGCGAAGCGGGCTTGATGACAATGGGTATGCCAGAGAGCAACGCGGGGGCTGCCTTTTCACACACGCCCCAGGCCGGAAAATTAAAAGCGTTGATAAAAACCGCCACGCCTTTTGTTGGCAGTAGAAAATGTTGGCCGACAAAAACACCGGTCTTCGAGATGGAAACCGGCGGACCTTCCTTCAGCATTTTTCCGTCGGCGAGCGCCTGTCCGATTTTTGCATAGTACTTCATGGTGTAAATCGCGCCGTCGACGTCGAATGAGGCGTCGGCTTGATTCGCACCTAAGTTGAGGAGCGAGATGCGGAAGTACTCGTCGCGATTTGCGGCGAGTGTTTCAGCGATCTTGCCAAGCAAGTCCGCGCGCTGGCGATAGGTCATCGCCCGAAGCGCTGGGCCGCCGTTCGAGCGCGCAAACTCGAGAGATGCTTTTATGTCGACACCTTGCGAGGAGATGCGTGCCAATTCTTCTCCAGTGACTGGATCGACGAGCGGTTCGCCCGGGCCGCCGCCTTCCTTCCATTGACCGGAAACATAGTTCGACAGCTTCATTTGCATTCCTCCGCTAAGGTGCGACGCCGGTTCGAATCTTGGCACAGTTCGAAGCTGGTGCGAAATCCAGGCATGTTCGAATGCGAGGTGGGGAAATGCTACCGCCGCACGAGCATAATAGTGCATATTCCTGAACATACATTGCGCTGCCGTGGCCAACAACCGATTTTCTTCTATAGCGTAAGTCCATTATTAACAATATCTTATAACATGGGTAGCTGACGAACTCGATGGAGTTGATACAACGTGCCGCGGGTCCCGTTCTTGTGCTTGACGGTGAGGCGAGCACATGCGGTATACTGCAGGTTGGATTCCAGTCCATCCTTATATATCAACGTGCAGACCACCACCCACACGAAAGAGTCCGGTGCCCAACGCGTCGCAAGCGTTTCGAACGATGGCTTTCTGCTGTCTCTAGGGAAGCGGGTGCGCGAATTGCGGAACCGGCGGGGGTTGACGCGCAAGATGATGGCACGCGAAGCGGACGTGTCGGAGCGGCACCTGGCGCAACTGGAGGCTGGCGAGGGAAACGTTTCGATCGTGCTTTTGCGGAGGATTGCGGCGGCGCTGCATGTTTCTCTGGCTGAGTTGTTCGCGGCGGAGGCAGAAACGCGGCACGAGAAGGTTTTGATTCAGAGATTTTTGGAGCGGATTCCGGCGCATCGGGTTGAGGACGCGATGTCGCGTTTGCTGCGGGAATTTGGGGACGAGGAAACCGTGCGGCGGAAGCGCATTGCGCTGATTGGATTACGCGGAGCGGGCAAATCGACTTTGGGATTGCGGCTGGGCCAGGAGATGGGCGTTCCGTTTGTCGAACTCGACGGAGAAATTGAAAAAGATACGGGTATGCCGCTGGCAGAGATCTTTTCGCTCTATGGACAAACGGGTTATCGAGCCATCGAACGGCGGTCGCTGGAACGCGTCCTTCATGAGCAGGAGCGGGCGATTCTTTCCGTGGGAGGAGGCGTTGTCTCTGAAAAAGAGACGTACGACTATCTGCTTTCGAATTGCTACACGGTGTGGATCAAAGCGCGGCCCGAGGAGCACATGGCGCGCGTGATCGCGCAAGGCGATTTGCGCGCGATTGCCGGCGGGAATCAGGCGATGGATGATTTGCGGCGGATTCTAGAGGCACGCGAGCCGCTCTATCGCAAGGCAGACATGTATCTGGATACTTCCGGGAGTTCGGTGGATGAGAGTTTTGAGAAGTTAAGGGCGGCATTGCAGACCGAGCAGAAGTAGGAGGCACTTGTGGACGTTGCAGCGACAGAACAACTTCAAGCAAAGGTGAAACCGCCGGATTACAGGACGGAGCCGAGCAAATATAAACATTGGAAGCTTGGCTTCGACGGGCCCGTGGCGACGCTGACCATGGATGTAGCGGAAGACGGCGGAATTCGGCCCGGTTACAAGCTGAAGCTGAATTCCTACGATCTTGGCGTAGACATCGAACTGCACGATGCGCTACAGCGGATCCGGTTTGAGCATCCGGAGATCCGGTCGGTGATTATCACGAGCGCGAAGAGCCGCATTTTTTGTTCCGGGGCGAACATTTATATGCTGGGTCTTTCTTCGCATGCGTGGAAAGTGAACTTCTGCAAATTCACTAACGAAACGCGGAATGGAATTGAAGATTCTAGCGCGCACTCGGGGCTGAAATTCATCGCGGCATGCAACGGAACGACGGCGGGAGGCGGGTACGAGCTTGCGCTCGCGTGCGACGAGATTATTTTGGTGGATGACCGTTCTTCGGCGGTGAGTTTGCCTGAACTGCCGCTGCTGGGCGTGCTGCCGGGCACAGGCGGCCTCACGCGCGTCACAGACAAACGGAAGGTTCGGCGAGATTACGCAGATATGTTCTGCACAAATCCGGATGGTGTACGCGGGCAACGCGCGAAGGACTGGCGGTTGGTAGACGAGGTGGTGAAGACGCAACAGTTTGCGGAGCACGTGAAACAACGCGCGTTGAAGCTGGCGGAGCAGAGCGACCGGCCAACGAATGCGAAAGGCGTCGTGTTGACGCCGGTGAAGCGAACTCTGGATGAGGCCGGCGTGCATTATGAATATGTGGACGCACAGGTGAATCGCGAAGCGCGCGCAGTAACCTTGACGGTTCGGGCGCCGGAATCCGTGCCTTCGTACACGGTTGAGAGTGCGGTTGCGGCGGGAGCGAACTGGTGGCCGCTGCAGATGGCGAGGGAGCTCGATGATGCCATCTTGACACTCCGCACGACGGAGCTTGATTTGGGCTTGTGGATCCTCAAAGCCACGGGAAATCCAGAGGCCGTTCTGGCAGCCGACGAATTTATCTTGGCCCATCAAGACAACTGGTTCGTGCGCGAAGTTCTGGGAATGATGCGGCGGACGTTTGCGCGGATCGATGTTTCTTCGCGATCGCTGTACGCGATTGTCGAGCCGGGTTCCTGTTTTGCAGGAACACTTTTTGAATTGGCACTAGCAGCCGACAGAGTTTACATGCGCGATTCGCAGGACGGTAAGAATGTGGCGAGCGTCGTACTTTCGAGAATGAATTTCGGGCCGTTGCCGATGGTGAATGGGCTTTCGCGAATGGCAGCGCGGTTCTACCAGGATTCCGCGCAAGTCGAGAAGCTGCGGAGGTTAATCGGAAAGAAACTTACAGTTCATGAGGCCGCGGAAGCAGGCCTCGTTACAGCCGCGCCCGACGATCTCGATTGGGAAGACGAGATTCGGCAGGCACTGGAATCGCGTGCTGCGCTTTCGCCGGATGCGTTGACGGGACTAGAGGCAAATCTGCGCTTTGGAATTAACGAAACTCTCGAGACGCGCGTTTTCGGGCGGTTGTCGGCCTGGCAGAACTGGATTTTTATACGACCAAACGCAGTGGGAACAAACGGGGCGCTGAAGGTTTACGGAACGGGCGCGCCTGTGAAATTCAATTGGGAGAGGGTTTGAGAACGAGAAGTAAAGAAATAATGACGTAAAGAGGTAAGGAAAGAAGAGGAGCTGTGGCGCTGAGGAAGAGCGCAGGCAAGAGTGCCTGTGCTACTGAGGAGAAGAGGCCATGATTGATTACACGGAGAAAATTCCGAATAACGTGGATTTGGGGCGGGACCGCGGTTTGCAGCGGGCGCTCGAACACTGGCAGCCGGCCTACATGGGCTGGTGGTACGACATGGGACCGAACGAGAGCCACAATTATGAGGTCTACTTGCGCACTGCGGTCAGCGTAGAGCCGGATGGATGGGCGCAATTTGACTATGTGAAGATGCCTGAGTACCGGTGGGGAATTTTTCTGCAGCCTCGCGATGAAAAGCGCGAAGTGAATTTTGGGATTCACAAGGGACAGCCGGCTTGGCAGGAAGTGCCGGGAGAATACCGGTCGACGCTCCGGCGCGTAATTGTGACGCAGGGAGATACGGAGCCGGCTTCCGTGGAACAGCAGCGGCTGCTGGGTTCCTCTTGTCCTTCAATGTACGACCTTCGGAATATTTTTCAAGTGAACGTCGAGGAAGGGCGGCATTTGTGGGCGATGGTGTATTTGCTGCACCGCTATTTTGGACGGGATGGGCGCGAGGAAGCAGAGGCGCTGCTAGCGCGGCGATCCGGGGACGCGGATAATCCGCGGATCCTAGGCGCGTTTAATGAACCTACGCCGGATTGGCTGGCGTTTTACATGTTCACTTTCTTTACGGACCGCGACGGAAAATTCCAATTGTGCGCTCTGGCGGAGTCCGGCTTCGATCCGCTTTCACGGACTTGCCGGTTCATGCTGACCGAGGAAGCGCACCACATGTTCGTCGGAGAAACAGGCGTGACGCGGATCATCAAGCGCACATGCGAAGTGATGAAGGAAAACAAACTGGAAGATCCGGCACAGGTGCGGGCGCTTGGAGTGATCGACCTGCAGACGATTCAGAGATATTTGAACTTTCACTATAGCGTGACGCTTGACTTGTACGGCTCGGATGTTTCTTCCAATGCAGCGAATTATTTTACCAATGGACTGAAGGGACGGTTTCGCGAGACGAAGCTCGAGGATGATCACGTGCTGAGCGAGGCCGAGTACCCCGTATACGAAGTGATCGGAGGCAAGATCGTTAGAAAGGACGTTCCGGCGCTGACCGCTTTGAACGAACGGTTGCGCGACGACTACATCGAAGAGATCGCGGATGGCGTGGCGCGCTGGCAGCGGGTGATCGATGAGGCGGGCATTCCTTTCAAGCTGACCCTGCCGCACAAGGGATTCCACCGGGCGATTGGAAATTTTGCAGGACATTACATCAGCGTGAACGGAGACGTCTTGAGCGCGGAGGCCTGGGAGAAACGCAAACACGAATGGCTGCCAAGTCCAGCGGATGAAAAGTTTGTGCAATCGTTGATGACCGGGCGCGTCGTCGAACCTGGGAAATTTGCGAATTGGATTGCGCCGCCGCTTCGAGGAATCAACAGCAAGCCTTTGGACTTTGAGTATGTGAGATTTAATTAGGGGAAGTAATGACGTTAAGAGGTAACGGCGTAAAGAGAAGAGAAAAAAAGAGCAAGGGAAAGAGAAGAGCAA
>Ga0074044_10005611_pt1 | contig 10202 bp, 7 predicted proteins | sample BogForMeECP23OM1_FD_94443 | JGI IMG/M metagenome (GOLD analysis project Ga0074044, IMG submission 94443) | Bog forest soil microbial communities from Calvert Island, British Columbia, Canada - Bog Forest MetaG ECP23OM1 | ecosystem: Environmental > Terrestrial > Soil > Wetlands ...
CCGCGATGCGGTCTGCACCGGTAACTATGGCGCCTACTTTTCCGGTCTTCAAAAAGTAGCCAACCATGTTGTCGGTAATCAAAGTCAGTGGAATACCACCGCGCTGAAGCTCCCAAGCCGTTAAGCGCGCGCCTTGAAGATACGGCCGCGTTTCCGGTACGAGAACGTGGATCTTGCGGCCTTGCTCGAAAGCGACGCGAATTACGCCGAGCGCCGTGCCGATGCCCGCCGTGGCAAGCGCCCCGGCATTGCACTGCGTCATCACTTGGCCGTCCTTGGGCATATATTCTGCGCCGAACCGGCCGATGGCTTCATCCGTAGCGAGTTTTTCCCGATGCACTTCCCGTGCTTCTAGGATCATGGCGTCGCGAATGGCGGAAAGGTCGGCGTGCGATTGCAGCAATTCATCGAAGCGGGTTTTCATGCGTTCCAAGGCCCAGAACAGATCCACCGCGGTCGGCCGCGTCTTGGCAAGCGCGTCACAAATCTCGGGAAACTCCGCTTTCAATGCTTCCACGGAGGTGGCCGAAGATTTCAGCACGCCAATCGCGACACCCATAGCCGCCGCCACGCCGATCGCCGGCGCACCTCGAATCACCATCTCTTGAATCGCCTTGGCCACTCCGCGATAGTCCGTGTAAGTGTGGCTGATCTCTTCGGCGGGTAGCCGGCGCTGGTCCAGCATGACCACGCCTTCGTCGGTCCATTCAATCGGCTGCGCAACGTACATTTCCTAGGAATCCTTTCTTCTTCTTATTGTATCGAACGCAGCGAAGGAATCGAGCCGATCACTGGCTTGGAGGCGGCTGCGTGAAACCGTGAGTGGCCAGCGCCAGGCTGATGCCAATCAGTGAGTTATAGCCCAGGTGCATCAGGTAACTGGCGAAAACACTCCCGGTTCGCGCGCGTACCGCGGTGAACACGATGCCCACAAGAGTCATCACGGCGATCAGGCTTTTGGCCCCGCCAAGTTGCGGCCCGTGCATCAACCCGAACAGAAATCCGGTGAGCACGATACTCGGCACAACACCGAACCACCGCGCGAACATGGGATAAAGATACCCGCGAAAAATAGTTTCCTCCGCAAGGGGAGCGATGAGCACAGCCGTGGCCACAAACAGCATTGCGGTCAGTTTGTATTTGAAGACGGCTTCAATCGGCGCATCGTCGGGCGTTTTGATCACCGCAGTTAAGGCAAACACAAGAAGAGAGAGTGCGCAGCCGGTAAAGAAAAAAATCACCGGATGCCGCTCTTGGCCGTCGTTTTTGGGAAGAATCTTCCGCCAGCCGAGCGTCCTCCAGAATGGCTGTCCTCGCAGAAGAGCCAGAGTGACATAGAGAAAAAAGAGCAGCAGCGCGTAGACCACGACCGTGCTGCCGATAGCCACCTGTGGCTTGGACAACATGTACTCTTCGAGTTGTTGCGTTGTCATCCTCTGCGGCGGCGCGTACAAGGCCAGAAAAACACCCTGCACGCTGACCAGACTGATCACAATGAATGCCAGAAAGACAAGCAGATGTAGCCAAGACCAGGAAATCTGCAGATCGGGTGGATAGAGGCGCCCCGGAGGGGCCTCCACGGGCGGTAGGCTCGCGCTATTCTCGTAGGAAAGGAGAGACGAAGCATTCTGCTCTTGCGGCGACTGCAAGTCTTTGGAGTTGTCGCCCGGCTCCCGGGGCGGCGGAGTCTCGTCGAATGGATTCATCACTTTGCGCGCTTTCCCTGAGCCGGCCAACCCGCCACCAGCGCAGCGGCCAGGAGAGGAAGCAACAGTTCGTGATGTCCGGTAATGGCAAACCCTTTCGAGAGATCGCCTTTCTTCCGGTTGGATGCGGCCGTGGGCCGCTTCACAACATTCATGACCGGCCGGTAGTGCTGGATAAAGTCAAAATTCGCGGTAGTAATGGAGCGCAAGGGAACCCCCAGATTGCGCACCACGGAAACTGCCTTCAGAAATACCTCCGGAAGAAGCACGGCGGATCCCCAGTTGAGATACACGCCTCCGGAATCCATTTGTTCGATCAGCGCGCAGAAAAGCCGGAAGTCGTGGTGCGAAGCGGCGCCCAGAGCGAAACCTTCCGCAGAAGGATGCATGTGCGGAATGTCTGTGCCGATGGCCACGTGAATGGTAACGGGAATGCGGCGTTTGTAAGCGGCGACCAGAACGCTCAGCTCTGGTTGTTTGGGCTCGACGATGGCGCTCGTGAGATATTGCCCCGCGGCTTCACCATAGCCCAGGCGGATACGGTGCGCCAGCTTGGCCATTTCGTTGATGCCCCAGCCGGTCTCTTCCGCCATGCCAAACTGGCCTTTGCCAATCGCGGTTTCCACGTCCTCCGAAGTGCTGCCGACCATGGCGATTTCAAAATCGTGGATCAGCGCCGCGCCATTCATGGCGATGCCGGAGACGTAACCTTTGTCCATCAGTTCGATCAACACTGGAGCAAGGCCGACCTTGATGACATGACCGCCAATGCCCCAAACAATCGCGCGCTTTTTCTTACGCGCCGCCTGGATTGCGGCGGAAAGATCGCGAAGATCCTGTGCGGCCAGAATTTTGGGAAGTGAATCCAGAAATTTTACGAGGGAAACACCGCCGCGTACGGGTTTGGCGAGGTCCGGCGCGGTGACTTTGCCCTTGCGCGCCGACAAGGGATAGGTCCGGACAGCACCCAACGTCACCGGCTGGATTGGATAAACGCTCATGCGGATATGATTACTGTACGGGGGATTGCCGCGGACGCGCAAGCGGCGAACTCCTCCGGAGCTTCACGAAGGCTTGGGCTCGCCGTTGGTTTGCGCGGTGGATGCTCCGTTCAGATGGAGAAAACGGGCGAGCGCCTGGCCCGTGTAGGATTTTTTTGTGCGCGCCACATGTTCCGGAGTGCCCTGCGCCACGATTCGCCCGCCGCCCTGCCCGCCTTCCGGGCCGAGATCAATGATCCAGTCCGCTTGCTTGATCACGTCCAGATTGTGCTCGATGATCAGCACGGTATTGCCAAGATCAACCAGGCGCTGGAGGACGTCGACAAGCTTGCGCACATCGTCAAAATGCAGGCCTGTTGTGGGTTCATCCAGAATGTAAACCGTGCGACCGGTCTGGCGTTTCGAAAGCTCGCGCGCCAGCTTGATCCGCTGCGCTTCGCCGCCCGAAAGCGTGGTGGCAGATTGCCCCAGCTGCACGTAGCCCAAGCCGACCTCCACCATGGTGGCCAGTTTTTGCTGCACGTTGGGAATATTTTCGAGTAGTTTCAGTGCGTCGGTGGCGGGAAGATTCAGCACGTCATTGATGCTGTGCCCCTTGTAGCGCACGGCCAGCGTTTCCGCATTGTAACGGCGGCCCCGGCAGACCTCGCACATCACATACACGTCCGGCAGAAAATTCATTTCGATGCGGCGCAATCCCTCACCCTGGCAGGCTTCGCAGCGCCCGCCCTTTACGTTGAAGCTGAAACGCCCCGGCTTGTAGCCACGCTCGCGTGCTTCGGGAAGCATGGCGAACAGTTCGCGAATCGGGGCAAACACTCCTGTATAAGTAGCCGGATTGGATCGCGGAGTGCGCCCAATAGGCGCCTGATCGATCTCGATCACCTTGTCAATATTCTCGATCCCTAGAATCGATTTATGCGCTCCCGGTGGCTCCATGGAGCGATACAACTTTTGGGCCAACGCGCGATACAGAATGTCGTTGATCAGCGTCGACTTCCCCGACCCGGAAACACCCGTCACGACCGTCAGCAGCCCGAGCGGAAGGCTGATGTCGATATCCTTCAAATTGTTCGCGTGTGCGCCCTGGATTTGTATGGCTTTGCCGTTCGGATTGCGGCGCTTCAGCGGCACGGGGATTTCCGCTGCACCGGATAAATAGCGACCCGTCAACGAATGGGAAGCCGCCGCAATTTCTTCGGGCCTCCCGGTCGCTACCAGATGCCCACCGGCATTTCCGGCGCCTGGGCCGAGGTCCACGACGTAATCGGCGCGGCGAATGGTGTCTTCGTCATGCTCAACCACTAGCACGGTGTTCCCAAGATTGCGAAGATGTTCGAGGGAATGCAGCAAACGGTCGTTATCGCGTGCATGTAGCCCGATGGAAGGCTCATCCAAAACGTAGAGAACTCCGCGAAGGCGCGAACCAATCTGCGTAGCCAGGCGAATGCGCTGTGCTTCGCCGCCTGACAGCGTGGCGGCCGAGCGCTCCAGGCTGAGATAACCCAGACCAACCGCAAGCAGAAAATCCAGCCGTTCGGCAATCTCGCCAAGCGGCCTCGTGGCCACCTCTTTCTGTCTGGAGGAAAGTTGCAAAAGGATTTTGTCCACCGCCGGGCGGGCATCACTGAGAGCAAGCGCGGTAAAGTCTGAAATGGACCACCCGCCCAGCTTGACCGCCAGGGATTCCGGACGCAGCCGCCGCCCAAGGCAAGCGCTGCAGAGCGTGGCAGACATATACTGGGTCATCCATTCGCGATAAGAATCGGAATTAGACTCCTCAAAATTGCGTTGCAGAAATCTCAGAATGCCCTGGAAGCGAAATCCCTTTTCGCCGCTCTTGCCGCCCGTTTCTCCCGTGGCTTTCTTCGCTCCGGCGGGTGGATAGCCGCACAGTAAGAGGTTCTGCACGCGCGCGGGAAATCGCTCGAACGGCGTGTCCAGGTCGAACCCGTGCGCGTAAGCCCCAAGTTCCAGCGTCCGTTTCAAAATGGTCGAAGCCGAACCCGGGCCCAGGCCGCCATCAAACAGCGGGCGCGTCCAATCCGTGATCACCTTGGCAGGGTCGAAATCGTATTTGGAGCCGAGCCCGTGGCATTCCGGGCAGGCGCCGTATGGCGAATTGAAACTGAACGAACGCGGCTCCAGCTGCGGAACGGAAAGCCCGCAATCCGGGCAAGCCAGCTTTTCAGAAAAGGTATGTTCCTTGCCCCCCACGATGGCCACGGTGACCAGCCCCTGCGCGAGCTTCAACGCCGTTGCGATGGACTGTTCGAGGCGAGAGGCAATGCCTTGCTTCACCAGTAATCGATCGACGACCACCTCAATCGTGTGATTCTTGCGCTTGTCGAGAACCGGCGTCTGGTCGAGTGGCAGAAGCTCTCCGTTGATCCTCACGCGCACAAAACCATCTTGCGCCAGCTTTTCCAGTTCCTTGCGGTAGGCGCCCTTCCGGCCACGCACAATCGGCGCCAGGATCATGATGCGATCGTCCGGCTTGCAAAGCTCCCCGTGAAGGATCGCCTGCACGATCTGCTCGCTGGACTGTCGCGTGATCGGCTTGCCGCAGTTCGGGCAGTGCGGCACGCCAACCGAGCTGTAAACCACGCGCAGGTAATCGTAAATCTCGGTAATCGTGCCGACCGTAGACCGCGGCGATCGTGTCGTGGTCTTCTGCTCGATCGCGATCGAAGGCGACAGGCCCTCAATCACATCCACTTCCGGCCGCTCCATCTGGTCGAGGAACTGCCGCGCATACGCGGAAAGAGATTCGACGTATCTTCGCTGTCCCTCGGCGTAAATCGTGTCGAAAGCAAGGGATGACTTGCCGGAGCCGGACAGCCCGGTAATGACCGTCAGCGAGTTCCGCGGGATTTCCAGGCTAATATTTTTGAGGTTGTGCTGCCGCGCGCCCCGAATCACCAGTTTACTGAGAGCCATAAGGAAAAGCGCTCCCCCCACAGGAGCCCTGGCACCCAGTGAAGAGAATGGGCCCAGTATAGTCTTTCAATTTAGCAACAGGAGCGACAAGCGGTCAAGTTAGGCAACTGCAGCGAGAAGGGAAACGCCCTCGAGAACGGTAAGAAAATTCCTATCGAAAGTGCCAAGTAAATATTTCCCCGGGGGTAGTGCATTTTTACCCGGGGGCCACAGTTTAACGCACTGAAAATATGGATGTTACATTGGCCCACCGTTTGCTGTTGTAGCCTCGTGGGGGAGACGAGCCGAGGATCCCTTTAGGGGATTGAGGGCTGGGCCGGTTCGTTCTTCCCCTCATTTATTTTTGCGGACATTTTCTTTCGGCGACACTTCTCCCACCGCTAGTAAAAATCACCAAACAGACGAATCGTTTCTAAAGTGCAAAGCGTGCCTCTCGCGAGGCGTTTTAGGGTGAGCTGCTCCTGGCCAAGGGGACAGCAGGCGCACGGCCTAGGAGCGCGGGAAGGCTTCGCGAGTGACGTGCTGCGACATCGGGAAGCGGACGCCACGATAATCAATACGGGAAGCGTAGTCGCTCAGGGTCATGAACAGCAGAATCAGCAGCCAGAAGATTCCGGCCATAATGACCAATTTCGTGCGCTTCGGGCTGTACTTGACATGCATGAAAAAGAGGACCACGAGAGTGGCCTTCACCGTTGCTATCAACAGCGCTACAAAGATATTCGCCTGCTTGAAGGGCACGTAGTCTGAAAGATTCACGTAGGCGGCGGCCACGGTCAGGCCCGTCAGGGCCAGCAAGGAAAGGATGATCGCCACGTAAGTGCCAGGCGAAACGATGTGTTCGGAATGTTCGTGTTCAGACACGCGTGCCTCTCCCTACTTATGCCGGTCGATCAAATAGAGCAACGGGAACAGATAAATCCAGACAATATCGACGAAGTGCCAGTACAAACCCACAAGGTCCACGGGGGTGTTCCACTCCGGGGTATACATGCCTCTCATCGAGTTTCGCAGCAGCCAAAATAGCAATCCCGCTCCGATGACCATGTGCAGCGCGTGCAGACCGGTCATCCCAAAATAAGCGGAATAGTAAAGCTGGGCGTGGGCATTCAGGTCCGGGTCGGCTTCGAACGCTTCGGCAATTTCAGCGCGCTCCTTCGCCAGATCGTCGGGCTGGATGTCCTCGCACTTGCTTGGGTTATTCACGCAGTAGCGGATGTCGAAATTCTTGCCGGGAATCAGGTGGTTATGGAATTTCTGGGCGTACTCCACATACTTGACGCCGAAAAACACGAACCCCAGAAGTATGGTCAGCGTCAGGAAGATTGGAATCAGGCGCTTCTTGCCAGTCTGCGAAGACCAAACGGCCATGGCCATCGTGAAGCTGCTGGCGAGTAGAACCACGGTGTTAAATCCGCCGAGCGGCAGGCTTAGCGTGTTGCTCCCCATGGCGAAGGCGTGGAAAGAGGTGTGCCGGTTGATCGTATAGGCCAGCATGATGCCGCCGAAGAACATGACTTCCGTAACCAGGAAGATCCACATTCCGAGCGACGCAGTTTCTTTCTGCTGCTCCAGCGTTTCGAATTGTCCGTAAAGCGCTCCGGTGCGATGCACTTCGCACTCCCCTATCCGTCAGTTTCAGGCGTCAACGGACCGCCTGTGACCGGGCGTAAGCCCGGCAGTACGTCAGTCGTGGCCGTGAGCCGGAACCGGCATAACCCCGGTATGGCTCGGAACGTCCAGTCCGAGATCAGGCCGATTGTGAAAGTCGTAGGGCTCCCAGGTGACCACCGGAGTGACCTCAAAATTTTCCGTGGGCGGCGGCGAAGGCGTCTTCCACTCGAGCCCCGTGGCTGGCCAGGGATTTTCCCCCGCAATCTTTCCATAAAACGCTGCCCAGGTGAGGTACGCCATCGGCAGCAGGTACCCGACAGCCAGGATGGAAGCCCCGGCAGTGGACATCACGTTGTAGACCTGAAATTCCGGCGGATACGCGTGATAGCGCCGCGGCATACCCAGATAGCCGAGCACGAACTGCGGGAAGAATGTCAGGTTGAATCCGACGAACAGGATGAAAGCCGCGATACGCGCCAGCCATTCGGGATACATGCGACCGGTCATCTTTGGCCACCAGAAGTGCAAGCCACCGAGGTAACCCATCACCGCCCCACCGACCATGATGTAGTGGAAGTGCGCCACCACGAAGTACGTGTCATGGACGTGCATGTCGATGCCCAGGCAGCCGAGGAACAATCCGGTCAGCCCTCCGACGAGGAACAAACCGAGGAACCCGAAGGCGTACAGCATCGGCGTGTCAAACGAAATGGAACCGCCGAAAAGCGTCGCGGTCCAGTTAAACGTCTTGATTGCCGACGGAATCGCAACCAAGAACGTAAGGAAGGAAAAGGCGATCGCCGCATACGTCGACTGCCCGGTAAGGAACATGTGGTGCGCCCAGACGACGAAGCCGATCACTGCAATCGCAATGCTGGAGCCTGCGACAAAATGATAACCAAACAATTTTTTTCGGGCAAAGGTTGGGATCAGTTCGCTGATCACGCCCATGGCCGGCAAAATCATGATGTACACGGCTGGGTGTGAGTAGAACCAGAACAGGTGCTGGAACAAAATCGGGTCGCCGCCCATCGCTGGGTTGAAGAAGCCCAGGCCAAAGACGCGCTCCATTGCTGCAAGGCCCAGGGTGATAGCGATGACCGGTGTGCCGAGAATCATGACCACGGATGTGGCGTAGTGAGCCCAGACGAACAGGGGCAACCGGAACCAGGTCATTCCCGGCGCGCGCATGGTGTGAATGGTGACCAGGAAGTTCAGTCCGGTGAGAATCGAAGAGAATCCGGTGATGAACACGCCGAGGACCGCCGGCGCAACCGCGGAGTTCGAATAGACGGTGCTCAACGGCGTATAAAAGGTCCAGCCGGTGTCCAGGCCCCCGGTCACCATGGAATAGAGGGTAAACGCGCCGCCGACTATATAAATGTACCAGCTCAGAAGATTGATCTTCGGGAACGCCAGGTCTTTCGCGCCAACCATCAGCGGTATCAAGAAATTGCCAAGAATGGTGGGAATGGAAGGAATCAGGAAGAAGAACACCATGGTCACGCCGTGCATGGTGAACATGCGATTGTAGGTATCGGCGGAAAGCAGGTAGCCGCTGGGCGTCAGCAGGTGCAGGCGGATCATCATGGCGAAGAATCCGCCGATGAAGAAAAAGAACGTGACCGATGCGAGATACAACAGCGCAATCCGCTTGTGATCGGTGGTCAGCAGCCACGAACGGAGGCCGTACTCAGAGTTCAGGTAATGCTTTTCCGGCAGTTTGAGGGCCGGAGCCGTGCCTGTCCTGCTTGCGGTACTCATGATTATTTCTTCCCCGTCGCTGCTGGCGCAATGCCAGCGCCCTTTGCGGGTACTGGCTGCGACTGCAGGGACTTGATGTACGCGGTCAGATTCATGATCTGCTCCTCCGTCACCAAACCCTGGAACGTGGGCATCACCGGTTGATACCCGGCCACAATTTTAGCCTTGGGCTGCAGGATCGATTCGCGTATATAGGCATCGTCGGCGGTGACGCTGGTGCCATCGGCCAGTAGCACTCGCCCCGAATACACGCCATTCAGGGAAGGAGCGCGACCCGTGCCGTCGCTCAGATGGCAGGTGACGCAGGCGAGCTGCGTGAAAAGTTGCGCCCCCGCGGAAACCGGATTCATGTTGCCGGACTCATCGGAAAGCCACGCGGCGTATTCCGCCGGATCCATTACCGTAACCTCGCCGCCCATCGCGGCGTGATTGGTGCCGCAATACTGCGAACAGAAAAAGTGGTATTTGCCGACTCTTGTCGGCCGGAACCACATGGTGTTGTAGCGGCCGGGCACCACATCCATCTTCACGCGGAAAGCCGGAACGTAGAAATCGTGGATGACATCCTCGCTGCCCAAAATCAGTTTAATGTCCCGGTTAACGGGAATATGCAGTTCGTTGATTTCGCGTTTGCCGTTGGGCTGCTGCAGCTTCCACATCCACTGTTTGCCCACAACATAAATGTCCAAAGTATCTTTCGGAGCGATGCGGAAATTCACATAGACGACCGCGCCCCACGCGAACATGACCAGCGCAATCATCAGAGGGATTACGGTCCAACCCACTTCCAGGATCAGGTTGCCTTCCAGGGTGGACCCAACCTGGGCGGGCGAAGTGCGCCGGAATTTGAAAGCGGCAAACATCGCCAGGGCGCTCACAAGTACGGCAAAAAACAGACAAGTCAGCAGGACGAACAGGAACAGGGTGTCGACGCTCCCCGCAAAACTGGAGGCCTGCTCTGGAAAAAATGGAAGCGGTGACTGCACGGCTCTAGTGTGCTCCTTGCGTCGGCGAACCCGGCCCGAAATTTCCGCGGCCACCGCCATGATGGTCCCGGCGGCGGAAAATCACAAAACCAATCACCATGCACAGAAGTGTTGCGACCGCTCCCATGCGCATCACGGTGAGAACCGTGGCGCTGTAACGCGCCTTTTTCGGATCGTATTGGTAGCAGAAC
>Ga0074044_10005612_pt1 | contig 10199 bp, 6 predicted proteins | sample BogForMeECP23OM1_FD_94443 | JGI IMG/M metagenome (GOLD analysis project Ga0074044, IMG submission 94443) | Bog forest soil microbial communities from Calvert Island, British Columbia, Canada - Bog Forest MetaG ECP23OM1 | ecosystem: Environmental > Terrestrial > Soil > Wetlands ...
CCACGGCTCAGCGCAAAGCAGAACTTTCCTTCTCGTACAAACGTGGCAACCTTGTTGTTGTGGCGCAACGTCTTGCCAAACTCGAATTCAGTTATGCCCGCGTTAACACGGTCATCGTTCACCAACTTAAAGCTATTCTCGAATTCTCCGCCAAACTTGAACGCGTTCTTTCAACGCTCCTTAAAGCCACGTTGAATCTCTCATACAGTTTGGCCAATCGCGTTACCACGGCTCAGCGCAAAGCAGAACTTTCCTTCTCGTACAAACGTGGCAACCTTGTTGTTGTGGCGCAACGAGCCGCCGAACTTCGCTTCTCGTTTACGCGGGTTAACACGGTCATCATGCATGCGCTTCAAGCTACTGCACTTGAATTCGCTACGAAAATTAACAGAGTGGACATCGATGCTCTCAAGGCCGTGTTGTCCTTTGCCGGATCGGTAGCTAGCCGCGTCACAGAATCAACACGCAAAGCCATTTTTACTCCGACGGCAACTACACCGTCTCGGACGACTGTAACTCAGCGCAAAGCCACGCTTAACTTCAGCGTCATGATAACAACGATGGTATTCCGCATCAAGGAACTCTTCGCTACATTGAACTTTAGCTACAGCACTAACCGCATGATCGTGGCTGCTCGTAAAGCTGTGTTGAATCTGCAACCTGTTCTTGCACTGGCGCAGACACAACGACTCAAAGCCGTTCTGAACTTCATGGGCAAAGCGAAGGGGAACAAAGAAGCCATCCGCTACCTCATTGCAACGCTTCGCTTCGAAAGCAAAGTAGTACGTGGACGAGTGCTCCAAGCCACGCTTGAATTTGTTCAGACCTTCGGTCATCGCGTCATCGTAGCAATGCGCAAGGCCGTGTTTACGCCGACAGTTCAACTCCAACGGGTTATCACAAGCGCACGTCGAGCCACATTGACGCCGACCGCGAAACTTCAGCGCGCGACAACAGCGGCTCGAAAAGCAACCCTCGAATTCAGAGTCAAAATCGGCAGAACGTCTCGCCCACTACAAGCTGTGCTCAACACAACGGTTTCGTTGGGTCGCACCATCACAACACAACGTAAGGCGACTCTGAATCTCTCGGTACAACTCGGTCGTCGCATAACGAAGAAGCTGAATGCAATGCTCCAGCCCGCAGGACACCTGCGCCGCAACGTCGTACATCAGCTACAGGCAACGCTTAACTTCGCCAAAGTCATCCGACTGGAATTCGTCCAGAAACTCGCGGCGTTACTGAACTTCTCTGTACGCCTTAGAGAACCGGAAGAACTCGTAAACGTCGGACCATTCGTTCACGTGGTGCTTGGTCGCAATCGCCTCATTATCCCATCACGCGGCTCCAAGGTGATCTACGTTGGACTCCAGTTCGAAAACGACTTGGAACCGTACCCATCAGCGATCCTCGAACCGGGTGTGAATCAGTTCCTCAAAGAATGATCTGAGAGCCCCGGTTTTTGCCACCGCTGGTAGTGAACTTGCTCACGCGACGAGGTTCGAGCTTAACGTTCATAACCGCGCTCGGCGTTGTAGCGGTACTCAAGCCAAAGCTGCCAGCGCGGAAATTGCGCGCCCACATTTCTGAGTGGCCACTGCTCAAACCAATGAATCCCGACTGCTCGGCAACCTTAGTTCCATGTGGTTCTTCGGTCAGACTATTGGTGACCGAGAAACGTTCTTCCCACGTACCTTTAGTATACACGATATTGTTCAGTCGGTATTGAGCGGGTAGTTCATTTTCTTCGATTTCTTTGGTGGTTGATTTCTTGCCATAGTCCACATAGGAATAAGTTGTGGTGATGCCGTAGTTTGGTTCTATGACATTGAGAAGGAATGTCAATTCGGATTCCAAAGCAGCGGCTTCAGTAGCCTCGCCAGCTAATGGCGAACGGAAGATCTTGTAGAAGTAAGCACCAAGGAGAAGAGCAAATTCCACTTTATTGGTGTTCCAGTTTGATTTTTTTTCTTCCTGTGCCCCGTTGCCCGATTTAACAGCAGTAACGTTGGAAACTCGAAGTGGTTCGCCGTTGAAGTTGTAAATAACGACACAGTAGGCATACCATTTTTCCTTCGTCAAATGTTCGGATTCACCACCCTGTTCAGTTGCATTATTTTTGGCCGCTAACGTGAGTTTATAACCTGTCTGTGGTACACTTTGCCATTCGTCCTTCCAGATGATTTTGCTCGCATAGATGTGTGTAGTCTGGGGTTCCCAGTACGTTACATTGGGGGGTGCGTACGATTCAGTTGGACTCATCGCTTTGATGCACTTGTAACGTTTGGCTTTGTTCAGCCAAACGGAGATCTGTTCGGCTTGAACGTTAAGAGCGATCTCGTCACCCTTGCTGAGTACTACCTGAGTTTCCTTCTGAAGCGTTTCGGCGCTGGCGAGCGTTCCATTCACTACACGCAAAAGGTTCAGTTCGCATGGTACGTACGCTACGTTCCATTCTTCACTGTTGGGATCGAGGAACTGGATCTTTCCTTTGGCGTGAGTTTCTTTCGCAGCCTTCGTCATCGTAATCGTTTTGGCTGATACATTCATGCTTTCAATGTACGTTTCTGGTTCGATAGCTTTATCTACAGGGGCTTCTTCGGTGTTACCGTTCCATACCTGCATGCCAACCGCCAATCCCTGAAACGATGTGACTTCGTGTAGTTTTTTGAGTTCTGCTTCACCAACTCCTTCGATTTTCGCTTCGGATGTGATGAACCCTTCGCGCTCTTCGCGCTTTTCCATCAAGGCTTGAAGGGCATAACCCGATGCCGTTTCTTTGGTCAAAGAGAGACACGCCCAGATTGTGATACCCGCCTTAACAGTTCTTTTGCCATTTTCGTACGGCCATTGTGCCAATTCGACCGAAACAGTCGGATCGATAAGTTCCAGGCTATGAATGTAGGCTCCGCAATCTGGTTCAACAACGACGCCTTCGATTTCGGTAGGTATAAATATACCTGCATATCCGACTAGGGTATTCTCACCGCGCTTTTCTTCAGGGCGAGCTTGCCCTGGCGTACCGTACAATGGTTCGAGTGTCTTCCATTGGAAAGTCCATGGTCGCCATACATTGGTCGCCTCATTTTTGCCCAAACTTCCTTTCTTGGCATAGAAGAACGTTAAAGCAACGACACCAGTGGCCGGTTTAGTCAGCACGACCGTATGTGTCGTTTTGTTATAGCTTTCAACAAAGGTACCGGCAGGGATTTCCGGGCCTTTGATTTCGATACCATCAATGATGCTTTCAAATTCGTAGACTTCTTTGATTTCGTTGAGATGGCCGCTAACGATTTCACCTTCGAAGGCTTCAAGTCCTTCCTTGTAAATCAGATATTCGCGTTCTGATTTGAAGATACGCTTCGAGATTTTCGTGTATTTGCCAAGCGTCGCTTCGCTGCTGGTATTCGGGATCGTAGCAGTGACATACCCCGGATAGAGTTCGTACAGTTCGGGACCACCGTAGAATGGGTCGATGCTTACCGTCGCCGGAAGGCCCATTAGAACACCGCAATGGTATGCAGGATAAAGATCGAGAGAGAGAAGCCTTCGGCTTTGGCGGTCGGCGTTTCAAAGAGGAGCGAAAGATGGTCTTCGCTGACCAGAGCGTGTGTTTCTTTCAGTTCCAGTTTGACCTTGGATGATCCTTTGACTTCGGCGTATTCTTCGCCCCCCGCCCATTTGAAACCTGCTTCACCGTTCTTTGAGATTGTCACCTTGACTTTTTCAGCACCACCTTCGCCACCGTTAGCCAATTCGGCATACACGACCGTGGCGAGTTCCTGAACATCTACGACGGCACTGGAATGTTCAGCCAATTGGATAAATGGCCCTGGTAGCTTACCGCCCGTGAGTTGTGTTAGCGTTTCCGCGACACTCCACGTGTGTGATTCATAGAAGAGAGTCGTAGCCTTCGGAGTGATCCATTCTTTTTTGGCTTTGCTCCAGGCGTAGATTTTTTCTTCCGATTTGACGAAGATGAGTTCACCATCATTGGGAAGGGCAGGACGAGCACCTGTCGTGGCAACCGGGGCGTGGAAATATTCCACTTCGGCGGCGCGGATACGCGTTTCGAAGTCATCGAGCGATTCCTGATCGATAGGTGTTTTTTCTTCGGGAAGATTAACCCAACCGTAGGGGCTCTTGGGAGGGAGGATAAGAGTCATCACCCATTACTCCCCGGAAGCACGTAGTTATCAATTACTACCTGCGCGTTCCAAAACACACAGTCGTCCAAAACTTTGGCCAGTTAGGTCGTTGACCTTTGACATATTCTCCATTGTAATACTCTCGATCATCAATCAACGGAAAAGGCCGATCTTTCCAGTCCGTTACCACCAGGATCACCCCGATGGCAATGAGAACGGATCCTGTCAGTCCGTGATGAAGATGACGTTTAGGTTGCGTCCCGATATAGAGTCGCGGCGGATGACGATGAAGCTCGACAAGGCTCACGTTCCCCCGGTCCCTGTAAATTCATCACGGACGGTCACTTGGTGATAGCGTTTCTCATCCTCGCTAGGCTGGTCCTGAGTAGGCTCTGTATTGGCCGCTGAGGGGTTGACAGACCAATCGAAGGCTTCCACCTTCAGGCGAGGGTCAACGGCCTCTAGCGCCTTCTGAAGAGCCGTAGGATCGCCTGCTGCGCCATCCTGCTCCTGCACCCTGCCGTCGGGTCGAATCGTAAGGTGCTCCATAGGCCCGGTGCCCAAGTGTTCGGCGCGGGGATGGAAGTCGGCCTCGTTCCAAATCTCGACCTGATCCATATCTGGGTAGTAGACGCCCTTGCCCCACTGGCCTGGTTCCCAGGCAGCGGTACGCGAAATAGGTTTCTGGTACTTGCCGAAGCCGCAGTAACAGACTTCTCCCCGGTCATTAAGATGTGGCGGCATGTTCCTCTTCTGCTTTCTGCTGGCGAGCTAGCTCTCCCCTTTTTATGCGATAGATGTCGCCCTCCATCTCATTCATTGCTTGCAACCCCTCATGTTCTTGTTCGAGACGTTCAGGTAGATACGACAATTCGTCATCGTAGTGATCCTTTTCCTCCTCATAGTCGTTCATCATCGACTCTTTTCGATCCTCAGGTAACTCGTCCCAATCATATGAATGTTCTTCGGGGTTCTTGGGCTCCTCTAGACCCATGTGTTCTCTCATGTACCAATAGCCTTCACTGTTTACTTTGTCAGCAATGTGACGCTCCCACTCCGCTTTCTGATTCATCACATCGTCATTCAACTCACCAAGTTCTTCGCGGTGATGAGCTAAATCGACCACATCCTTTGCATACTCCGATCCGTAGCCATTATCCATTTCCTCTATCAGTGTTCTCCACTGTGGTGACGGGATATTCTGCTCAAGACCGTACTCGTTAACTTTTCCATCCGGCTGATGATAATGCGGCGGCAAATCTTGTATGTCGCGGGGATCGTTGAGTTCATAGTCGCCAGTCATCTCTGGCTTGCGTCTGAATGTATCGAACCAATCCTTGATGCGAGCCTTATACTCATCCTTCGGATCGTCATTACCCTTGCCCTGGATCTGAATCACTTCGCCATCCTCGGGAGTGACTTCATGACTGTCGAACGGTCCCTGAAGAAAGTCCTTTTTGACCTTTTTGCCGTTTTCATCTGAGACATATCTCGGGCGGATCTCGGTAGTGACATGAGGAACGCCTTTCGGATCGCGGAGTGAGTAGATGGATGTCTCGCCCGTTTCAACCGGGTGGGAATAGCCACCCACGCAGTGACCCATAGAGCTTCCCTCGGCTTTCAACTCCTCGGGTGTATGGAGACGCTTAATATGCCAACCATCGGGCCACTGATGTACCGTCTCGCCTCCCTGGAGAGCCTTTTGATCGGCTTCCGCCTTCATCTGATCGCTCCAATTCTGTACACGTTGATGGAAGGGATGAATTTCGTGCTGCATGATGTCACCCATTTCCCGCTTGAGCGGGTGGTTAGACTGCATGAAGTCGGCCCAGTGACCTAGCCTATCATTATCAAGGTTGATCGAATGAATGACATTACCCGGAGCTTGAATGCCTTTGTAGAACAAGCGTCCTTGCGGCGGTTGGTTCCAACGGCCTAGATCCGGTGGCTCATATCCCAGGCGTCCCTTCTTCCACTCACGGGTGAGCCACGGCGTTAACTGATCCATCTTCTGACCCACCTGCTGTTGGCGCATATCGAGGCTTTCCAAGAACTGCTGACCCTCAGGCGTCTGAAGATCGGGACGGCTCTGTGGGTTCATCAGGAAGTCATGCAGTTTGTCCGCGCGAACCATGAAGCCTCCTACGTGGTCGGGTCGAGCGAGAAGACGTTCCAGGTCTTTGACTGCTTGCAGCTTGGGAAATTCCTCGGCGAGTTCCTGGTACGCCTCGCTCTCACGCCCTTCCCAATCGCTCATAGCAGAGGAACGTTCATCTTCATCCATCTCGCTCCATGTCTTCTCCCAGCCGTGTTCTCTCAATTCGCGCGGACTGAAATCATGCCACTCCATATCTTCGGGGTTAGGGCCAGCACGTTCAGATACACTCTCCCAACCGCCGCTTTCCAAATAGTTTTGGAACTCCTGCTCGGCTTCCGGCTTGTAGGATTTGAGTTCATGTCTTAAATCGCTAAGATCGCCTCGATGTTTGGCAAGATCGTAGATCTCTTGAGCGTAGTTACCGGAGGCCCTCCAACCGTTGCCTTCTACCATAGCTTTAAGCATGTACTCGTAGGAGACATCTGCGGGATTCTCTTGCAGTAGGCCGTACTCGTTAAACTGAGGCTGCGGGTTGTAGTGCCTCTCCCTGATGTCACGCGGATCAGTTAACGTTTCCTCATAATCTTCACTACCCATCGTGGGTCTTTGCTTCATGCTTTCAAACCAATTGCGAAGGCGGTCCTTATACTGCGGTATGGGCTCTGCATTGCTCTTGCCCTGGATTTGGACTACTTCACCTCCCTCGGGCATACCTTTCTTGTTCTTCTCGCGCCAGTTATTTTGTACCTGATTCAGCCATTGACCAACCGAATGTGGTGTACCGTGTACCGGCGTATCTTCATGTAGACCACCTTGAGCATGTTGACGAATCTGATTCTTAACTTCTTCAGGAAGCAGCCCAAACGCGTTAAATCCCTGCTCTAAATCAAAATTTTTCGGGTATTCGTATTTATGCGGGTTGATCTCAAGCGTTGCGTGAGGATCACCCTTCGGGTCGCGCAGAGAGTAGATCAAGGTGCGACCATTCTCTACATCGTTGCCATAACTACCAACGCAATGACCCATGGCATCACCCTCGGCTGTACACTCATCGGCATTTGTTAACCGACGTATGCTTTCTCCATTGGGCCACTGATGAACGATTTCACCGCCCCTTCGAGCCTCCTCTGCTGCCTTCTGACGTTCTTCCTCTTCAACGGCTTCCATCCATTGGTCATGGCCATGCCCAACGTTATAAATACTGTGTTGCATGATGTCGCCCAGTCCGCGTCGAATTGGGTGTCTTGAGTGGTAGAAGTCGGCCCAAGAATTGAGCTTTGTTGGCGAGATGCTGTAGTTCATACGTCCGGTGCCGAACGGATCGTATCGGAGGTTTTCGGGCTGTGGTGCAGTCTCGCCATACGCGGGCTGATACTGTGGAAGCGCAACGTGACCCTTCTTCCACTCTCGCGTTAACCATGGCATGAGAGCGTCGGTGCGCTGGTTGTGGTAGGGTTCTAGGTACTGAAGCCATTGCTGAGCCTCGGGCGTTTGCAAATCTGGTCGGCTCTGGGGATTCATGAGGAAATCATGAAATTTATCCGCCGTCTTCACAAACGAGAAGGTGTTGATCGGACTCGTTCGCCAGTTGAAGTCGGGAGCATTATGAACGAACATCTGGCCCTGTCCCATTTTATCGGCCTGCTGCTGTCGCCATTGGATTTCGCGTTGTTCGCGCAGGTGCGGATCCTCGATCTGCGTCCAATCAGGCTCGGGATCTTCATGGCCCTTTCCCAGATCGAATGGCTGCATATTGTAAGCCTCGCCGTTCTCGTCACTCTGCGACCATGTATTCCAACGGTGAAGCTGCTTGATCCAGTTAGGATCTACCGGCTCCTCGTCGGGATGCATGCGCGGGAAGTTGGGGTGGTTGTCCCACATCTCCTGCGCCAACGCATCCTGAAATTCTTGCGGATGACCTGTCGCGTAACCCTCTGGGTAAGAGCGGCCCGGAGCTTTAGCGTTCATGCCTAACGCCTCATGGAACTCATCCATCTGGCGCTCATGAAACCTCTGGAATTGCTCTAGGCGATTTCGGTTTGTCTCGTCGTTATAATGAGCGTCAGGGTCGTGGGGTTTTGCATCCAAATACTCTCTCGCAAGTGACTGCCAATCGGGCTCTTCTGCATCGATCTCAGTGTTTTCTCCTACATCACCTTCGTCGTCTTCATTGTACTCTGAAGCTGCTTCGTAACGATGTTCAGGATGCCAATAGGCGTTGTAGGCGGCTAAGTCTTCGGCTGCCGGTAACGTGACCTGACCCACTTCGCCATTCTCCTGATTTCCTTGAGCCCTTTCTGGATCCATCTCGGGCTGGACTTCCTGAATCCATTTCTGGTAGTGCGGCTTAATCGGGTCATCGTTAGGACCGAATACCTCTGCTAGCGAGCCATCGGAGTTGTAGTGCCAAGTAACATGTGGATGGCCCTTAGGATCACGAAGAGAGAAAGGCGTGATGCGACCGGTACGGTTGGCTCCGATGTAAGGTTGTTCATGGCTACCGATACAGTGACCCATCATGCGACCCTCGGCTTCTAGATCCTCGTCGTATGGAAGTGAGCGAATCGTCCAGCCAGACTTACGGGCTGGCAGTCCGTGTTCTTGCATGAGTCGTTGATACATAGGATCTAGCTCAATATGGGATGGCTCCTCAAGCTGACCATCGCGCTCCAGTTTCTCCATTTCCTGAAGTTCGTCCATATGGTCAATTTTGGCCGCTTCCTCTTCAGTACGCATCGGTCCCGCTTTATTGTTTACGTCCTGGTAAGCTTTGTCCCAGTCCACACCAGCGGATGGAGCAGGCGGGAATGTGTGAATCACTTGTCCCGAATCCTTGTACCGCTCGAATTCTTCTTCGCGTTGAAGCTGTTTTCGGAATTCGAATGCCGTCTGATGGAGTTTGTACGGCGTCATGTTCTTATCAAGAATGTTCACGCCTTTGCGTAATGGGTGCTGTTTAGCCTGATACCACTGATTCCAGTTTGCGAGTGTGCCGGGAAGCAAGGGTGTAAACATACGATCTTCCATATCGGACATCGCGCGACTTTCCGGGTTACGACGTATGTACTCTTCGATTCGTGGACGCCACGTAGTTATTGGTTCATGATTGCCGAACCATTCAAGAGTCGGCTGCTCAGAGTCCTCTTTCAGCCTACCTACACGGACATCGCCCTGCTTAAATCGGTGAGCGAGGTAGGGCGCTAGCTCTTCATGGGTAAGGTCGAGATGGTTGGCGATGTACTCGCGGAAGCGTTCGCCCTCAGGCGTGTGCAAGTGCTTGTCCTTGGCCTTTAGGACTTTGTTGATGTAGGGCGTATCAGGACCAGCCGCCGTGCGGAACATGCGGTGCTTGCCGTTCCAGGGACAGTTGCATGGAAGACCCGTCATCCGGTTGTAGTGCCACGTTCCTGTGGTGTTAGCTACGATCACACTCTTTACGATAGCGATTGCGGTATACTGACAGGTAATATGAAAGGAGCATCATGCAGTGGATAGGTGAGTTAACACTTCTCGTACTTGCCGCAATAGCCGGATTGGTCGCTTGGCGCATCAACCAAGAAGCTCCGGTGGATCCTGAGGTAGAGGAGTACGACGATCTGATCTATCGGCAGCTATGGAACCGACAATGCCAGTCTTAAGACTTGTCGTAGGGCTATTCACTGCGGGCGTTGGTGTCATCTTCCTATTCTCGCCTGAAATCGTTGTGGATGTGCTCGGAGCCTCCTTCATCATTCTAGGCGGTTACCAATTGTTGGGATGGTGGGATGAAGTTCGATGATTGTAAAATTCACAGGCATCAAGGGCTATAGGGTCGAGATCTCTCATCCGTCGGAATTCTACGACGAGGAGGAAGACGACTATACGGAGATGCGCGAATCGGCAGTTGGTGCATGCTTCGCCCGTGGGCCGTTAGGTGCAGCCATTTGCTTCATGAGAGAAATGTCCCGTATCGA
>Ga0074044_10005615_pt1 | contig 10195 bp, 12 predicted proteins | sample BogForMeECP23OM1_FD_94443 | JGI IMG/M metagenome (GOLD analysis project Ga0074044, IMG submission 94443) | Bog forest soil microbial communities from Calvert Island, British Columbia, Canada - Bog Forest MetaG ECP23OM1 | ecosystem: Environmental > Terrestrial > Soil > Wetlands ...
AGCACCGGAAGGTTCGTATCAGGGACATGCCTTCAGGCATGCCAGAAGCTGAAAAATTGAGTTTCGAGTATACGGCCCCTAAAGGGGCATCTGAATTCAAAGATCTTACGGCATCGCTAAAGCGATGCCCTGATACGAAACTGAAGTTTAGCAAACTGTTCAGGCGCAGGTTGTTGAAATTCCGCAGTCTGCTCCAGGGGGCAGGATGGCGAGCGCAAATATTGCGGCACTGGGAACGACGCGCAAGATGCTGGGCTTCAGCCGGCGGACCGTGCAGTTCGAAGATGCCACGGTCGCCGATCTTCTGCGGCAGTTGAACACCCTGGACGGACGCACTCTTTATGACAACCTGGTGTGCGATGGCAAGTTGCGCGGCGATTTCGCGGTTGTGGTAGATGGCCTGAGCTTGAAAGCGGATCAATTGAACAGGCGGCTTCAGGGAGGCGAGGAGTTCGTCACCATGGCGATCCTGCGCCACCTGCACGGAGGCTGAGCGGAGCGCACATGGCTAGATACGGAATGGTGATTGACCTGAAACGGTGCATCGGCTGCAACGCGTGCACCCTGGCCTGCAAGCAGGAAAACGGCACACCCGAAGGCGTGCACTTTGCCCGAGTGGTGACGCGCGAAGTGGGGACTTACCCCGCCACCAAGCGAGCTTTCCTGCCCGTGCTTTGCAATCACTGCTCCGACGCGCCTTGTGCCGAAGCCTGTCCCACAGGCGCCACCTACATCCGTACGGACGGAATTGTGCTGGTAAATAAGGAAATGTGCATCGGCTGCCGCGCTTGCAACTTGGCTTGTCCGTACATGAACCGTCACTTCGTTGAGAAAGGCATGCTCAAGCACGGCTACGGCACGGACGGGTTAACGCCGTATGAAGCGATCAAGTTCATGGACTTTGAAGAAGGCACCAATATCAAGTGCACGCTGTGTGCACCTCGGGTGGACCAGGGTCTGGAACCGGCTTGCGTCGTAACTTGCCCCACGGATGCCCGCATCTTTGGCGATGTGGAGGATCCAAACGGCAAGCTGCAGCGCCTGGTCAAAGATCGGAAGGGCTGGACCTTGTCGCCCGAGTACAACACCAAGCCCAACGTGTTGTATCTGGACGAATAGCGAGAGCTGGCGTGGAAAGCAGGGGGAGAAAGTGACGACACCAAGGGTTGGAATCGCGAACCACCGGTTCGCTTTCGGGTACTACCGCCAAACCTTCTGGAACTGGCTCATCGGTACCGCTTTCTTTCTGGGCGGTCTGGGCGCGGGATTGTTTGTCCTGGCGTTGCTGACCGATCACACCGCAGGGATGCTGGCCGGGTATCTGATCGTAGTCGTCGGCAAGAACACGGCGCACATGCTCTTCCTCGGCCGGCCGGAGCGTTTCTGGCGTGCGGCGATGCGTCCCGACCGGTCATGGATCGCGCGTGGCATCTGGGCCATGGGATTTTTCGCGGTGAGCGGCCTGATTTTGCTCTTGCCTCGCATCCTGGGCCCGGCATGGCAACTCTCCGGCTGGGTGAACAGCGCGGCCACGGTGGTGGCTGTTCTGTCGGCGGTCATCATCATGTTTTACGACGGGTTTGTCATGAACTCTTCCCCAGGAGTTGCTTCCTGGGGGACGCGCCTGCTCCCGCTGCTGCTTCTGATGTATGCGACCCTGGGTGGAACCACGTTGTCGCTGACGATTCGCCAACTCCGGGGAGAAACGATTCCAGTCTTTCTTCCAAACCTCGAGCACGGTTTGCTGGTGGTGAATTTTGTGTTGCTCGCAGCCTATCTGGCGAGGATGAACCGCTCGTTACCCGCCGCGCGCGAGACTCTGCGCCAGTGGTTGAGCGGGCCGTATGCGCGCGCCTTCTTTGGACTGGTTCTGCTGGTCGGACTATTGGCTACCCTGCTGCTCTCCTTGGTTCAGAATCACGTCCAGGCGACCGGGCTCGTGGTGCTCATTGCTGCTTGTGAACTGACCGGCGATTTTACTCTGGTGATGTTGCTGCTGAAGTCCGGTTTGTTTCCGCTGCAGACTGCGCCCGCGTACAGCGCCCGCGGGATCTGACGCTCCGTATTCGCTTCGGGAAATCCTAGGGCCGTCGCCCGGCGGCACGAGATCTTCGGCGGCTACGACTTGCCATTTGCGTGGATTCGAATCTCGTTCTCCAATCCGGCAAGGCAAAATGATCCTGAATTTGGTAGCAGGCTGGTAGTCAGGCTTCTAAATAGCAGAAATCAAAGGACTGGCGGAGAGGGAAGAATTCTATTACCGCCGTTGCTGCTATCTGGTTGTGATGCCTACACTTCCGTCATAATAACCTTTGTTTGTGCTGGTTACAAGCGAATCCGATCTTCGGCTACAGTTTCTATAGTTTCCTTATTCGGGGGATTTCCGCGTAAAACGGTATCAGTGGTATCAGTCGGCCAGGTCGATCAGCCGTTGCATCTCCTCCGCCGTCAGGGTTTGCGCGTTCGCTTGCTTGAAGAGCACGTTGAGCAGGATTGCCCTGAGCGCCAGCTAGGGCCATGAGCGCCTGACCGGTCCCGCCCGCATCGGTGGATTTTTCCTCCTGGCCGTTGACATTTGCCAGCGGGGTTTCCGGCACCACTCGCTCAGGGCCAGCAACTCCACGCTTGACCTGCGACTTGAGCCCAGGAATAGTTTCCGAGACTTCACGGAAGCTATGACGACTTGATCCCTTGATGCTCAACAAGGCTTGCCCCCATTTACGGGAAGCCTTGCTGGGGACGGAACGCGCGGTTTCTGTTATGGCGAGGCACAGGCTTCACCGTAAACGCACTCGTGCCGAAGCGCGGCTATCATCTTTCATTCTTGCGCGGAGTTTGTCAGCATGTATTCGTTTCATGCTGCCGCTTGCGCGTTTCGCGTGAAGCCCATCGTATGCAGCTTGAGCCTTTTGGCGAAGGGCCTCGTCCTCGTGGCGCGCGGCCCGGCGTGAGTTCATGGCGTGCCGCAGCAGAGCATTCACCCTTGTCTGATACCCGCGCCCGTGGCTCTTTAGCCATTTGATGATGTCGATGTCCAGGCGCATCGTTACCGGCCTTTTCGGAGGCCGGTAGAATTTTCCGATTTCCGCGCCGCTCCAGTCCACCACTTCCCGAGCGTCTGACAAATCAATGTCGGCGTCGGTTTTGGCGGCGATGACGGCGGCTTGCCGCTTCTGCTCTTTTGTGAGCTTCTTCATAGGGTTTCCTCTCCTTACTGGTTGCGGCTCGGGCCGAGATCAACCGAATCACTTCTTCGCCCTTTTCATCGGCGAACAATGTGTGAACAACCAAGAGAATCGAGCCTGGGCTAAATCCGCCAACGGTGTTGTACCGTTCCTCATCCTCATCGTGAAGAGCGTCTCGAATCGTCATAGCGTATGGGTCATCGAAGATCAGGGCGGCGGTTGGGAAATCAACGCCGTGTCTCGCGAGGTTGTATTCATTCTTTTGCTCGTCGTATTCGAATCGCATCCAGTGACCCAGACACAAGATACCACGGTGTACATACACATGTCAATACAGTGTTGGGAGCCAATGGGGATAGGGGGACGGTCGCCCGTCCCCCCTCCCACACTGTCGTCTTTCCCTGGGTTCTTGGAGAGATTCGGGCCCCGCGGCGTGCTGCATTGCTTGGCGACGGACAAGGACGACCCTACGGTTGATCCCCGCTTTGGCCGTGTCGGCAAACAGACGGGTTCTTAGGATAGTCGGGCAGTTCCGGTTCTTCTTCCGCGTTGAGGTGATAGAGATTGCCGAAGAACTCGATTGAGGACACCGGCCCGCTGACCAAGAAGCGGATGGAAACCATCACACTGCAGGCGCACTTGGCTGGATGGAGAAGCAGGTCAAAGCGAACAAGCCTTTCTTCCTCTGGTACAACGCAACGGCCATGCATTTCAGAACCCACCTAGCCGACAAGAATCGCGGCAAGAGCGGGCAGGACGACTACAGCGATCGGATGGTTACCCACGACGAGCAAATCGGCCAGATGCTCGACAAGGTCGATCAACTGGGCATCGCCGACAACACAATCGTGATGTATTCCACCGACAACGGTCCCGAGAACGACACTTGGCCCGATGGCGCCAATACGCCGTACCGCAGCCAGAAGGACACGAACTGGGAAGGCGCGTGGCGCGTTCCGTGTTTCCTCCGCTGGCCCGGCAAGATCAAGGCGGGCTCAATCTTGAACGGCATCGGCTCCCACCAGGACATGCTGCCGACGTTGCTAGCGGCGACGGGTGATCCGGATGTGAGCCAGAAGCTTTTGACCGGCTACAAGGTCGGGGACAAAACCTTCAGGGTGCATATCGACGGCGTCAACCTGCTGGCCTATCTCACAGGCCAGGTGAAGCAGAGTCCCAGAGAATCCTTCTTCTACATCAGCGATGATGGCGGCGTCATGGCGGTCCGGTCGGGCGACTGTAAGGTGGTATTTCAAGAGCAGCATGCAACGAGGTTGCGGGTCTGGCAGGAACCTTTCATGAAACTTCGTTTGCCGAACATATTCAACCTGCGACGCGACCCGTTCGAGCGGGCCATCGATAACTCGAATACCTACTTGGACTGGATGGTGACTCAAATTCCACAACTATATCTGGTGCAAGCGTTGGTGGCGGCGCAGATCGAGAACTACGTGAAGTACCCGCCGCGCCAGAAGGCGGCATCATTTAACCTTGACGCAGTGATGGCGCAGTTAGGTCCTGCGATCGCGGCGGAAAAGGCCCTGGAGAGATTTTTCGCCAACTATCGACGAACGCTCTGCGGAGTGAGCAGGAGCGGCACCACCGACCAGGATCACCTAAGTGGCGGCATTTGGTCTGGGGCTGTGAGTTTTGACAGTAGGCGGCCTGGTTCTCAATGAATAAGAATCCAGTAGTCAATTGCGCTCGTGCCGCGAGAGTCATTGACTCCAGTTGCACGTTCTGGGGTATGCACTTCTGCCGGGCCGGTTCTGCGAGGCGCGGGTAGCATAAGGATAACGGGAGAAGTTGAAACAGATCACAAGACGCGTAGGGTCAAACACAGTCAAGAGGAGTGAGACATCATGAACACGAGCTGGATTGGAAGAGTCGTATCCACCGCAAGTCTTTCCCTTGCGGCACTTCTGCTGATCTGCGGCGTTGCCGTAGCGCAAAATCTGCAGGGAGTAATCAATGGAAGAAGCGGCGCCACCATGACGGTGCAGACGCAGAATTCCGGCAACGTGGTCGTCCTCCTCACCCCGTCCACGGAAGTGGATGAAGTTGAGGGAGTGCTCAAATTTCGCAAGAAAGAGATGGGCGTCACCGCTCTGGTGCCGGGCCTCCAGGTGCAGGTGCAAGGATCCTACAATGCGCAAAACCAGTTGGTGGCGGACACTGTCAAGTTCAAAGGGTCCGCCCTCCAGAATGCGGAGGACATTCAAGCAGGCATAACTCCGACCGCGCAGCAGGCTCAGGCCAACCAGCAACAGATCCAACAGAGCGAGCAACAAATTCAAGCCCAGCAACAGGCGCTTCGGCAGCAACAGCAGCAACTCCAGGCGGAGCAGCAGCAGACTGCTGCGAACCAAGCGGCCATTGCCGCCAACAAAGCAGCCATCGCAGCCGACAACAAGCGCTTCGGCGAGTTGGCGGATTACAACATCATGGGTGAGGTGACGGTTTACTTTGCCAACGGCAGTACCGAAATTGAAGCCAAGTACAAACCGCAACTACTGCAACTGGCGCAGCAGGCCAAGGGAATTAATGCCTACATCATTCAGGTGCAGGGGTATGCATCGAAGGTGGGCAGCGCTGCGCTGAACCAAAGGCTCAGCATGGAACGTGCTGACCACGTGCTCGAGCTTCTGGAACAGCAAGGGAACATTCCACTGACGAATGTCTTGGCGCCGGGTGCTATGGGCACGAGCGACCAAGTGGCTCCCGACGCAACGGTGGAGGGTCAAGCCGAGAACCGCCGGGTGGTAGTCAGGATACTGCAGAACAAAGGCATCGCTGGCACATAAATAACCGATGTGCTGATTCCTCTTTGCAGCTCCCAGGCATGATGGCTGCGGTAACCAGGTGTCAATTTCACTCTTTTGACGGGATTTTGAGTGTAAGGGAGGCGCCAATGCCGCCGCAAGCCTGGGTGATGCTCGGAATCCTGGCGCTGATGTTTGCTCTGTTGATATGGAATCGCTTGCCGGCGTGGCTGGAGATTCAGCTAATCCAATGGAATGAGCGGAGGGCGGTGACCAAAGTAACTTCGAGTCTCGAAATGAGAGTCGCCGCCCCTGTTCGAGGTGAGCCAGTCCGTGAGCCAAGAGTAACTCGCCTTATGTTCCCTTGGAGGTACTCTGTATCTCCTGCGAGTCAGTCGCTTCGCACACTCTCTACAATGAGGGACCTTTAAGGTTGGTTTGGGGTCACTGAAGTGAAATACCGGGCTTCTCATCTCGGTGTCGTGTTCGAACTCGATTGGGAGTCAGCACACAGAAGGCACTCACGGGAATTCGCAACGCTGTGCGCGTGGCATTTTCGACTGACCGTCAGTCGAGACCCATCCCGCCGGACGCGATGTAGGGTCACTTTACCGTGGCGGCGACCGCGAGAATCTGCTTGTCGATGGAGGCGCGCAGATCCTTTGGCAGAAGGTCCGCCTGTTCGAGGCCCTTCCACGCGGCGGCGGCGCGCTCCGCCGTCTCGACTGCAATCTTCCACAGCGGGCTTGCGGGAATCCGGGCCGTGTCCGCAAAGCGCCGCATCTGGCCTGGCGTGATTTCGGACAAGCTGCGGCTGCCGCCGAAGCTCAGAGCGAGCTTGTCGTTGGGAATATAAGGAAGCGTCGCCACAAAATCGTATCCCGGCGACAGGACCGGCTTACGCCGGTCGGGATAGAGGAGCGACCAATTCTTGAGATGCATATCGGCGTTGCCGATGACAACGGAGAACACAAGGCGGCGAAAAAATTCCACGATGGCGTCCTCACCCGCCTCCGCCCATAGGACGGACGCGATGTTGGCATAGCTGCGAAAGCGGTACTTGTCATTAGGAAATTGGCCAAATACTTGCGCGAAATCCTCCATGTGAACGGGATCGCCTCCGGGGACGCGGTCGAAGCGCTGCACGGCGAGAGCCTTGCTTCCTGGCGCGCGCGCCTCTTCGGGGAGTCCCTTGATCTCCGACACTTCGACGAGGCGGTTATCCGGCACCACGATGCCCGCGCGGCGCGCGAGTTCCAGCATCGCGAATTCATTCTCGGGGACGGCAGCGAAGCGGGCGGAGGGAAGCTTGACGATCCATGACCCGCCCATGCCGCCGGCGGGAACGGTCAGGCCGCCGGATGCTTCCATGACGGCGGAAAACTTCAACTGCACGCCGGCGAGAGAGAACCGCAGCACGGCCTCGCGCGGGCGATCAGCATCATGGCCGGCATCAGCATCATCATGATGGGCAACGTTCCCCTTGGCATCGCCCTCGAGCGGCGCGATGACAAGCGATCCGGGGAGATCGGCGCCGAGGACCGCGAGGAGGAAGAATTCGCGCTCGGGATTCACGTCGGCAAGCTTTGCGAGATACTCGCGCAGATGCCCTTCGGGAAGCAGGTTCGAAAAGAACGGCGGCACGCGGCGCGGCACCGGGCGCAGGGCCGTAACGAGCCCGCCGGTGCGGCCCTTGAACGAGAGGCTTAAAGTCGGACGCTGCGGGTCGTCGATGTAGTCCTGCTCGAAGGCAAAAATCTGCCGGTCGCCCGCAAGGCGGTTGATGACACCGATCTGGTTCCCATGCAGGCGCACCGAAAGCGCGTTGAGCTTCTTGGGGTCAAACTTCATCGCGCGGCTCCTGCGTGCTGTCCTCGTCGCCGTCGGCGTAGAGGGAGCGTTCCTCGCCTTCGCCCCTCTGGTCCGGTTGCAGATGATCGCGTATGAGCGACTGCACGACGGGGACGAGGGCGCGGGGGACCATGAGAAGATCGCGGTCGAGAATACGCACCAGCTCAAGAAGAGTGTCGTAGCGCGGCACTATCTTGCCGGACTCGATGCCGGAGATGTGCGTCTGGGTTAGCCCGAGGCGGCTGGCCAGATCCCTCTGGGTCCAGCCGCGCTTTTCCCGCGCCTTCTTCAAGGTCCGGCGCATCTCCTCGGGAAGGCCTTCCAGGCGCAGCGGCCTGATATGTTTTGTTATATTTGTATTCATCGTTGATATAATATAGCATATCAAAAGCAAGCAGTAAACATATATTTAACTATATCACAGAAAGAGATTGATATACTTTAGCATATCAAAAAAGGAGAATAGATGGAAAATGCGAAATTAGAGCCGAATGCCAATTCCCTGGGCGATGGATGAAGCTTGGGTGATTTCCAGAGCTGATGTCTTCGAGACCTCGGCGCCCAATTGGGGCCCGAGTTTTGCCAAGTCGTCAGTGAAGACCGTGGCCTCGTGGCTGGCGCGGGAGATGGAGACATAGCCGAAGCGGGAATTGAGCAAGTCCGGGTGGACACTGGTATAGGCGTGAACGAGGACGCGTTCGGCGGTGAGCCCTTGGGCGCTATGACTGGTGACGGCATAGCCGTGGTCGAAATGGCGATGCTCGCTGGCGTTGAATTCGATCTGGCGGTTGTTGTCGAGGCGGAGGGACAGGCGACCATCGGGGTGGATCGCCTCGATGGCGGCTAGCTCGCGATTGGCAATGCCGAGCGATTTGTTTGGTGCGGTGAACTGGATGCGGTCGCCTACCGGGAGCGTGCGCCGATTGGGGGATGAGTTCCTTGCGCAAATCAACCACTCACAGCAGGAGCCACTCCAAGTGGTTACGCTCCGCAGCTTCATGGAGAACGTGTTTCTGCCATTCGTCAAGTCCCACAAGCGGGCCAACACCCACAAGGGGTATGCGGAGATATGGAGGGTCCACCTCAAAATCCTGTGCGGAGACTCTGTGTTGCGGCACGTTCGTACGTGCGACGTGCAACGATGGCTCGATACTGTGGCGGCCTCAGCTCGAACGAAGGATGGAGTCGTAATCACCAAAACTAGCTTGCAGCGGGTGAAGAGTTTCCTCAGTGGATCCTTCGCCTACGCCATAAGCCAAGGCTTCATGGACGGGGTGAATCGTGCCGAGAGCGCACACATTCCGGCCGGACTGCGGGACTCCAAGGAGACGGTTGCCTACTCTCTCGAAGAGATCGTCAAGATCATCTTGGCCCTGCCGGAGCCCCACTCAACAATGGTTGCTGTGGCCGGGTTCACCGGGGCTCGAAGAGGCGAGATTCGGGGGTTGGAGTGGCCCGGACTACCGCGACGGTGCAATCTACGTTTCGCGCTGCATCTGTGACGATGGTACGATCACAGAGTCAAAAACCAAGGCGAGCAAGGACCGGATCCCCGTCGCCCCAGTCCTAGCTGCTATACTGGAGCGGTACCGTGGAAAGTTGGGCAACCCGTCAAGCGGCCCCATCTTCCCAGGGGTAAGGTGTGGCAAGCCCGTGAGCCTCAACAATGCTCTTCGTATCATCAAGCCGATCCTGAATCGGTGCGGTGTATGCTCGAAACCAAAAGACAAGCACGACGAGGAGACAGACCACAAGTATGTGAGGGATGGTTCTCTCCCAAAGTGGCACGGTTGGCAAGCTTTCAGGAGGGGAGTAGCAACAAATCTGCACGATCTGAGCGTTGATGACAAGACGATCCAGGCTGTGCTCCGGCACGGCGATGTTGCCGTGACGCAACGCTGCTACATCAAGTCCCTTCCGAAGCAAACTGTGGCTGCGATGGGTGCGCTGAATGAGAAAGCGGAGATTCTGTTCGCTGAGTGTGCGCTTGAAGATGTTGGGGAAGCGACGCTCGGAGTGAGTAAGTAAAATGTTATGAGCCCTTTACGCCGACGTAGCTCAGTTGGTAGAGCAGCCGATTCGTAATCGGTCAACGGTGACCGTGCCTGCCAGTTTTCAAGTACTTACGCCCGTTCGACACGGGGTAAAACGGGGTCACTCGGGCATGTTGGGCAAGGATTTGGACAAGGACTTGGGCAAGGTCACAGTTGGCAATGCGCCTGCCGAGCGGGAGCGCAGTGCGGGTGCAGAAAACCAAAGCCCGCCGATGAAAGCGGGCTTCGCATGGAAGTGATCTCCGTTAGCTGCCCATCGCCACCCCAGAGGAGATCGGATTTGAAAGAAGCGGCACGGGTACGAATTGCTCAGGCCCCTCCCATTCCGTGGCAAAGCCAATAC
>Ga0074044_10005616_pt1 | contig 10194 bp, 7 predicted proteins | sample BogForMeECP23OM1_FD_94443 | JGI IMG/M metagenome (GOLD analysis project Ga0074044, IMG submission 94443) | Bog forest soil microbial communities from Calvert Island, British Columbia, Canada - Bog Forest MetaG ECP23OM1 | ecosystem: Environmental > Terrestrial > Soil > Wetlands ...
GCCTCCACCTTATTGCGCTCGAAGGCGCCCTCGGCGGATTCGAGTCCGGCCTGGGCCACCTGGAGCGCGGCCTGGGCCTGGCGAACGCTGGCCTGGAGCTGCTCCTTGTCCAGTTCCACGAGCACCTGGCCCTGCTTTACCGTGTCGCCGTAATCCACGAAAATTTGTTTGACGATGCCGCTGGCCTTCGATTTCACTTCGACTTTTGCGCGCGGCTGGATTTTTCCTGTGGCCACGACCACACGGGCCAGGTTACCGCGCTCGACCGCGGCGAGCTTTGCGGGGTCAATGTCGGGGCTGGAGCGCATGCGGGCCGCGCCGACCGCCACAGCCCCGATAAGCACCACCAGGATGGCACTGACCCAGACCCACCGGCGCCGCTTTCGTTTGCCGTTTCCGTTTCCCGCCATGATCGCCCCCGGCGCGGCAATGCAGTCTTCGGCCGCTGACTTCGATACGCAGTGCGCGTCCCGATTGTTCCCAAATCGCCGGAATAATCGCCGTGCACTGCGCGGCCGCAGGCGCAAACCGCGGCAGATGTATCCAGCTGATTAGACGAAGAGGGTGAGAGAAAGTCCCGCTGCCGTCAGACCGGGCGCCTAACGAATGTCGGGCCGCAGCGGAGGAGGGTCGGGTACTTCGACCAGGGTGATGCGGCCGTCGAGGCCTCGCGTTAGTGTGGGGCCGAAGCGGCCCTGGTACTCGCGGCGCCACCACTGGCCGGTGCGGCCATGCGTTTCGAGGTCTGTGAACCAGTACTGGTAGATGACGGCGCGGACGAACTTCGGAGGATGGTCCGCGAAAGGGTTTCCGGCAAACAGCGCGAGAACCGGCGGGCTCGCTTCGAGCAGACGCACCTCGACCCCGGTCACCCAGGGCGCCTCGTTGAGCGAACCCAGCATGGCGAACCACAGGTTCCACTCAAATCGAGGATGGTAGGGAGCGTACAGGAGAGGAGCGCGCTCGAGATCCTGTGGCTTGAAGCGGTAGGGATATGGAATCCAGTTTTGGCCATCGTCCGAGCCTTGGAACTCGATTTCGTAACGCTTCCAGGTCATCCACGCGAAAAGGCCGTATCGATTGGCAATGGAGAAAGGCTCGATGAGCCGCACCGGCGCGAGGGGCAGCCTCACAACCGGCATGTGCAGCACGGCGGAAAGCGGGGGGACGAGCCATACCACGGTCCCGTAAAATACCCAGGAGAGGCACCCGGCAGGAAGGGCCAGCGACGAGAGCCGCCGCCAGATCGGAATGCCCCGGGGCGCTGCGCCCGCGGTCGATCGGGCTGCGCCGAGGTGTGCCATCTCCGCGCTGCGCCGCTCGCGCGCGTACGGCCACACGCGCGCCAGGAATTCATCGTCGAGCAGGAGAACGCCCAGCCAGAGCACCAGGTAGTTCAGGAAGCAGTAATTCGCGGTGGCGATGATGCCGATCTCGAACGGCGTGACGATGAAGAAGAGCACCAGGCGGAATCGCCGGGGAAGAAAAACCAGCAGCACGAGAAACAATTCAACCACCAGGGTGAGGCCCGCCGTGGCCGCATGAAAACGCTGCGGCAATTGCTGCGCGTACCAGCCCAGCCAGGTGGGCAGAGGACCGTTCTGGTAATACTCGTCCATGGCCGTGAGGTTGCGCCAGGTGGGGTCGCCGGAGGCGATTTTCCCCAGGCCGGACTCGAAGTAGATGCGAAACCACTCCCAGAGCAGCAGGAAAGTGGCGGCACGCGAAGGAGGGCGGGACGCGCCGAGTCCGGGACGGATGCCCGGCGGGGCGAAGAACAGCGCGAGGAATCCCGCTTCGAGCAGCATGCCGTCGGACTGGTAGGCGGCGAAATCCTGTAGCGCCGTGATGAAGGAAAGAAAAATCACCCAGCAGGCCGCAAGCGAAACGCGCGGCCAGACGTTGAAGAATGCGAGCAGCGAGGCGGCCAGCCCCGCCCAGCAGAGCACGTTGAGCATGGTGGAGGAGGAGGACCACCAGAGCAGCGTCGGCGCGTACCAGTAGCCCGGCGCGCCGAGCTGCCGGCCCACCAGATGCAGATATTCGCCGGCGGACAGGATGCCCCGCGGACCGATCAGGCCCTGCACCTGAAATAGCAGCGAGAAAAACGCGGAGAAGTAGATCGCGGCGAGTGCGCGCAGGAACAGCCAGCGCGGCCAGAGCCTCCCGGGACGCGCCTCCGGCCCGGGGCCGAATAGCCAGGCGACTCCGCGCAGGAGCTTCTCCAGCATAGACAGGGGAGAGTATAACGAGCCGGAGAAGAAACCACCCCGGCCCGGTGCAGAGATGCGCCTGTTAGCGCCGAGTCGGCGCTAGAATCTAAGAAGAATGCTTCCAGAACAACCACACCGGCCCCCAGCGCCTCCGGCAGGGAGCGGTTCCACGCCCGAGACTCCGCAGGAACACCGCGATCCCGTTTGCGGGATGCGGGTAAACCCGGACCGAAACGGCGGGTCGTGGGACTACAAGGGCGAGAAGTATTATTTCTGCTGCCCCGGCTGCCTGGAAAAATTTCGCAACCAACCCGAACAATATTTAGCCGGATCCACGAAGGTGCAGGAGCACGCGGGACCCTCTCTCGTGGGCATCGCTGCGCCGGGCGCCTTGCCTGCTGCGAGCGAGCTCCTGCCGATGGCACCTCCCCGGGGCGCGTCGGAGCCTGTGCCAACCGCGCCAGATCACAGGCTGAAGCCTGTGCCACATGCCCCGGCGGAAGCGGGCGTATACACCTGCCCGATGCATCCGGAAATCGCCCGCTTGGGGCCGGGGGCGTGCCCTCTCTGCGGGATGGCGCTCGAGCCGCGTGCGGTGGAGGCGGTGGAGGAGCGCAATCCAGAACTCGAGGAGATGACGCGGCGATTTTGGGCAGGCGCGGGGCTGACGCTCCCCCTGTTTCTGCTGGCCATGGCGGAACACATTCCCGGGCGGCCCGTGGATTCCTGGGTCTCGCCCGCGGCGCAGGCGTGGATCCAATTCGCGCTCGCGACGCCGGTGGTGCTGTGGTGCGGGGCAACATTTTTCGCGCGCGGCTGGGCGTCGCTGGTGAACCGCAGCCTGAACATGTTCACGCTGATCGCGCTGGGGACGGGCGCAGCGTACGTCTACAGTCTAGCGGCGCTGCTCTTCCCCGGCTGGCTCTCCGCGGCGGCGCGCGAAAGCGGCATGGCCGGGCACGGCGCCGCGCACGTGTATTTCGAGGCGGCCGCGGTGATCACCACGCTGGTGCTGCTCGGCCAGGTGCTGGAATTGCGCGCGCGCAGCCGGACGCAGAACGCACTGCGCGCGCTGCTCGGCTACGCTCCGAAGACGGCGCGACGCGTCCGGCCGGACGGCGTCGAGGAGGACGTGCCGCTCGCTTCCGTGGCGGCGGGCGACCGGCTGCGCGTGCGTCCCGGCGAGCGCGTGCCCGTGGACGGCGTGGTGCTCGAAGGAAAGAGCGCCGTGGATGAATCCATGATCAGCGGCGAGCCGCTTCCCCTGGAAAAAACGCCCGGCGCCGCAGTGATCGGCGGAACGATGAACGGCACGGGCGGGTTCCTGATGCGCGCGGAGCGCGTGGGCGCGGAGACACTGCTGGCGCAAATCGTGCGCATGGTCTCGGAAGCGCAGCGGAGCCGCGCGCCCATCCAGCGGCTGGCGGACCGGGTGGCCGGCTACTTCGTCCCGGCAGTTCTGGCGATTGCCGTGGCAACGTTTTTCGTGTGGGCACTGTACGGACCCGAGCCGCGGCTCGTTCACGCGCTGGTAAATGCCGTGGCCGTGCTCATCATCGCCTGCCCGTGCGCGCTGGGCCTGGCGACGCCGATGTCGGTGATGGTGGGGCTGGGCCGCGGCGCCCAGGCGGGCGTGCTGATCCGCAACGCGGAGGCGCTCGAACTTCTCGAGCGCGTGGATACACTCGTGGTGGACAAAACCGGAACGCTCACCGAGGGCCATCCGCGCGTTGTGGCCATCACGGGGACGCCGGGTTGGGATGAGCGCGAGGTGCTGCGGCTCGCGGCAGGGGTGGAGCGCGGCAGCGAGCATCCGCTCGCCGCCGCCATCCTCGAGCGCGCCCGCGACGCGAAAATCGCGCCGGCTGAGATAGCGGAATTCCGGTCGTTCACCGGGCGAGGCGCGGAGGCGAACGCTGAAGGGCAGCGGCTGCGGCTCGGCAATCGCGGATTCATCGCGGAATCGGGTGTGAGTCTCGCGGAGGCGGAAGCGATCGCGGCGGAGAGCAGCGGCGCGGGCCGCACCCTGCTGTATCTCGCTGTGGATGGCCGGCTGGCGGGAATCATCGGCGTGGCCGACCCTGTCAAATCGACTTCACCGGAAGCTGTGCGCGAGCTACTGCGCGAGGGAGTGCGTGTGCACATGGCCACCGGAGACGCGCGAGCGACGGCGGAGGCGGTGGCACGCGAGGTGGGAATTTCTGAACTGGATGCGGAGCTGCTCCCGGCGCAAAAAATTGGCCTGGTGAAGCGCCTCCAGCAGGAAGGCCGCATCGTGGCCATGGCAGGAGACGGCGTCAATGATGCTCCCGCGCTCGCGCAGGCCCATGTGGGCATCGCCATGGGCGCCGGGGCAGACGTGGCCGCCGAAAGCGCGGGCGTGACACTGGTGAGCGGGGACCTCCGCGGCATCTTGCGGGCGCGACGCCTGAGCCGCGCGACGATGCGCAACATCCGCCAGAACCTGTTCTTCGCGTTCGTATACAACTCGCTGGGCGTGCCGATCGCGGCCGGTGCGCTTTATCCCTTCACGGGACTGCTGCTCAGCCCCGTGATGGCCAGCGCGGCCATGACTTTCAGCTCCGTCTCAGTGGTCTGGAATGCGCTGCGGCTGCGGAGGGCGATGCTGTAAGGTCACGCGAGGGCGGCCGGCAAGAGTGGAGCTGGAGATGCGATACGATGCAGTCGACCAATTTCGAATGCCTGTGATAATCTTCGGGCCATGACACTGTTGGAAGTGACTTACGAATTGGAAGCGCCGCTCGAGATGGAGCAGTTCCGGCGGCTGGGCGAGTTCGCCAATACGTATGGGCTGCGGCGTTTCCACGTGGATGAGGAAAAAAACTTGCTGCGGTTTGAGTATGACGCCTCGCGGCTGCGTGAGTCGCAGGTGGAGCATGTGCTGCGCGCGGGGAGAATCGCGGTGAAGCAGCGCGTCGAGCCGGCGGCGGGGTGAAGGGCTACAGATCGGACACAGACTGAAGTCTGTGCCACAAAGAGCCGAGCAAAAAAGTGGGGCTCCCGCTTGGGCACGGGAGCCCCGGTGGAGTGCTCGGTGGCCGATCCGGCTCAGTAGAGCCGGGTCTTGGGGTCATCCATCCTAGCTTCCCTCTCGGAGGCAGGCAGGTACAAGCCGCTTAGAATGAAAGTGGGCCCCTTCCCTCCCACATCCACTCCTCGCGACCCGTTGTGTCGAGCACCCCATTCGCTCTAGGCACACGGGCGGCCATTCCTGAATTCGAATCGCTTTGTGTTTTCAGTGTTTTCCGATTGGGTTGCGATGCGCTCTCGGCTGGAACAGTACTGGACCGAACCGTTTCGGGCTTCGCCCGTCCCAATGTGGCGCGCACTCCGTTTTTCCCAGCTACAGCCCAGACCCAGTGTTTGACTTCCGTTCCCCCCCTGCGTACCTTTCCCCCCTCGTGGAACGCACTCCTCTCAATGCCGCGCCTCCTGCAGGCACTTCCGGCTCGATTCGATTCCTGTTGGCCGGAGCGGCCTGCTTTGCGCTGGCAGGCGTCCTATGGCTCGCGGGCGGCCACGCGGCGTCTGGAATCGCGCAGGCTGCGGGCGTGGCCCTTCTCTGCGGGCATGCTTGGAGACGACGCTCGCTCTCCGGATGGATTCTGGTAGCTATGGTGGCGGGAGTGGTTGCCGGGGCGTGGTTTCCCGAACAGGCCGTGAGCCTGCGCGTGGCCGGATTGATCTTTCTGCGGCTCATCCGGGCCATCGTTGCTCCGCTCATCTTCGCGACCCTGGTGGTGGGCATCGCGGGCCACCCGGACCTGAAGCAGGTGGGGCGAATGGGTTTGAAGGCCATCATTTATTTCGAAATCGTGACCACTCTGGCGCTCCTGATCGGCCTGGGGGCCATCAACCTGTCGCAGGCGGGCGCGGGCGTGAAAATCCCTCCTTCGGCAGAGGCGTTGCCCGCCCAGCTCGACCGCATGTCCGGCAGCGACCTGCTGCTGCATGCTTTTCCGGAAAATATCGCGAAATCGGTGGCGGAAAATCAGATCCTGCAGGTGGTCGTATTCAGCGTGCTCTTCGGCATCGGCCTCGCGCGGGTCCGCGAGGGGCGGCGGGAGCCCGTGCTGCGGTTCTGCGAGGGTCTTGCGGACACCATGTTTGAATTCACGCGCATCGTGATGTATTTCGCGCCCGTGGGGGTTGGCGCGGCCATCGCCTACACCGTGGGCCACCTGGGTCTGGGAATTCTGGCCGATTACGCGCGGCTCATCGGCACGCTGTACGCTGCTTTGGCCGTGTTTCTGTGCGCGGTGCTGCTGCCGGTGGCGCTCGCGACCCGCGTGCCATTGCGGCGATTCCTGGGCGCCATCGCCGAACCGGTGACGATTGCGTTTGGCACCAGCAGTTCCGAGGCGGCCCTGCCGCGGGCCATGGAAGCAATGGAAGAACTCGGGGTGCCGCGGCGCGTGGTGTCGTTCGTCATCCCCACGGGCTACAGCTTCAATCTCGACGGCTCTTCACTCTATCTCTCCCTAGCGACTCTCTTTGTGGCCCAGGCTGCGGGAATCCATCTCACGTTCGGCCGCCAGCTCGTCATCCTGTTCGCCCTGATGCTGACGAGCAAAGGGGTGGCCGGAGTTTCGCGCGCTGCTCTGGTGATCCTGCTGGGCACGGCCTCGAGTTTTGGGCTTCCTAGCGAGCCGATCTTCCTGCTGCTGGGCATCGATCCGCTCATGGACATGGCGCGCACGGCCGTAAACGTCGCCGGGAACTGTCTGGCGACTGTGGTGGTGGCCCGCTGGGAAGGAGAGCCTCTCGCCGGCAGCGCGTGAACCCCGGATTGAGCCGCCCACAGCCGCGGCAGATTGCAATTCTGGCCCGGATTCGATGACCTATTGGACACGCGGCCACTCAAAGTCCGCGACGACCGCGGAATATTACCAAGAGTGCCGCCAATGTTGCCTCTCTGGACAACCGAGCGCGCCCGATTCGGGAATTCCCGCTGACCTCGCCCTCCCCATCGACCTAGAATCGCACCCATCGGGGGACCGGATGAACGACCGGCGAATAGCGCGACGTTACGAACTGGCAATACCTGTCAAGTATGAGCGGCCGGAAACCGCGGCCACGGAGGTGCCTCAGGGCCGCACGCGCGAAATCTCCCGCAGCGGCCTCTATTTCACTGCGGACGCCGCGCCCGAACCCGGCTCGATGGTGACGCTGACCCTGACCCTGCCTTCCCATCTGACCGGCGGCGGCGATGAAGTGTTGGTAGAGGTCCTGGTGCGCATCCTGCGGATAGAGCCGCCCGAGGCCACGGCGGATGGACGCATCGGGATCGCGGCTAGAATTGAGAAATACGAGATCGTCCGCGCATCGGCGGGACAGGCCAATTAACTGCAATCCGGCTGGCGGCAATTCCCTTCTCAGGATTTGCAAAACACGGTTCGAAAATTCTGCCGCTGGCTCAGTCCGATGCGCAGGCGGACGGCATTGCCTGGAGCCCCAGGGCCGGAGTGCGCCCGCTGTCGGCGCCGGCCGGGCGCAGGGCGCGGCCAATGAGCCGGGAAAGCTGGCGCTTGGCGCGGTGTAGCCGGGCTTTCAGCGTGCCCTGGGAGATGCCCAGTTCATCGGCTGCTTCCTCGGTTGAGAATCCTTCCATTTCGCGCAGGATGAAGGCCGAGCGAAGCACCGGCGAAAGCGTCTGGAGATTCCGCCGCAGCAAGTCTTCCAATTCGCGGCGCGCCACGATCTGCTCCGGGCCGGGCGCGGAATCGGGAAACTGATCAGCGAAGGTCATCTCGTCGTCTTCCGCCAGGCGCTCATCGAGTGACACCGCCGGGCGCGAACGCCGGCTGCGCAGGCGCATGAGCGCCGCGTTGATGACGATGCGCGTCAACCAGGTGGAAAACTGCGAGCGGCCCTCGAACCGGCGCAGGTTGCGATACGCGCTCAGCATTCCCTCTTGAAGCACATCCTCGGCTTCCTCGGGCGTTCCCACGAGCCGGAGCGCCGTCTGATACAGCGCCGGGCTCAGATTCGAGAACAGGGCTTCCAGCGCGTCCTGGTTTCCCGCCTGAGCCCTTTCGATGAGAGCGAACTGCGGATCCTTCTGCTGCAAGAAACGCGGATTGGCCTCGATTGCCTGCGCCGTACGATGACGTGCGGTATTCATTTTTCCCCTCCCCTCGCACTACCGTCTGCCTGCCGCTCCGGCGTTGCGACCGTCCCCGCGGCCGCCGGCGCGCAGCAGGTGATGCCCTCGACAATCGCGCGATTCAAACAGCCCTTCGCGCGAAAGCTTGCGCCACGCGCGTGGAGATCCTTCAGAAGCTGCTTCCCATCTCCGTCAATGGAAGTCACTCCCATCAGGTCCACGATCACCGGGCGATTACCCCCCACCTCGGCGTGAAGCGTCCTGAGAAACTCCCCGAGCGACGCCAACGTGGGGCCGCTGAGCTTCCCCTCAATTACAAATACGGTTGCTCCGCCTTCTTCTGTCTGCGTTAGCCGAAACATCTTGCGGTCGGAAACCCCCGGGGAAGTAGCTGGCATTTTGCTGCCCATCTCGAGGGCGGAATGTGAAGGAACTGTAAACTACTGATAATAAGTGGAATGAGTGGGCTTTGCTCAAAGCAAAGCCGGGAGGATTCAGTGGCTGCCGATCGAATTTGTGCCGACATTTCGGCAAATGCCGATATTTCGGCAGTAACGTCTCCGCTAGGAGCTTCCCCGCGAGATTCCCAACTTCTTCATTCTCGACTGAAGTGTCGTGCGCTTCATCCCCAGCCGATCCGCTGCTCCCCCTGGGCCAGAGAGCCGCCATTCCGTGGCGCGCAACGCCTGGAGGATGTGTTCCCGTTCGATCTGTTCGAGGGTGGCGGAGCCTACCGGTGCGGCGTCTGCCATGCTCTGGAGTTCTGCCAGGGGCACGCGGAGCGCAGAGCCCGGAGAGAGAATCACGGCGCGTTCGATAAGGTTTTCCAGCTCGCGGACGTTTCCCGGCCAGGGGTAACGCTCCAGGGCCTCCATGGTGGCGGTAGGAATGGTCTCGACGTTGCGGCCCAGGCGCCGTGAATACATCTGGGCGAAAAAGCGGGCCAGGAGCGGAATATCCTCGGTGCGCTCGCGAAGAGGCGGAACGCGGATGGGGAAGACGTTCAGGCGGTAGAAGAGGTCGCTGCGGAACTGGCGTTCGGCCACCATGGCGGAGAGATCGCGGTTGGTGGCGGCAACCACGCGGGTATCCACGCGAATCGTGCGGTTGCCGCCCAGTCGCTCGAACTCTTGCTCCTGCAGGACGCGCAGCAGTTTGGGCTGGAGCTCCAAAGGAATATCGCCGACCTCATCGAGAAAAATCGTGCCGCCTTCAGCCAGCTCGAACCGGCCGACCTTCTGGGCGATGGCGCCGGTGAACGCGCCTTTCTCGTGCCCGAAAAGCTCGCTTTCGAGCAGCCCGGTGGGGATAGCGGCACAGTTGATTTTGACGAAGGGCCCCTGGCTGCGCCGGCTGAGGTTGTGGAGGGCCCGGGCCACGCGTTCCTTTCCCGTCCCTGTCTCTCCCAGCAGGAGCACGCTGGAATCCGTGGGCGCGACGGTCTCCACCTGCCGGAGCACGTTGCGCAGCGCGGGGCTCTCCCCCACAATCTCCTCGAACTGGTAGCCGGAGCGCATTTCGTCCTCGAGGATCAGCTTCTCCTCGGTGAGGCGGTTTTTCAGCTCTTCGATCTCGCAATAGGCCAGGGCATTCTCGAGCGCGATGGCGAACTGCACCGCGACCTGCCCCAGCAATTCGATGTCGGCGTCGGAGAAGGCGCCGGGGCGGTAACTCGCCAGATTCAGGGTGCCCAATACCGCGTTGCGGGTCAGCAGCGGCAGGCACACTCCCGAAGCGAGCCCTTCTTCCAGCAGCAGCCGGGCCCCTTCGGTCCCCAGCCCCTCGAGCGATTCCCGGTCGAACCGGACGGGCTGGCGCAGGCGGATGGCCTCTGCGGCCGGAACCTGCTCCAGC